>Ga0315905_10000873_pt1 | contig 33154 bp, 27 predicted proteins | sample LakEriMetagenome_5_FD_203522 | JGI IMG/M metagenome (GOLD analysis project Ga0315905, IMG submission 203522) | Freshwater fungal communities from buoy surface, Lake Erie, Ohio, United States - Buoy 4 MA121 | ecosystem: Environmental > Aquatic > Freshwater > Lake | place: USA: Lake Erie, Ohio... | reverse complement strand
AATCCTCCATGACGGCCTAAACGTCCTAATCTTTGAGTAAATGTAGCAGAATTACCCGATTCAAAAATTAATAAGTTAATTTCAAAATCAACTCCTACATCTACGGCTGAAGTTCCTACAATTAATACAGGCTGATTTGCTGTTTTCAATAAATTTCGCGTTTCTTCCCGGTCACGATCATCAACAATTCCACTAACTTCTTTAACAATGATATTGTCGTTTTTTAAATCTCTCTCAAGTTGACTAACTACTCGGCGAACCACAGCCATTGAATTGAGAATAATTACTCCTCTTCCTGATCTTTGCTTTTCATCATCAAGAATTTTTCTGATTAAATTAGTATTTTCCTGCACCCAATCAAATGAGTCTTGATTTTTTTCTAAATGTACAAAATCTAAGTCTACAGACTGACAAATCTGCCTATATCCTGGAGGTGCTTGAGTTCTATCTTCACTAATATAATCAGATTGGATTTTTTCAATTAACAAATTCTCTGTTTCTAATTTTTTCAACTGGTCAATAAATTCATCCTTTGGGGTTGCTGATGTAAATAAAAATCTCAATGGACGTGCAGTTTCTCGACTATGACGAATTAATAGCAAACTATTGATAATTGCCGTTTCTTGATGTACTCCAAAAATAGGAAATTCGTCAGCTACATATAAATTCGGAAATTGAGCTAAATCATTGACTAATTGATCATGGGCAACTGTGATATCTTGATAACGTAAATGAGCTATTAAATGAAATATATCTGGATTGGTTAAAATAATTCGTTTTTGAATTATACTTCTCCTTAATTGTTCAGATTTTCTACTTGGTTTTCCTTCTTCTTTTGTAGCTTCCACCCTACGAGCTAATTCTGCTCCATACAAACTATCTATCCTTGTTAAAGGAGTTAAATTGAATAGCTGATAATAATTTTTGATTTGTCTTTCCTGATCTTTAACAAGTTCAATTGTTGGGTATAATCCAATAGTTCTAAATTTAGGATTGAGTAATCCTGGTAAATAAGCTGCTAGAGATTTACCATCTCCTGTAGATGCTGTATTAAAAATTATTTTTGGTTTGTTTGCATCTCTAAAAATAGCTGCATAAGTTTCCGCTTGATGAGAAGATAAAGGACAATGATTACCTTCTCCAAAATTGGGCGCTTGTTGTTTGACTTTGCAGAATTGCAGACACCCCAAAGCACAAGCCCCCACACCCCCATTCAATTTGGAGTATAATGGCAGTAAAGAAATTTTCACTGTAGTTAGGTATTTGTTGGATGAGACTAATATAATACTTTTGGAAACCGAGTTGTTATCAAAAAATGACTATATCTCAAAATTTTTGGGTTATATTCAAAAAAAATTACCCCCCAAGAAAATAAAGCTAGGGAATTAATTCCTTATCTAAAAGCTAAAGTCATCTAAAAATGACTGAATACAATTAAGATTCAGTAGATATGATAATTGTAGTTCTTTATATTCAGTGTACTTTAGTACACTTTAGCTATTAGCCCGGAAATTAATTTCCGGGTGGGTATGGCTAATTCTAAGCAGCAGTAGTAGACAATATGTAAGGTTGTTCGGTAATATCCCAATAATATCTGTTTGAAGGACTGATATATACAATTTCAGCGATCAATATTCCCAAGGAATATTCAATTTCCAACTTTCTATTCCCTGCTCGTTTAGCTTGTTTGAGTAAGTAGTCAGATGTAATCTTTTTCTGAGTCTTATTCTCCAAAATTCTACAGGCTTCTCCAGTGGGTACTTTTTTTCCTTTAGTAAGTCGTTCTACATAACCATAGACGTTCAAAGAACCCTGTTGACCATTTCCATTGTTTTGTGTCATAATCTTAGTTACTTTTTCAAATCAATATTTGAGTGGCTAAAAATCTTAGTCACTTGAGCAAGTGTGAGAGTGAGGACTGAACTGGTACTTCAGACATCACTCTTATATTTTTGGCGCACTCTTATATTTTTTACTGATCCAAGCATAAACCACTAAATGGGAAATTGTCAACATCTAATTCATAGTAACTATATCAATACCCCAAAATTCATATTTACTATATCAACACTAGAGATGCTATAATCCCACTTATGGGAGGGTAAAATCCCAAAAATTAGACTGGGTAAAGAATCCCGAATACAAACGGGACTGAAACTTGATGTAGTCACTATGAATTGCTACTCACCCTCCCTCAAAAATTTTCTACTTATATATCAATCGCGTTTGCTCTAAACATACTCGAATTAGCGCATATAAAGCCTTTAAAGCAAGTAAAACTAAATAATAGCATTAAGCGATCGCTTTCAGATTCCTACCTATATTCATATTCTCATTTCCAAAGTTCAGTTAAATCCAAAATAAACCCAGGTAAAACATCTTCCCCAGACAAACTCGTAGGATGTTTTAAAATTTCCACATCTTTCCCTGGACGATAAATTTCTACTCGTTGATTTTTTTGATCAATCAACCAACCTAAACTAGCACCATTTTCTATATATTCCCTCATTTTAGATTGCAATTTTTCTAAAGAATCTGTTTGAGAACGTAGTTCTAGAACAAAATCAGGACAAATAGGTGCAAAACTTTCCTTTTGTTCTAAACTGAGAGTATCCCATTTTTCTTGTTTTATCCAAGCTGCATCAGGAGAGCGATCGCTACCATTAGGAAGATGAAACCCAGTAGAAGAATCAAACGCTTCTCCCAATTTAGTTTGACGATTCCAAAACCATAATTGTCCAGCAATATCAAAATTTATTTTTCCAGTATAACTTCCAGTTGGAGGCATAATAATTAACTCTCCCGTAGCATTTCTTTCTAATTGTAAATCTCTGTTAGCAAGCGCTAAATCTAAAAACTGCTCATGGGAAATTTTCAATGTTATTGTAGTAGGAATATTGACCATAACTGTTGGATAAATATTAGTTTGTACATTAGTTTGTGCCATCATTCCCTCCTAATTCTTTTTGTATTAGTTACAGATTAACATTGAAAACACAGAATTAATCCTATTAATCCTACAGTTAGGCGATCGCTTGTAGATTCTCATTTATAGACATATAATACCAGTTAAAATCTCATCTCAACCTCATAAATCTAATCAAATGGAGTTCCCACTAGAGATATTAAAACTACTAGCAGAAAAACCCTTAAAAAAATCAGAGTTAATGGTAGCATTAAGCGATCGCGGTTTTGCAGATGGTGACTTATCCCAGAAAATCACTCGCACCATCAAGAAACTAAAAGACTGCGGTTTTCAAATTACATCAGCGCCTAATCGTCCCTATCAATTAATTACCTCAATATTTCCTACAATATTATCAACAGAACAAAGACAAGCATTAGCAATGGCCTCTGATTTATTAGCGAGTATGGGGTTTTCTTCAGAAGCAGGACACATTTACCAAATTGCTAACTTTCGGGAACAACCCAAATCTCCCACTGTAACCACAGATTTTCACCCCCCCACAGATTATAGTGAAGATAAGATAAATCAAATTGTGCATCAGTTACAGCAAAGATTTCAGCAAAAACGCCGCTTTGTGGTTTGGTATCGCAGCACAAAAGGTAAAGAAACACTCTGGGATTTAGATAAGTCCGAACTGAGATTACATAACGGTGTTCTCTATTTATTTGCTTTAGTTCCCGATTTTAAGAGTTATCACTTAGAAACCAGACCCAATGCTGAACAGAATATCACTTTGAGAGTGGACAGGATTAGTAGAGTTGGTGGAATTTCCCAGATACCCTGGACTTATAGTAAATTTCCTACTCTAGAGATTATCTACCGTCTTAAAGGAGATTTAGCGAGTTATAGACCCCGCAGACCCCATGAAATAGTTATTTCCTCACTAGAAACTACAGAACATGTTGATATTTCAACTCAGGAAGACTGTATATTTTGGTTCCGTCAAAGAATGCTACAGTACGGTGCTAGTGCTAGGATTTTAAATCCTGATTGGTTAGTAAAACAAGTCAAGGATACCTTAAAAGAAGCCCATAATAATTACTATGTTGAATAACACTCTCCTATCAAACTGGGATTAAAAGCAGCTAACAGGACTTACAGCGATGTTTATGTAATTGTAGTCTTTTTCGGGCTGGTGAGGTACAGTAGCAACAATGGATAAACTACTGATAAATATAATTTGCTAAATTTGTACTTCATTAAATTAAAAAACACTATATTCGTCAATAGTCAGTAATTCATGATCATTAATCAGTAGTTATTAATAATATTTAATTGTTAATTGTTTACATTACATTATTAATAAGTTATAATACATTGTCAATTGTTTAGAATACACTGTTAATAAGTTATAATACATTCTTAATTGTTTGGCTAAAAGAGGTAGAGAATTATGAGCTTTAATTATGATCTGTTTGTCATTGGTGCTGGTTCAGGTGGTTTAGCTGCTTCTAAACGCGCAGCTAGTTATGGTGCAAAAGTAGCAATTGCTGAATATGATTTAGTTGGTGGTACTTGTGTAATTCGCGGTTGTGTACCTAAAAAACTTATGGTGTATGGTTCTCATTTTCCTGCTCAATTTCAAGAAGCAGCAGGTTATGGTTGGACAGTAGGAGATGTAAAATTCGATTGGGAACATTTTATTACGTCTATAGATAATGAAGTTAACAGACTTTCAAAACTACACATCAGTTTTTTAGAAAAAGCTGGTGTAAAATTAATTTCTGGTCGTGCTACCTTTTTAGATCCGCATACAGTTGAAGTTAATGGTAACAAATATACAGCAGATAAAATTTTAATTGCTGTCGGTGGTCGTCCTATAAAACCAGAAATACCAGGTATAGAACACGCTATTACCTCTAATGAGATTTTTCACTTGAAAACTCAACCAAAACATATCGCTATTATTGGCGCTGGTTACATTGGGAGTGAATTTGCTTGTATTATGCGCGGTTTGGGTTCAGAAGTGACGCAAATTATTCGTAAAGAACAAATTTTAAATGGTTTTGATCAAGATATCCGCACTAGTATTCAAGAAGGAATGACAAATCATGGTATTCGCATTATTCAAAATACCGAAGTTACAGCCATAGAAAAAGTGACAGAGGGGTTAAAATTAACCTTATCTGGAGAAAATCAAGAACCAATTATTGCTGATGTATTTTTAGTAGCAACCGGTCGTAGTCCCAATATTGAAGGACTAGGTTTAGAAAATGCTCAACTTGACTGTGTTCCCAGTTCAGAAGCAGAACCTGGATACAGTATTTCCAATGCTATAGCCGTAAATGAGTACAGTCAAACTTGTCAACCTCATATCTTCGCTGTTGGTGATGTTACGGACAGACTAAATTTAACTCCGGTTGCTATTGGTGAAGGACGCGCTTTTGCTGATAGTGAATTTGGTGATAACCGTCGAAAATTTAGTCATGAAACCGTGGCCACAGCGGTATTTACCACTCCAGAAGCCGCTACTGTGGGTTTAACAGAGTCTCAAGCTAGGGAAAAGTATGGTGATGATATTAAAATCTATCGTACCAATTTCCGCCCAATGTATTACACTTTAGCGGGTAAGCAAGAAAAAACCATGATGAAATTGATTGTAGATAATCAAACTGATAAGATTTTAGGCGCTCACATGGTGGGAGACAATGCAGCAGAGATTATTCAAGGTGTAGCTATAGCTGTTAAAATGGGTGCAACTAAGGCTGATTTTGATGCTACTGTGGGTATTCATCCCTCCGCAGCAGAGGAATTTGTCACTATGAGATAGTATTTGTTTTCTATTTTGTAGGGTGCGTTACGCTATCGCTAACGCACCGTTTAATCAAGTACCCAAAGCTTCAACCTAAATCTTCTGTAGCGTTGACAATAGAGAACTAGAGTTATGACTACAATCGCTGAATATTATTTTAATCGGGTAAGTCTTGTTTATTTGAGTTTATTTTATAAATATACTAATCTTTAGTGGGTTGGGAACGGATTTTTATGAACGAACCACAGAGAACACAGAGGACGCAGAGGTGGAGAAAAAGAGGTATTCACACGCTAGATCATGATAAAATTTATAGCCTTATTTAGTGGTACGGGTGCGTTTAGATTAGCAATTGAAAGGATTTGTCGTAATTATAATCTTCCCTGGGAATGTGTTTCTGGTAGTGATATTGATTTAGATGCTCAAAAAATCTATTTAGAAAACTTTGGAGAAATACCTACGGGAGATATTACAAAAGTTGATGAAAATGATATTCCTGACCATGATATATTATTATCTGGTTTTGCTTAATTAACTGGTAATGCGATCGCTATTCTCTGTGTTTATACTGTGATAGATTCTGTAATTAATGCAATGTAAAACTCCCTAATTATGAATTATCTCTATCTTCACGGTTTCGCTTCTGGTCCTAAGTCAAAAAAAGCCCAAGATATTCAACAAAGATTATCACAACTCCAAATATCAATGTCTATTCCTGACTTAAATAGAGGTGGATTTTCTGATTTAACTATAACTCGACAAATTCAACAAGTTACTACTAATTTTCCTCTAGATTCTCAACCTGTTACCCTGATTGGTTCTAGTTTAGGAGGTTTGATATCTGCTCACATAGCACAAGAATATTTACAAGTAAAACGACTAATTTTATTAGCACCAGCTTTCGGTTTTTTATCCCATTGGTTACCAAAATTAGGAACAGGATTAAAATTATGGGAATTAACAAAATATATGATGATTTACCATTATGGCTATCAAGAATTACTCCCTCTACATTATAATTTTGTTAAGGATGCTCACCAATATTCAGAAGATTTATTACAACGTCCCCTCCCGACCTTGATTTTACATGGTAAATATGATAAAGTAATCCCTGTCGAGGCTAGTCGCTCTTTTTCTAATTCCCGTTCTTGGGTAGAATTAAAAGAGTTCAATAGTGATCACGCTTTAGGGAATGTTAGTCAAGAAATCTGGCAAGAAATTTCTCTATTTTGTCAGCTATTATGAACAATAAAAGTTAATTAAGACCTTTTTACTATTACCAATGCAAAATCTCAAATTTATTCGCTCTGATTTATCCCAACTTAATGCTTACAAACCTCACCCCGGAAGTGATAGCGCTGAACCAGTTAATATCCAATTTGATAGATTAGATACTAATGAAAGTCCTTTGGATCTACCACCAGAAATCAAAGAGAAATTAGCTTTTATTTATCAACAAATTATCGAAACTAATCGTTATCCTGATGGTGGTCATGAATCTCTGAAAAATGCTATAGCTGAATATGTTAATGAATCAGCAAATCTGTCAAATTCAACTTTCACTGCTGCTAATATCTCCGTTGGTAATGGTTCTGATGAATTAATTAGATCCCTATTAATTGCGACTTGTTTAGGAGGAGAAGGTTCTATTTTAGTCGCTAATCCTACTTTCTCAATGTATGCAATTTTAGCCCAAACTTTGGGAATTTCTGTGGTGACAATTGGGAGAAATCAACACAATTTTGAAACTGATTTAGAAGCCGCAAAATCTGCAATTATACAAACCCAAAATCCCCCCATTCGCGTCGTTTTTGTCGTCCACCCCAATTCCCCCACAGCTAATTGCTTAACAGCAGCGGAAATAACATGGTTAAAAAGTTTACCAGAAGAGATTTTAGTAGTCATTGACGAAGCTTACTTTGAATTTAGCCAAACTACTCTAGCAGCAGAATTATTACAACATCCTAACTGGATAATATTACGTACTTTTTCCAAAGCTTTCCGTCTGGCAGCTATGCGTGTAGGGTATTGTATCGCACATCCACAAGCGATCGCTATTTTAGAAAAAGTCCGTCTTCCTTACAATCTTCCTAGTTTTTCCATTGCTTCCGCTCTCATGGCTTTGGAAAATCGGCAACTTTTATTACAGTTAATTCCCCAAACCCTGAATGAAAGAACCAAACTAATTACAGCTTTATCAACACACTCAATCTTAGAAATTACACCCAGCAGAACTAACTTTATTTACTTGCGTGTTAAACCTGGCTATCAGGACGCAGAAAATCACGTTTTAACGAATCTCAACCAAAAGCTTAGAATTCAAGGTACATTAATTAGACTTTTACCCAACGGGTTAAGAATCACCATTGGTACACCCGCAGAGAACAATCGCACAATAGAACGGATACAAGCAGCTTTATCGTAGATGTAGATGTTTATGTAGCAATATCTCCCGCGAGCGATTAAGTAAAAGCGCGTTCCAAAGAGATTCGACTTTATACACCCGATATGCTAACTTACAATAAAGCTGACGAGCTTGATGATTATTTTCCAAGACATGGAGATATAGGTCTTGAAATCCCCATTCTTGGGAAATTTGCTCACAGTGAATTAGCAAGCTAGAAGCCACACCCAATCTCCGGTAATTGGGGTGAACTGCTAAATTAGATAAGTAAGGGAAACATTTGCTGATACCAGACCAAGAATTACTGGTTCTCACACCCATTTCTATAGTTCCCATGATTTCAGGATCTTTAGTGGTAGTATCAACAGCAACCAAACAAACATGATGATGTGTGGGAAACTGGAGACGATACCTTAAATCCTCGTAAACGCCCAAACGAAATAAAGGGAAAGCCCAACCCCATAAACCCTTTTGGGAGTGAAAACTTTCAGCGACAATTTGGGCGATACTCATCACATCATCAGGTGTAGCTACACGAATTTGAAGTAGTCCAACAGATAGATTACCAGTTTTTGAGCTTAATTGGTGGTGGGGAGGGTGAAAAAACCAGGATTTCAAAGCTAGTTAGGGATTAATTTGATTTATCTTTAAACTGTTGTCAGCTATACTCAAATGCTATTTTAATTATATCCAAATTTTAAATTAAAATGATACCAACGGTTATAGATAACTATTCAAATAAATCTGAAAATTTTAGACGACATACTGATCCAGCTTGGTTGTGGATTGTTGTATCTACTGCTTCTGTGTCTCTTCATCTGTTAGTATTTTGGTTAATGCGTTCTACTGATGAGTTTCCAGCTTGGTTTCCCCAGTCTGATCAAAGTTCTGTCCCTATTGACTTCCTGGAGATTTCTTCTGAACAAAAATCTATAATTAAACCAAAATCAACTACTCCAAAGGTTAAACAACAGTCTTCTTTTTCACTTTCACCACAATCATCAGATATTACACACAGCAATCAGGATCATAGTGAGATAAATCCTAGTGATAATTTACCACAACAGCATAAAAATCAAAAACCGGAAGTGCTAAAACCCGAAGTGACAAAACCGGAAGTGCTAAAACCCGAAGTGACAAAACCGGAAGTGCTAAAACCCGAAGTGACAAAACCGGAAGTGCTAAAACCTGAAGTGACAAAACCACTAATTAGACAACAATCATATCCTACCAATGCAACACCAGAAACAACACCAATAATTCCAGAACGGGAACTACCTTGGAATCGTCGTCAAGAAGTTATACTAGGTAAGGAAACCGTTCTCCCCTCAGACATTCCCGCTGATTCCCCAACTCCCGCAGTAGAACCACCTTTAAATCCTAACTCAGAACCCTCCCCAACAGTAAATCAAGGAGGAGCGATCGCTACTATTGCTCCTGTACTGAAAGAAGAAGTAAATGAATTAATACAACAAGGAGAAATCCGAGCAGATGGTTTACCAGATGTTCTTGCTGAATACAAAGGAAGTACAGAAAAGGAATTAGAGCTTAGTTCACTTCCTGGCGACGAAATTATTAAATCAGCAAATATACTAATTAGTTTAATAATTGATAGCAATGGATACTTTCAACAAGCAGAAATTATCACCATTGAACCGGAGGTACTTTCTGGGGAAATAAGCATTTATGAGCAAGCAATTAATCGGATATTTGCACAAGAGAGGTTTCTTGCTGGTTATAATCAAGATGGATCAAAACCAGACCTGAGCAATTTATATATTCGTCTCCAACTGAAAATTGAGCCAATAAATTCCCAATAAATGCTTGCGCTTTTAAAAAATCCATGTTATAGTAATAGAGTTAGAAATTTGCGGGTGTAGTTTAGTGGTAAAACTTTAGCCTTCCAAGCTAATAATGCGGGTTCGATTCCCGCCACCCGCTTTATTTATTTACAGTTTAGATTTTTTGAGTTCTTCCTTGAAAATCTTTGCGCGAAGTCAAAAATATTCATTTACAACCACTAAATTCTGCATCTGGTAAATTAGCAAATGCTTCTTGTACCGTTAAATACGGTAATAATCCAAATAATTCAAATTTAGGACTATGAGTAGGTAAGGGTAAATCAATAATACCAATATCTTTTCGACAACCAATAAAAAACAATCTCTTTCTTAATTGAGGAGTCCCAAAATCAGCCGCTAAAAGAACACCAGACGAAACATTATAACCTAAATTAATCATATTTATCCAAATTTCTTGGTATAGCTTTCCACCTCCTAAACCCTTCAAATTAGAAACATTTTCCATTACGAAAAAAGCAGGGTGTAAACATTCAATAAACCTGAAAAACTCATAAATCATCCCACCCCTTTTATCTTGCAAACCTCTTTGTTTACCAGCTTGACTAAACGTCTGACAAGGTGGTCCACCAAATATAATATCAGGTTTATTAATTTCACCAGAAACATTTTGCCAGAAGCTTAACGGGTCTTGAATAGTAGAAATATCTTTTTCTATCACTTGAATGTGTTCGCCAAAATAACCCTTTAAAGTTGCACAAGCATCACCCCAATTATCAACGGCTACTTTAGTTTCTATACCCTGTGTTAAATCAGCACCAATATCCATACCTCCAGCACCACTAAATAAACTCAGTGCTTTCAGAGAACGATTTTCAAATCCTAATAAATTAGCTTGTTTAACTAATTGTTGAAATACAGCTTTAGCAAGTGGAACTGGAACAGCATTACCAACCTGAAGCTGACTACTTGTTAAAGTTCCCTGCAACTGTAAATCATCAGGTAATCCTTGTAAACGAGCCGCTTCACGTACAGTAATAAATCTATCTTCATAGGGATGAACAAACTTATTAAAAATATAACCTGTAACCGTTAATGAAGGGTTTTCAGGATCAAGACGAATCATCCTTAAATTTGGTCCACCTTGTCGGTTAGGATCATGTTTTACATAGAATTTAAAACTTTCGTGCCAAAGTTCTTCAGGTAAATCTTGCATTTTTTGGCCTATTTTCAGAGCATTAATTCTTTTTTGGACATCCTCCCCTACTCGCCTAGCAATATGATTTGAAATCACTTGTAAGGAAATATTAAAATCTAAATTTTTGCTTAATCCATTCATCTCTTATATGACTTTCTGTAAAGGTTATTATACCATCAAAGAGATTAAAAATTTCTTTTTCTGGTGGTAAATCAGCGACTATTTTTGCTTGTCTTGTTTCATCTATTGTCCATACAATATCTTGAAGTTCAAGCAAATAATCATTATAGTGACGTACAGCATGAATATTAGAGAGCAGAGTAGTTTTCACTGTTATTTTACTATGCTTTGGCTTTTCCGAAGCAGCAATTTTTAAAACTTGATAAATTCCTTTTTTAATATCATCAGTTCTATCCATCCCCACACTAGATTTAGTATCAGAAATAGATTCGTAACCTTCACCAATTTTTCTTTGAGGCCAATTTACAGGTCTAGGAATAGGTTGTCCGCAAGCATTAGTTAACCAATAGACAGATTCGGGTAAATTTCCCTTACCCCTAGCAGCTTTATTATATGCAGAATAAGCAATACTCCAAAACTGGAAATAACGAGAGAACAGTTGATTATCTTTATTAAAAGCTGCTCCCATTTGCTCATATATCCATACTGAGGAATTATTATTTCCTCTAATTCCTAAATTTATAAGTTCATATTTATATACCTGATCTTCCAAATTAGGAAGAATAATATGTAAATTGGACGAAGTAAGAAAAGAATTATCTGTAGATGAATGTGAACGAGATAATAATTCACCGTCCTCTCCCAATTCAGTTTGTATTTCAACGGGTACTGCTAACGGTAAAGTAGTAAGTGGAGCAGCCTTAACTTCAGAAAGTAAAACTATATTCTCCTTTTCATCATAAATGATGACATCAATAGGTTCAATACCATGATAAATTTGTAAATCTTGAGAATTGATTTTAAATAAGTGCTTTAAAAATACACACAATAACCGACTTGTTGTTTTGCCAATTGTTCCAGATGGAGGCTTATTTGCATGATGAAAAGAAAACCTGCCCTGTAAAATACATCTTGGACAAGCATTAGTGTATGGATAAATCAAAAGAGAAGAATTATCATTTGGACAGTAAAGCCATCCTTTATTAGCGAGTTTTCCATAGTATTCAGCAGCGACAATTAAATCAAATGCAGCCGCTAGTGATAGTCCAGGTGCAGTAGAAGTTAGTTTTGCATTATCGAAAGCTTGCTGAATAAGAATTGTTGCTAATACTTCTTCGTGGGGATAGACTTCTAGGGGTTTAACTCTTGCTAAAAGTTTGGCTATTTCATCAACCTTAACAGAGTCATCCTGATTATGTTCCATTGGTCTTCAAATAAATAATTTACTAATTATATAATGAATATTCATGTTTTTTTACCTATTCTTTTCTGACTTCATCAGTCAACTTAAACTTCCTTCGCTTCTTCGTGGTTCATTAACTCCGTGTCCTTCGTGCGTAGAGTGGTTCGTAAAAAAATAATCCAGAGGACGACAAACCGCCCCCATTTATTAGTCCACGTAGGTAGACTTTAGTTATATAGTAGTGTTCGCTTTTGGCCTTGCGAAACCATATTATATTCACCCAAAACCTTTAAAACATCCTCTAATATCTAATTCTCGGATCTACATAAGCATTGAGAATATCAATTAAAATACTCGCAGTGACAACAATTGCACCAAAAAATACTAACACACCTTGAACTGTGGGATAATCGCGGTCAGAAATAGCTTGATATAAACGATTTGCTAAACCCGGCCAGGAAAATGTGACTTCTGTTAAAATCGCTCCACCTAACAAGGAAGCAAATGTTAATCCTAAGACGGTTATCACAGGAATTAAGGCATTTTTTAAGGCGTGGGAGACTAAAATCTTATTTTCAGAGATTCCTCGCGCTCTAGCCGCTTCTACATAATCAGCTTTTAATGTTTGTTTTAAATTAACTCTGACAATGCGCTCAAAAATTCCACTGAGTAAAATTCCCAAAGTTAAACTTGGTAAAGCTAAATGATGTAAAGATATGAAAAATTGACTTAAATTCCCACTTAATAAACTATCAATTGTATATAAACCAGTGATATTTGTGGGTGCGGGAAGATTAGGGGGAAAGCGATTAGAATTGGGAAACCAACCGAGTTGAACTGAGAAAATTAATTGTAATAACATACCTGCCCAAAACATGGGTAGTGCATAAGTAATAATTCCAAATAAACGCCCGCTAACATCAAAAATAGTTCCTGGACGGGAAGCGGAAATAGTACCAACTAAAACGCCGACAATTAAGGCTACAGCCATACTAGCAAAGGCTAATTCTACGGTGGCTGGAAAATATTGACCGATGATTTCGCCAACATTTTGGCCGCGACTGGTTAAGGAAGTTCCTAAATCAAAGTGAAGTAAATTACCTAAATAATTGAGATATTGTAACCAAATTGGTAAGTCTAAACCAAGTTGTTTTCTTAGTTCTTCTTTCGCGCTTTCTGGCGCTCTTCCTCCTAAAATTGCATCAGCAGGATCTCCTGGTGTGGCTCTTAATAAAAGAAAGACGATGGTAATAATAGTTAATAGTTGCAATGGCGCAAATAGTAACCGAGAAACTATGTAATATTGTAATGCTTTTGAACGCGACATATTTATTAATTAAAAATTCATTAATTAAAAACTAAAAATCCACAAAAACCCCGTTACCTGTCTCTAACAAGGAATGCAGTAAGGAGGAATAAATTCCTTACTACAAACTTTGAATTATTCAGTCCGTTTTACCTATTCCCTACTTTTTAATTGTTTTATAAATCAGGTTTTGGGTAGGATCAAGTTTAACGTTATTTACGCCTTTTTGAGCAAATACATAATCTTTATTTTGCCATAAGGGTATATAGGGAACATCGGTTAAAACTTGGGTTTGAATGTCAGCAAATATTTTTTTCCGGGCTTGGGGATTTTGTTCTTGGCGTTGTTGATCTATGAGTTTATTCATGGTTTCACTATAATAGAATGAACCCTGAGATTGACTACCACCGACTTCACAACCTTTAGCAACTGAACCTTTTTCACAGGCTAAAAATGGCTGTACATAGTTGTCTGGATCTAAAAAGTCTGGATACCAATCAAGTAAAGCGACTGGATATGAACCTTTGGAAATTTCTTTAAAGAAGGTAGCGCCTTCTACATTTTGAATTTCTAATTGTAATATACCATCCATTTTGGTATCGGCCAAGGATTTTAGGGTTTGTGCAGTTAAACCGCGAGTGGGTGAACTTGCAGGATACCAAACTTGGACTTTAGCAGGATTTTCTTGGGAAAAACCCGCCGCAATTAAAGATTTTTTTGCTTCTTCAAAGTTACCATCACCATATTTGTCTTTAAATAATGGTTGGGAAACGTTGAAGGTTGTGGGAATCATGCTATAAAGGGGATCAGCTTGGGAAAATAATACCCGATTATTTAATAATGGTCGATCAATTAATGATGCGATCGCTTTTCTCACTTCTATTTTATCTAAAGGTTTTTGATTGCGATTTAACACCATATAACTAACTACACTACCTTGAGCGGTAATTGCTTGCCAATCTCCTTTTTTAGCACTTGCTTCTAAGCTCTGAATTTGGTCCGGTTGTAAGGATAGGTAAGCTACGTCTACCGCACCTGTTTTAAAGGCATTAAATAGGTTAACTGGACTGGTTTGAATTTGGACATTTACACCTTTATTTTCCGGTTTTGTTCCCCAATATTTATCAAAGATATCAAATCTTAAAGAATCAGTTCCATAGTTAGCTAATTTATAAGCACCAGTCCCTACAAAGGTATTGGGTTTAAATTTCCCAGGTCCAATTTCATAGGATTTTGGTGAAACTGCACAAACTCCAGAAAATGCTAACAAGGAAGGAAAAGCTGCAAAGGGTTTTTTCAGTTTAATTGTTAATTCATATTCTCCTGTGGCTTTCACAGTAGCTATGGTATCAGATAATAAAAAAGACGGTTTACCTTTATTTTCGATGAAACGTTGAATACTAAACTCCATTGCTTTGGCATTGAAGGGAGTATCATCATGAAATACTACCCCTTTGCGAATAGGAATAGTATAAGTTAAACCATCAGCACTAACTTTAGGTAATGCTGTGGCTAATTCTGGTTTAATCTCTGTACTACCTGGTTCATACTTATATAAGCGATCGCTCATATTAAATATTAAAGTCAAGGATGATAATTCATACGCATCAGCAGGATCAAGAGTTCTTGGTTTTGCCGTTGTTCCTATGGTGATCCGACCATCACCTCCAGGAGTATTAACAATACTAGATGATGGTGTATTTGTTTGTTGTTTAGGAGTACAACTAATCACCAATAGTAGACATAAACAGAATAAGGATAGGAACTTTGTCATCCTACCCCACCGTTGTATTAATAGAGAACACCAAGTTATCATGGTCAAAATCTTTTCAATTAGCAGTCAGCTATTGTACCATATAAAGAAATTTTGCTTTCTGCAATTGGAGAGAAAATTCAAAGGCAACATAATTCCTATAATTCAATTATGGAACGCCGACAATAGTTACCAAAAGACGGTAAGATCCTAAATTGAAAGCCTATAGTGACAATTAATCAAGTTACTGTTTAGCTTTTATATCTATTTTAAAGCCATTATATACTGATGTCGGCTGTTGTGATTACTTTAGAAACTCAAGCAAACTCTTCTGATCACTTAATTATTCAGCCACCCTTAGCTGGCCTATCTCTCCAGGGAAGTATCCGTGTTCCTGGAGATAAATCTATTTCTCATCGAGCTTTAATGTTAGGTGCGATCGCTGAGGGTGAAACTCAAATTCAAGGGCTACTTTTAGGGGAAGATCCCCGCAGCACAGCCGCCTGTTTTCGGGCTTTGGGTGCGGAAATTTCGGAATTAAATACAGAATTAGTCACAGTTAAAGGCATCGGTTTGGGCAATTTCCAAGAACCTATAGATGTCTTAGATGCTGGTAACTCTGGAACAACCATAAGGTTGATGTTAGGTTTATTAGCATCCCATCCAGGACGATTTTTTACAGTCACAGGCGACAGTTCTTTGCGATCGCGCCCCATGTCCCGTGTCGTCAAACCACTACAACAAATGGGAGCGCAAATCTGGGGACGTAAAGGCAATACCCTAGCACCCCTAGCCATTCAAGGACAAGCCCTACAACCGATTCATTATCATTCTCCCATTGCTTCGGCTCAAGTGAAATCCTGTATCCTCCTGGCTGGTTTAAACACTGAGGGAGAAACCACTGTCACAGAGCCGGCTTTATCACGAGATCACAGTGAACGGATGTTAAGAGCTTATGGAGCGCAATTGAGTATAGACCCAGACAGCAATAGCGTTACTATCACTGGTGGTGCGAAACTCTACGGACAAAGGGTAATTGTACCTGGTGATATCAGTTCAGCGGCTTTTTGGTTAGTTGCTGGTGCGATAGTTCCTGGTTCAAATCTGGTAGTGGAAAATGTCGGTGTGAATCCCACCCGCACCGGTATTTTAGAAGCCTTGGAACTCATGGGAGCAGATATTCAACTAGAAAATCAGCGGGAAGTCGCAGGAGAACCGGTAGCTGATATCCGCGTCCGTTCCAGTGGTTTAAAAAGCTGTACCATCGCTGGTGATATTATTCCCAGATTAATTGATGAAATTCCCATTTTAGCAGTGGCAGCGGTTTTTGCCCAAGGCACAACAATTATTAGAAATGCGGAGGAGTTACGAGTTAAAGAAAGCGATCGCATTACCGTGATGGCACAACAACTAAATAAAATGGGTGCAAAAGTTACTGAGTTACCTGATGGTATGGAAATTACTGGTGGTACTCCCTTAATAGGTACTGAAGTAGATAGCCATACAGATCATCGTATTGCCATGAGTTTAAGTATAGCTGCCCTCAATGCTACTGGTAAAACTACTATTTATCGTGCTGAAGCAGCAGCTATATCTTATCCCAACTTTACCAGCACACTTAGGGAAATTTGTCAATAATTTTTTAGAGACAGGGTAAAGGGAAAAGGTGCAGGGATGTTGACAAAGCAAAAGATTCAATGTTTCGTGAAAATTATAATTATTGTGTAATTTTTTTCAGTTTTGGTTGAAACTAATTAGATGGGAGTTTAGCAAACAAATGCTCTGCCAAAAATAATCCAGAAAATAATCCCAAAGATCAAATACTGTCAAATTTACGATAGTATGAAATAAGAAGACGCTGGAGAATAGTCTAGCGTTTAAATTATTTGTGTTGTGACATTGACAGTGAATTTGTCAGTAAGATTGGTGACGGTTAAAGGGAATAAATAAGCTTTTTGCTGTTCAACTAAGCATCAAAATCTTTAATAGAAATTACAGGTAAGGTATTCTATCTAATTATAGTGTAAATAATATGACATTTTGGTTTTTTATCGTTCTGGGGTTATTAACTTATTTACTAATGCAGTACAGTGTCGCACGGGCTACAAGAACCCCAGTGTGGTTATTGTGGCTAGTTTTAATGACACCAGCATTTATATCTACTGCTTGGAGTCTGATATATGGTGTCAAACAATCACCTCCCTCTGGGCTAATTATTTCGGTTTCAGTGATTTGTTTATTATTGTATTGGGTATTGTTTAATTCGGGCAGACAATTACCTGTAAATCGAGAAAATCAATCTCAAGACAATCAAGAACAACCAAATAATAGTTCTCCTAATAATTCCCGTAATTCTACAGTAGAAACACCACCAGTTCGTCCTATTGACTTAGCAGAAGAAGCACAACTGCGAACTTGTTTTCCCTGGTCTGTATATTTTATCCAAAAAATCGAATATCGTCCCCAAGCAATTATTTGTCGAGGACATTTGCGAACTATGGCTAGTGCAGCTTACGAAGAAATTAAAGCTAATATTGAAAAGGAATTTGGCGATCGCTTTTTAGTTATATTTCAAGAAGGAGTAAATGATAAACCATTTTTTGTTTTAGTTCCTAATTCTCAAGCTGCTAAACAAAATAACCAACGAGATACAGAAAAAATTACTCAACCTGGTTTAGCATTGGTATTATTAATAGCAACCTTAGTTAGTACCACCTTTGTCGGTTTGAAAATTGCCGGTTTTCAAGTCGCACAACTAGAATCTGATTTCACATTATTTTTTCAGGGTTTACCTTATGCTTTAGGTTTAATGACTATTTTAGCTACTCATGAATTAGGACATTATTTAACAGCGAGATTCTATAAAATTCGCGCTACATTACCTTATTTTATTCCTGTACCTTTTTTCCTGGGAACATTCGGCGCTTTTATCACAATGCGAAGTCCCATACCTCACCGTAAGGCTTTATTTGATGTGAGTATTGCTGGACCTTTAGCAGGATTTGTTGTAACTGTACCTTTATTATTCTGGGGTTTAGCTAATTCGGAAATAGTAGCTTTACCGGAAAGAACCGGAATGTTAAACCCCAATGCACTTGATCCTAAATATTCGATTTTATTAGCTTTACTCTCCAAATTAGCTTTAGGAAGTGAATTAACTGTAAAATCAGCTATTGATTTACATCCAGTTGCAGTAGCAGGTTTTTTAGGATTAATTGTCACAGCTTTAAATTTAATGCCCGTTGGACAATTAGATGGGGGTCACATTGTTCATGCTATGTTTGGACAACGTACTGCTGTTATTATTGGTCAAATTGCCAGATTATCATTACTAATACTTTCGCTCCTTAGAGAGGAATTTTTATTGTGGGCAATTATTTTATTATTCATTCCTTTAAGTGATGAACCTGCTTTAAATGATGTTACTGAATTAGATAATAAACGGGACTTTATGGGATTAATGTCAATGGTTTTATTGTTGTTGATTGTGTTACCATTACCGCAATTTCTGGCTGATTTATTGCTGATTTAACAAAAATTAAACTTAAAGTATCAAAAGGTAAAAAGCAAAAGGTGAAAGGCAAAAGGCAATTACCAATTACCCATTACCCATTACCAATTACCCATTACCAATTACCCATTACCAATTACCCATTACCAGCCTCAATATTGTATTTTAGGATTTTAGCGAATTAGCGGCTTCTGTAGCCTTTTTAGAAGCATCCGTACTACCCATACGGATTTCAGATGTAAAGGAAGCCATACTAAAACCACCAAACCGCTTTAATACACTTACTCGCATCCGTAAATTAGGACTAGCAAACCATAGTCTTTCTTCAGACCACATAGTTTCATATTCGGTAATCAGTGTCAAAGCACCATCATCACCGATTTTATAGCTACCAGCAACGGGGGCTTTTTCCGCATAACCCATTTCTCGCAGTAATTTACCTTCATTTGGATTATCTGCATTGGGAACTGTAGCTAAAACCGTCGAACCCTCATGTTTTTCCTCGTCCCATTCCATTGTCCCATTCCAGGTGACACGGGCCCCACAGGAGGCTGTATGCGGCTCAATTTCATACTGTTGACAGAGTTTAATCACTTCAGGATGATCAGCGGCTAACATCTCAATCACGATGTCTGATTTACCATCTTCTGACTGCTTAAACGCTAAATGGTGACTGGTGCGGTGAGAAAACCATTTTCCAGCACTTAATTCAAAAAATTCTTCAACCTTCATAAATAAAACTACCCTGCATCATAATTTTAACAATCTCTTTTATTATTAAAAACTAGGAAGAGACTTTAATTTCAACTCAGGTTGTTGGTTTTCTCAAGTTGTTGCAGAGAAATTCTGGCCGCTTGAGCAACGTTGTGATGACTATCTTTTGCTAGATATTTTAAAGCTGAGACACTTTGGGGTGTGGGTAAATTACCTAAAGCTTCAGCGAGACGTTGACGCACTAACCAATCTTCTGATTCAGCAAAACGGAGAATATGTGTTACGGAATCTATATCCCGGATTTCTCCCAACGCAGAAATAGCAGCTTGTTGAATTACTATTTCTTGACTATTTAAGGCTTGAATGAGAATATCATGGGCGCGGGGGTCTTTAATGTTACCTAAAGATACAGCCGCACTAAACCTTACTAGCCAATCTGTATCTTCATAAAATGCCCTTGATAAGGCTTCCACGGCTCGATTATCTTCAAGATATCCTAAAGCTCCAGCCGCATCAGCACGGATACCATAATCTGGATCTGTTTCCAGAATTTTTACTAGGATAGAATAACACTCTGGTGTTTTCTTGATACCTAGAGCAAAAATGGCCATGGAACGCATTTGCAGGGAATCATCATCTAATACCTTTTTAATTAAAGGTACAGCCTCAGCAGCGGATACATCACGTAAACTAGCAAGAGCTATCATGCGATCGCGCAAATTGGGACTTTCTAACTGAGTCGAAATTAATTCTAAACTGAGAGCAGCCATTTCTTTGACAGCATTTTCTTAATTTATCTTTACTTTAACGCAATTGGGGAAGTCTAAACCGTGATTTTGGTGATTTTGATAATTTAAGTAATTAAACTTATTTTTCCGGTCTAGTTTGTATTGTATAAAAGGGTAATATCTGCAAAACTTGGTGAATAATAGTCAAATTAATCACACAAATTATAGTCCTATTCCCCAAGTCTGATCTGATCATTTAAATAACAAATGGTATTTCAGACCTAATACTGTGTCTTTAGTCAGAAGAGAATAAATGAAAGTAGAAGTAAAGTTAATAGAACTGCTGCTAAATGCAGTTTCATCTCATCAGGAGAATAATCATGGTTCAACTTAGCGAGCGTCCAATTACAAATAAAATCACCAATTTGCAACAGAAGTTTATCTATGAGATCAACACCGTATTTGATGCGGAAAATCGCTTTTTAGAATGTCAGAAAATGATGTGGCAATGTTGTCAAAATAATAAGTTAAAGACGGTAATTGAGCCACATATTCAAGAAACTGAACAGCACATTAAAAACTTAGAACAGGTGTTAAATATTTTAGGAGAAAAACCACAACGAATTACCTGTGATGTTGCATCTGGTTTAATTAGTGAATGTCAGAAATTTACACTTTTATCAGCAGATAATCCCAAAATTGTAGACTTAGGACTGGCAGAATGGCATAGTAAGATTGAACAAATGGAAATGTCTTGTTATCGTCGTTTGATTAAAGTGGCAGAACAAATGGGAGAAAACCAAGTTGTTGAATTGTTAGAGCAAAACCTACACCAAGAGGAACAGGTAGCGCAAAAGCTTGATCAGTTAATCATGCAGTTACTTCAAGAAGTCAAAACATCGGAAGTCAAGTCTACCGCTAAAGCTCGTTAGTCTGATCACTAGGTTTTAAAAAACTCAGGTTAGATATTATATATAATATTTAACCTGGGCTTTGCTGTTAAGTAACATCTTCTCTTTTTAAAATCAATTGGCAGTTTTAACCTTGAGATTTTCACAAATTAAATACCAAAAATCTGGCGTTGCTGAAACCAGGTATGAATTTAAGTGTAGAAATGTTCCATAGAACGTCTCTGTAATGGCTTAGATGTGATCAGAAATCATTTTCATACACCAAATCAGCAACGCCAAAAATCCAAAAATCTATATACTGGGAGGGAGAATCAAATTATCAATCTGATGAATAACGCCGTTGCTACCTTGAATATCTGCTTTAGTTACCTTTGCGTCATTTACTTCTACTCCATTACTATTAACTTTAATAGAAATAGGATCTCCTTGTAAGCTCTTCAAGTCTCCAGATTTCAAATCACTGGAGAGTACCTTACCGGATACTACATGATAGGTTAAAACCTGTCGCAAGATTTGTTTATTTTCTGGCTTTAACAAATCTCGTACTGCATCTTGTGGTAGTTTCGCAAATGCTGCATCTGTAGGAGCAAAAATAGTAAAAGGACCATCTCCTTGTAAAGTGTCAGTGAGTCCCGCTGCTGTTAAGGCTTTAATGAGGGTTTTAAATGAGCCGTTGGCGTTTGCTAATACTATTAAGTTCCTGGTTTCTTTGATTTCTGTTATGGGTGTTGTTGGGGTGGGTTTAACAGTGGGAGCAGCGGGAACTGTTGTTGCTGCTGGGGTGGGTGTTGTGACAGGTGTGGTAACACTTGGTTTTTTACCACGATTATAGAGCGGTTCGTTGAAAATACTTGGTTTGGTATTACGCACTTCTTGTGCTTGAGATGCTATAGTCATCAAAAGACTAGTGCCAGTTAATCCCATGATACCGATGATTTTCGCTAGTGCTAATAATTTGAATTTGGCGAATTTGCCGAATTTGCCGTAATTACTCTTCATAAATTTTTTTTGTCTTGACTGCTTACAAGTTATATCAAGACTTATAATATTTTGCCAACTAGAAAATATAAAATAATCTTGTTTAGGACCCACGCAAGTGTCACAAAAAATTATAATATTTTGTTTGTAGTCAGGGCTTTAGCCCTGGTCTATTTCCCCATAGCATCACAAAGAGAGGACTAAAGTTCTAACTAATATCTGATGTATTATGCTAGTTGCGTAAGTCCTGTATTTCTAATTGAAGGATTTGCAATTGTAGGGTATTTTCCACAAAAGTATCTCATTAATCAAGAAGATATGCTATAATTAGTGGTAGCTGTTCACAGAACAATATAAATCTTTTTCAACTTTAGTGACAGCAAATCAAGCAAAAAAAGATTAATTAATAGGAAAAATTCTCAAAACTCAAGATATAATTATCAAGTTGATAACCAAACGAGTTGGAAAATATACGGTATGCTAGAACTATATCAGTGGGAACTATCTCAATTTTCCGAAAAAGTCCGTCTCATCCTTGATTATAAGGGGTTAGAGTACCGCAAAATCGAAGTTGCACCGGGAATTGGACAACTGGAATTATTTAGACTGACTGGACAAAAACAAGTACCAGTGTTAAAAGATGGCAATAGATATATTTTCGATTCTACGGAAATCGCTAAGTATTTAGACTCAACATACCCGGATAGTCCGCTCATACCAACAGAACCCAAAAAACGGGCTTTGACTTTATTATTGGAGGATTGGGCAGATGAGTCAATGGGTGTGAAGGGCAGAAAGGCACTTTTTGCAGCTATTAGTCAAGACCAAAATTTCCGTAAAGCCTTGTTACCAGTTTCAACCCCAGATATTCTCAGAAATTTTGTGGAAGGTGTTCCTGGTGATTTTCTGTCTGTACTAGGTTTTGGGGTGGGTTTGACAACGGATGCGGTAAATGCGGCTATTATTGGCTTAAAACAAGATTTGGAAATTATTACCCAATTATTGGCAGATAGTCCCTATTTAACAGGTGATGAGCCAACTTTAGCAGATTTAGCAGTAGCTAGTTTGTCAATGCTTTTAAAGTTTCCTGAAGGTGCTTACTTAGATCTACCAGTCTCTCTGAGAGGGAAAGGATTGTCTAGTATAGCCGATAATCCCGATTATGAAGCATTTTTCGCCTGGCGCGATCGCATTTACTCACAATTTAGAAAACCATTACCAGGAATTACACCACCGGTGGGAAATGCACCTACAAACATTAACATTGATTAAGTAAGGAATTGGTAATTGGTAATCATCTTTTCCCCTATTCCCTGTTCCCTGACAACAAACAAGTCACAACTAACAACGGATAAGTAATAAAATTAACATGAATTGGGGACAGCCATTAGGTTCAGTTATTGAAGGTTCTCTGACCGGAGGGTTAGAAGTCAGATTACACCCAGATATCTCCGTAGAAGATATGCGGGTAGGTAAATTTCTCGTGGTAGAAGGGGTACGCTCTCGTTTTTTCTGTCTGCTAACAGATGTATCTTTAGGAACTGCAAATGACCGCATTGTTGCTAGTCCTCCCAATTGGGAAGATAGTTTTTTGCGCGAGGTATTAGCCGGTAGCGGTACTTATGGAATGATTAACCTCGCACCAATGTTGATGTTTACCCCGGAATCTCAAGAACCTGTTTTTTCCACCAATGGTAAATCCCCTAATTCTTTTATACCATCTTCTACGGGTTTAGCATCCTTTCAACCCCAAACCAGTACGACGATGGAATTATTACCTGTTAAAACTATTCCTAGTCACTTTAGCCAAGTTTACGAAGCAACCGAAGACGACTTTCGTAAGGTGTTTGGTTGGGAAGATGATCCTCAACGTAAAAACTTTTCTATCGGTAAACCATTAGATATGGATGTGCCGATTTGTATTGATTTGAATCGCTTTGTGGAACGGAGTAATGGTATTTTTGGTAAATCTGGTACTGGTAAATCTTTTCTCACCCGTTTAATTTTAGCTGGAGTGATTCGTAAAAATGCGGCTGTTAATTTGATTTTTGATATGCACTCGGAATATGGTTGGGAAGCAGTCGCAGAAGGGAAAAACGTTAATACTGTGAAGGGTTTAAAACAGTTATTTCCCGGAAAAGTGGAAGTTTACACCCTTGATCCAGACTCGACTAAACGCCGAGGTGTTAGGGACGCTCAGGAACTCTACCTTAGTTATGAACAGGTAGAAGTTGAAGATATTAAACTATGTAATCGTGAGTTAGGACTTTCAGAAGCGGCTTTGGACAATGCTAATATTCTATTTAGCGAGTTGGGTAGATCTTGGATTATTCAATTGCTGAATATGAGTAATGAAGATATTGAGATGTTTTGTGCAGAAAAAAGAGGACACAAAGGCTCAATTATGTCGTTACAGCGTAAACTATTACGTTTAGATAGTTTAAAGTATATGCGTAGTGCTTGTCCACAAAATTATGTTAAAAATATAGTTCAATCTTTAGAAGCGGGAAAAAACGTAGTTATTGAATTTGGTTCCCAGTCAAATATGCTTTCATATATGTTAGTGACAAATATGATCACTAGACGGATACATGAGCATTATGTCAGAAAAGCTGATAAATTTCTCCAAAGTAAAAATCCTTTAGATCGGCCGACACCATTAATGATTACAATAGAGGAAGCACACCGCTTTCTTGACCCAGGAGTTGTCCAAAGTACGATTTTTGGGACTATTGCTAGAGAACTGCGGAAGTATTTTGTCACACTTTTGGTAGTTGATCAACGTCCATCAGGGATAGATAATGAAGTTATGTCCCAGATAGGTACTCGCATTACGGCTTTGCTCAATGATGAGAAAGATATTGATGCTATTTTTACGGGTGTATCCGGTGGGGGGGGTTTACGTTCAGTCTTAGCTAAGTTAGACTCTAAACAACAGGCTTTGATTTTAGGTCATGCTGTTCCTATGCCAGTGGTTGTGCGTACCCGTCCTTATGATACCACATTTTACGCTGAAATTGGGGATGTGGCTTGGGAAGAAAAGTCAGATGAAGAAGTATTCACTGCTGCTGAATTAGCTAAAGCAGACTTAGGCTTTTAGTGTTAAATTAACAACAGACCACGGACAACGCATAACTTCATAAAATCCCTCCATAATCTAAATAAATCAAGTTCGGTTATCCGGCCACTTGAAAGCAACTTGAGGGGAAGTTTTTGCGTCACCATGGATAGACCACACAATTTTTGAAAGTTAAGGTAAAGTTATCATCAACATTTTCACTTAAAGTAACTGCAAAATTGACTATTTGGGAACTTGATCATTGACGCTCTTGGTAGAAATATGATACAAAAGTAGACACATACTGATTCTGTTTTTTCAGACAAATACTAGATAAAAAAAGAAGAATTTTTGAAACCGGTCAAATGTGTTGTTAAGAGTCCAAAATTCAAGGGAGGTGGGAACACATATTGTCAAATTGTCAGCTTAGAAATTACCAGAATTAGCTTTGTTGAAAAAAAATATTGATTATGTTTAAAAAGTAGAGGATAAAAGCAACAATGTCCACCGTTAAAAATAGTACAGAAAATATCAATGCTAAATTTACGGCTGATATGGTGCGGACCTATCTGCGGGAAATTGGCCGTGTACCTTTGTTAAGTCGTGAACAGGAAATTGTTTATGGTAAGCAAGTACAGCAAATGATGGTAATACTAGAGGCTAAGGAAGCTTTACGGAAAGAAATTGATCATGAACCCAGTTTAGCAGAATGGGCAGCTCATGTTCACCATTCAGAAACAGAATTAAATCATCTGATGATTCAAGGTAGACGAGCCAAGCAAAAAATGATTGAAGCCAATTTGCGCTTGGTTGTAGCTATTGCGAAAAAATATCAAAAGCGAAATATGGAATTTCTGGATTTAATTCAGGAAGGGACTTTGGGGTTAGAACGAGGTGTAGAAAAATTTGATCCTACCCGAGGTTATAAGTTCTCAACCTATGCTTACTGGTGGATTCGTCAAGCAATTACCAGGGCGATCGCCCAACAAGGTCGGACTATCCGCTTACCAATCCATATTACCGAGAAATTGAACAAAATTAAAAAAGTTCAGCGGGAATTGGCGCAAAAGCTAGGAAGGTCGCCCACACCAGTCGAAATTGCTCAAGAATTGGAGTTAGAACCCGCTCAAATTCGTGAATATCTAAACATGGCGCGTCAACCAGTCTCTTTAGATGTGCGTGTTGGTGATAACCAAGATACTGAGTTACAAGAAATGTTGGAAGATGATGGTCCTTCCCCTGAGTATTATACCACCCAGGAATTTCTGCGTCAGGACTTGAATAACTTACTGGCTGAACTCACACCCCAACAGCGTCAAGTTGTAGCCTTACGCTTTGGTTTAGAAGACGGAAATGAAATGTCCTTAGCGAAAGTCGGAGAACGGTTAAACCTGAGTCGGGAACGAGTGCGTCAATTGGAGCATCAAGCCCTCGCACATTTACGTCGTCGCCGCGCTAATGTTAAGGAATACGTTGCTAGTTAGAAATATAAACGCGCACGAGGGTGTTTTAAATGATATCAATTGGATATACGCCTCCTGAACCCAGGGGGTAATTTTTTTTGTATTGAGTTTATTGTGGGAAATTTGGGAATTAGTCCTTTTCTGTATCGAGAAGTTCAGGAATGAAGAAGGTTTGATAACAAGATGTTTGGATAATTTGTTCTCAAATGCTCATAAAAAAATAAAGTGTATTATTGATCACTGAAAAACAAACAATAACAATGACAAAGTAAAAAAGTCTCAAATCTCAATTTTACATCCCCCCAGTGGATGAATTAATGAAGATAAGCGTAAATTCATTAAATAATGATTATCTTTTGATTATTCCCGAAAATTCTATAAATAGGGATTTTTTGATGATTTAAAGTCAAAATATATAGATGAAACTTTCGAGGGAATCTTTAATCATTAGTATTTAGTTATTATTTCAAGAAGCCAAAAAACAACGGTTAAGTTTGTTACAGGAGAAATTGTATGCTTAATTATATTTCCAATCATATTTCCAAAATCATCACTTCCAGCCAATTAAAATTTCCCCTGACTGGCTTGATTATTTCCGTTGGTGTTTTAGGTATTGTTTATTCTAGTCAACAACATCAAAAACTACTATCACCAGCAACTTTGTCTACTAGTAATTATATATCACATAATCATCAAAATGAAATTAATTCTGGATATTCGGTGAGATCACAACTTGGAGAAATAAAACAGGAGAAAGTCGAACAACCTCAAATTTCTAATTCTCCTAATTCCTATCAATTATCTCCTGATAAATTGACGAAAAATACGACAAAATTATCCACAAATACAATAAAATCAGGAACAAAACAAAAACTCCAATTTCCAGAAGAAGATGGTATTTATCTGTATGGAAAATCAGAAGAGGGTTACATTGTTTTTCAAAAACGCCAAAATCAAATCATTGGTGCTTTGTATTTTCCCCAATCTGAATTTACTTGTTTTCAGGGTAGTTTGGCTAAGTCAGGAAAATTAGCTATGATGGTAAGAACTTTACCTGGGGAAGTCGGAAAAATAGAGGTAGCGACAACAAGTAAAATCCCTAAAATTAATGAAAATGAGTTCACAACTTATCCTTATTCAGTAACTTTAGAAGACTATCATCAGTTAAGTTCTGTAAGTTCTAATGATAGAAAAATTTTACAGATATGTCAACAGGGAAGCGATGGTTTCAGGTAATTAATAACTCGGTGATAGATAGGTGATAGAATAGATGTTCTATTTATAATCATCAAATATCTATCACCAATACAAATTACCGTATTAATTCTTAATACTCAATTCCTGCTTGCGCCTTCACACCTTGATCCTTAAAAGGATGTTTAATTAAGGTCATTTCAGTGACTAAATCAGCCTTTTCAATTAATGCTGGTGGTGCGCCTCTTCCCGTGAGAATTACGTGCTTTTCCGGTGGTTTTTCAGCTAAACCTGCTAATACTTCTTCAACTTGTAAATAACCCATTTTCAAAGCAATATTAATTTCATCTAAAAGCACTAATTTAAAATCAGGATTTTTGATAAATTCTAGGGATTTTTCCCAAGCAGCAGCGGCTTTATCCAAATCTCGATCACGATCTTGAGTTTCCCAGGTAAAGCCTTCCCCCATAGCATGAAATTCTAGTTGGTTTTCCCAATGACTAAAAGCGCGTTTTTCTGCTGGTTCCCACGAGCCTTTAATGAATTGAACTATGGCTACTTTATGTCCATGACCAAGGGATCTTAAAACCATTCCCAAAGCCGCAGTAGTTTTACCTTTTCCATGACCGGTATTCACAATAATTAAGCCTTTTTCGGGTATGGCTTTAGCTATTCTTTGGTCTTGAATTTCTTTCCGTCGCTGCATTTTTTGACGGTATTTTTCATCAGTTTGCGATGATGATATTACCTCATCAATTAAACGGGAAATTTCTTGATCTGGATTTAATTCTTCTGGTGTGTCGCTTTTCATAAACCCTGCTGATAAATAACTGTTAAGACTAAGAGCATGAAGTATAATTTTTGTGTTTTGACAAATTCATTAGTTATGATAGACTAGAAATCACATAAATTCTGTTAGCTACGATCTTAATAATTTGTTTTATATTCTGCTTCAAGTCGCTGACATTCTTCTTGATATTGAGTAAATTCAATATCTAGTGATTCCTTATTAGCATAATAATAAGCCAACGCAGTGTAAATACCTGCAATTGTCAAATAAGGCTTATCTTCAATAATTTCTTCTGGGGTCATACCAGATTTAATTTCATTGACAATATACTGAACAGTAATACGAGTATCAGCAATTCGCGGACGACCACCACAAGTATCTGGTGTGCTAACAATTAAAGTAGAAATATCTGTGAGGGTTGACATCAGTTTGTGACTTAATCCTCTGGGATAATCTTATTGTAAACCAAAAAGAGCGATCGCGTTCATTCCAATGGTGCTGGTTCAGATACAATTCCTTCAGAGAGACTCACTAAAGCTTGTGCCATAATTAATAACAAGTTAGTTGTCTTTAATCATAGCAAATAATAGAAATACAAAACTGTATTAATCCCTCAGTATACCATTAAGGATTGTCCCTAACTCATATCGCTACAAAACATTTTAGCAACTTCCGTACATTTGAATACGATAACATTATATTTGGCATATTTAGTATTCAGGATTTCCCAAAAATGTCACAAAAGCCAGGTAAAAAAATCGCACCTATCCCCATGTCTAACAATGTTAGCGTGGTTGACTTGATTGATACCTATTTTACCGCCTACAACTCAGCCCGGTTGCGGGAAGCCTGTCAACTGCTGACTAAGGAAGTGTTTCAAGAGGGTGTCACCGTAGGCGTTAGCCTGTCTGGGGCTATGACACCCGCAGGTTTTGGGGTTTCCGCCCTTGCGCCCCTAATTCGCAATGGTTTTATTGACTGGATGATTTGCACAGGTGCGAATCTTTACCATGATATGCATTATGGTTTGGGCTTTGAACTATTTGCTGGTAGTCCGTTTTTAGATGATGTCAAATTGCGGGAAGAAGGGACAATCAGAATTTATGACATTATTTTCGGTTACGATGTACTCCTAGAAACCGACGCTTTTATCCGTAAAGTTCTCCAAGCTGAACCTTTTCAAAAGCGTATGGGAACGGCGGAATTTCATTATTTACTCGGTAAGTGTGTGTGGGAAATAGAACAGCAATTGGGGGTGAAAAATTCCTGTTTGTTGGCGACGGCTTATGAATATGGCGTACCTATTTACACTTCTTCTCCTGGTGATAGTTCTATCGGTATGAATGTCGCCGCCTTAGCTTTAGAAGGTTCAAAATTGGTATTAGATCCGGCTATTGATGTCAATGAAACCGCAGCGATTGTTTATGGAGCGCGAGAAAATGAAGGCACAAGTGCGGCAGTAATTATTGGCGGTGGTAGTCCTAAAAACTTTTTACTACAAACACAACCGCAAATACACGAGGTGTTAGGATTGGAAGAACGGGGACATGATTTCTTTGTTCAGTTTACTGATGCACGTCCTGATACTGGTGGTTTATCTGGGGCGACTCCCGCTGAAGCTGTGAGTTGGGGTAAAATTGATCCCGATGAATTACCTAGTGCTATTGTTTGTTATACTGATAGTACAATTGCTTTACCTTTAGTGACGGCTTATGTCCTGAATCAATCTCCACCTCGTACCCTGAAGCGGTTGTATGATCAACGTCAAACTTTATTAGATACATTGCAAAAAGATTATTTAGCGGTTAAGGATCAGCCTGTGAGTGAGATTAGTCAGGAAAAAACGGCTACTTATCCCTGCGGTAAACTAATTAAATAAAGTTTTACTGTCATATTAGACATCTGGTGAAAATTAAATGTCTGGCACATACAGCACTTACTGGTGTTATGAGGTACATATCTAGCGGGCAAGATGCCCGCACCACAAGAGTTTCATGATTCAACTTTGTACCTCATCAAAGCGGAAAACGCTGTAAAAACCTGGTAGGGGAAATTTATGAATTGTCCTGACGATCTTGATCTTTGCCTCCAGATGTCTATTAGTGGGTCAAATATCGAAAATCCTTTGATAGTCAGGAATTTTCCATCATTTAACTTATTTAAGGTATTTATCTACTTTTATGAGAGTAATGTCAAATTTGTGTAACATTGAATTAAAAGATGATAACAAGGAATAACTTTATGCCCTATACAACGGAAGAAGGCGGCCTTCTGAATAACTTCCCCAAAGAACCCAAGGTTTATCAAGCCGAACCGCCAACGAACGCGCAAAAGCGTAATTATATTATTTTAGGAATTGCAGCGGCGCTTTTGGTTGGGGGGGTAATCTTTGTGGCCTTCACTGTTTCTAATGTCGGTTGATTGTAGAATTTTATAAAATTTAACTTTTCCTGATCTCAGGTTCTTGCTTTCACAAAGAGCCTGATTTTTTGTTAGCATGGAGCAAAGCATAGTAACTATAATGATTATATTTTTTTAACTTCGATCTAGCCGGAAAACCTTAATTAATCCTGAAAGAGAAAACATCTCAGTTAGGAACTCTAGACCTGAACATGGATTCATATTACCCGTATCTGATTAGTTGACTAAATTTAAGACGAGAGTTAAAGACTGAGATCGTTATATGTGACATTAATATTAAATAAATTTATTCAGTCGGAATGTATACAGAAAACAGGGCTAAAAGCCAAATACATAGAAGTGTGAATGAAACTCTACACACAAGAAACGTTAAGAATCAGCAAGTCTATCAACGCTTAAAACTGTCCCTGAGTTTGGGTTTGCGTAGACAAATTCTATTTGCTATATGTGACGATTTAAAGTTAAGAAACCGCATAGCAGCGCGTTTACATTCACTCTTAGCTTATCCAGTGGGAAATGTCCTCTATCAGCAAAAGAATAAAGAAGAGTTTAGCACTCAAGCTTATCCAAGATTAGTGACTTGGCGATTAAATGTCACTGATCCCAATCCCATAGCGCAAATAAATCAATGGTTAGTTAATTATCCACCCCCCATTGTCGGAGGTTCAAAAAATAATTCTGGCCGTCCCTTACCCACCCCAGGATTTCAGATTGTGGGGGTAGAAATGCTGACTAAAGAACCAGTAGCAGTACAACGGTTATTCTTGAATTATCTGAAACTCAGTGAAGCATATCTATCCGGTGAGGAATCGAGTAGTTTTTTAGAATCCAGTTTATTATTTTGGGTGTCTCGTCCTTGGTTATTAGCAATTCAGCAATCAGCACCCAAATTTTGGCATTGTCGAACTGGTGTATTTGTATTTGCAGGAGAACCGACACCAACTGTAGATAATAGAGTCTATACAGAGGATTTTGCAGATTCTTTACCTTTAGATCAGGAAAATTTGCAGGATTTATTTGTTAATGAAGAGGAAATTTCTAGAGAGATCAGACAAACAAATCAACTAGATTTATCTGGAAATAAAAGCGACAATTTACCAACACAAATCCCTGAAAAATATTCTGCTCCAGCGTCTGAAATAACCATTGCTCAAAGTTTCCCTTCTTTATCTGATATTAACCAGGAATTACATGAATTAATTAAAGACACAATAAATACTGATGATAGCGGACAAACACAAGAAATACTATGGCAAATTGAGCAGTTACATATTGAAAATGCCAAAGGAAATGAGTTAGCAATTCCTGGGGATCGCTTTGCTATCGCTTATCAAAATCTGGGTAATTTATATCGCTTGCGTATTGAACAAGGACAAGCAACTCTCCAAAACTTAATGATAGCAATTCTCGCTTATCAGGAAGCGATTACCTATGATGAAAGTTCCCCACAAATTCTAGATATTTTGAATGATTTGGGGACACTTTATTGGATGTTACACCGCATCCGTGATAATTCAGAAGAAACGAAAATTTATATTCAGCAAGGTATAGATTTTTATAAATTAGCACTCAGGCTAATTACGAGTGAGACTCAACCAGAAACTTATGCTCGTATCCAAAATAACTTGGGAGCGGCTTATGGTGATTTAGCCAGGTTTTCTGAACCGGTGGAAAACTGGAATTTGGCAGTTATGGCTTACCATGAAGCACTTCGTTACCCAGGGTGGGAAATAGAACCTTTAAGATATGCTGCTTGTCAGAATAACTTAGGTACAGCCTACTGGCACTTAGGGCAGTATAATCGGCCTGTAGAACATATCAAAAAAGCGATCGCTGCTTATAA
>Ga0315905_10000872_pt1 | contig 33194 bp, 29 predicted proteins | sample LakEriMetagenome_5_FD_203522 | JGI IMG/M metagenome (GOLD analysis project Ga0315905, IMG submission 203522) | Freshwater fungal communities from buoy surface, Lake Erie, Ohio, United States - Buoy 4 MA121 | ecosystem: Environmental > Aquatic > Freshwater > Lake | place: USA: Lake Erie, Ohio... | reverse complement strand
CGATTGAAAGACTGGCGCCGCGTTGCAACCCGCTACGACCGATGCGCAAAGACCTTCCTCTCCGCCGTCGCCCTCGCCGCAACCGTCATCTTCTGGCTTTGACGATCAATGAGTCTGGACCCTAAGCAAGGATCACGCGTGTGGTTGGGTTTTGCTACATTGCCGATGCGGCAGGACGGTTGCTCGGCACGCTTTTGTCAGGCCGAGTTTTCAAGTAGGCGGCCCTCCGCTGTGCCTTACCACGGCCGGTGTGATGGCGATTGCCGGACTGAGCGGCACTGCGGGCCTCCAAGAACCCCAAAACCCTTGTGCAGCAGGGGTTAAGGCAAGCGCGCCTCGGCTCCGGCGGGATGAACGGTTTCATAGTAATCCCGCAAACGCAGATTTGACGCGGCTTCTTCGTCCAAGACCACCGTCGTCTGCCGGTGCATCTGAAGTGCGGTCGCGGGGCAATCCGCGCCCAGCGGCCCTTCGATCATGCGCGCGACGGCATCCGCTTTGGACTGACCCGTGGCGATGAGGAGACAGCGCTTGGCCGCAAGGATCGTGCCGATCCCAAGCGTGATGGCAAAGCGCGGCACCGGATCTGGCGCAAAGGCGGCGGCATTGGCGCGGCGCGTGGCCTCGGTCAGGGTTTTCACGCGTGTGCGCGATGCAAGGGAAGACGTCGGCTCGTTAAAGGCGACATGACCGTTGCGCCCGATGCCCAGCACTTGCAGACCGATACCCCCTGCCGCTGTGATTGCCTCTTCATAGCGCAGGGCCTCGGCATCAGGGTCCGGCGCGTCTCCGGCCAGCAGGTTGATGCGCGCGGGGTTAATGGTCACATGGTCAAAGAGATTGGCCCGCATGAAGGCTGCGAAACTGGCCGGATGATCGGCGGGCACGCCGACATATTCGTCCAGATTGAAGGTGGTGACGGGCACAAAATCGACCTGCCCCGCAGCCCACATCGCGACAAGACGCGCATATAGCGGGCGCATGGTTTCCCCGGTTGCAAGCCCCAGCACAGGCTTAGCCTCGCTGGCCAAAAACGCCGCGACAATCCCGGCGGCCCGTTCGGTGGCAGCGGCAGAATCGGGGAGGATCAGAACCTTCACAGCCGCCCCCCTTCGGGCGAAAAGAGAAGGCAGGCCGAGGCGTCGAGGCTAAGCGAAATATCCTCGCCCGCGTGCAGATCAACGCGCCGGGGCACCTCGGCAACGACGGCCGCGCCGCGGGTCGTGGCGGTGTAAAGATAACGCGTGGCCCCCATATTCTCGACCACTTCGGCGCGTAGGGTCAGCGGGTGATCCCCCGTCTCGCCCCAAGCCTCGGCGCGAAAGCCAAGGACGGCGTCGGTCGTTGGCGGGGCGGAAGGGTGCCGCAGCGGCACGGCCACGCCTGTCAGGCCAAGGGCGGGGACATCCACCACCGCGCGGCCCCCCTCTTGCCGCAGAACACGAACCGGCAGCAGGTTCATCTTCGGCGCCCCCAGAAAGCCCGCGACAAAGATCGTGTCCGGGTCATTGTAAAGCGCGCTTGGTGTGCCGACCTGTTCGATCCGCCCTGCGTTCATCACCACGATGCGATCGGCCAGCGTCATCGCTTCAACCTGATCATGGGTGACATGGATCATCGTGGCCCCGATGTCGCGGTGCAGCCGGGCAAGCTCAAGCCGCATTTCAACGCGCAACTCGGCATCAAGGTTCGACAGGGGTTCGTCGAACAGGAACACCTCGGGCTTGCGCACAATGGCACGCCCGATGGCGACGCGCTGGCGTTGCCCGCCCGACAGGGCGCGCGGCTTGCGTTCCAGATAGTCGGTCAGGCGCAAGGTGCGCGCGGCGGCTTCAACGGTGGTGCGGCGTTCGGCCTTGGCGATGCCGGCCATCTCCAGCCCGAATTCCATGTTATCGCGCACCGTCATATGGGGATAAAGCGCATAGGACTGAAACACCATGGCGACGCCCCGCCGACCGGGATCCTCGCCCGTCACATCGCGCCCGCCAATTCGGACGTTGCCCGAGGACGGGTCTTCCAGCCCCGCGATCATGCGCAAAAGCGTGGACTTGCCACAGCCCGAGGGGCCGACCAGCACGCAAAACTCGCCCGCCGCGATGGTCAGGTCCAGCGCGGGGATCACCTGCGTTGCGCCAAAGGATTTCGTCAGGCTTTCCAGCCGCACTTCGGACATCCCGTTCCCCTATTTCACCGCGCCTTCGGTCAGGCCCGCCACGAACCATTTCCCGATAATCGCAAAGATCGCCACGACCGGCAGGATCGCCAGACTGGCACCCGCCAACAAAAGCCCCCAATCCACCTGATACTGCCCGATGATCCCGGCAAAGCCGACCGGCACCGTGCGCAAAGCGTCCGACAAGATCATCACCGAGGCAAAGACATATTCGGTCCAGCTTGTCACAAAGGCAAAGACCGCCACCGCCCCCATGCCAGGCGCGATCAACGGCAAGAGGATGCGCCGCAGGATCGTGAGCGGCGGGCCCCCATCCATCCGCGCGGCCTCTTCGATATCGGGCGGGATTTGGGCAAAGAAGGCGCGCAGCATCCAGATCGCAAAGGGCAGCGCAAAGGCCGTGTTGACCAAGACCAAGGCAAAGCGGCTGTCGATCAGGTTCATCTTGGCGAACATTGCGAAAAGCGGCACCAGCACCACGATGGAGGGAAAGGCATAGGCCAAGAGGATCACCCTGTAGACCGCATCGCGGCCCCGAAACCGCAGCCGGAAAAAGGCGTAACCGGCTGGAATGGACAGGGCCAGCGTGAGGACGGTCGAGGCGGTGGCGACCAGAACCGAGTTGAGCATGTAGGCCGCATAGTCTGATGCGGCCAAGAGCTTTTCATAATGCTGGGTCGTAAAGCTCTCCGGAAACACCGTCGGCATCCGCGCGATGATTTCCTGTGGCGCCTTGATGGATCCGGTCAGGACAAACCAAAACGGCAACGCGACCAGCCCACAGATCACGGCGAACCCGGCCCAAAGCAAGAGTTTCCACCCCATGGGATGCGTCATCGCTCATCTCCTGACAGGGCCAGTTTGCGGGTGGCAAAGACGGCAAAGGCCATCAAGAGTACGGTTGCCAGCACGGCAATCGTCGCCGCCTCGCTGATGCGATAGCCGCGAAACGCGGTTTCATAGATCAACACCGGCAGCGTTCGCGTGGCCCCAGCAGGGCCGCCCGAGGTCAAAAGCCAGATCACATCGAACACGTTGAACGACAGAAGCGTGCCGATCACCAACAGCACGGTCATCGTCGGGGCCAACAGCGGCCATGTGATGCGGGTAAAGCGTTTCCACGGGCCCGCCCCATCCACCCGCGCCGCCTCCATCAGGTCTGCGGGGATGCGGGTCAGCCCGGCCAGCATCATTAGGGTGATGAAGGGAAACCAGCGCCAAGAATTGATGAACACCAGGGTGGCAAAGGCCGTCCAAGGGGTGGCGAAAAACCCGACGGGGCGCTCTGTCAGGCCCAGCCCCATCAACGCGGGGTTCACCACCCCGCCCGAGGTTGAAAACAGCCAGCGCCAGATCATGACGACAACGACGGTCGGGACGATCCAGCTGAGGATGATCCAGGTCCGCGCAATCTGCACGCCGCGAAACCGCTGGTTCAGGATCAGCGCGGCGGCCAAGGCAAGGGCAGTCTGCACCACGGCATTGGCAACCACCCAGACCAAGCTGAGCTTGGCCGCCCGCCAGAAGGCCGGGTCGGCCAAGACCTTTTCGTAATTCGCAAGCCCGATGAACGGGCCGTCGGACCCCACCACCCGCACATCCTGAAAGGACATCACAATGGCAGAGAGCATCGGCCATGCCAGCACAGCCGCCAAAAGCGCGAGCGCCGGCGCGATCAGGAAAAGTCCAAGCGTTCCCTGTCGCACCGGCGCCCCCTTTCTTACTGCGCCAACTCGGACATGCGGGCCTGACCCGCCGTGACCGCTGCTGCCGTCTCGGTGCCGTTCACCACGATGTTCTGCAGTGTTTCTGCCAGCACGTTCTGTGCGGAGATGGCCGAAATTGCCGGGAACACACGGCCCGAGGTAAAGCCGAACAGCTTGCCATTGGCGCTGTTGGCGATGATCGTTTCGATCTGGCTGCGATACTTCTGGACCATCGGATCCGACCACAGCGAGTCGGCCTTGGCCCCATCAGCGGTGACCGGGAAGAACAGCCCCGGCTCCATGTTCAGGAAGCGGCCATAGTTTTCCGGCTCCAAGAGGAAGGCGATGAAGCGCTGCGACGCGGCGCGACGGGCTTCGTCCTTGGACAGGAACATGACGGCGTTCGCATAAGCGATGGTACCGGGTGCCTCACCTGCTGTCTTGACCGGAAGGGCTGCAACGCCCAGATCGGCGGCATCGCCTTCGGCTTGGGTGTCATAGGTCGAGATCACGCTGAACTGCATGACCATCGCGCAAGACCGCGATGCAAAGCAGGCTTCCGCCTCACCCCAGGTCCACGAGGGCGCATCGGGCGGCGAATAGGCCATCATTGATTTGTAGAAGTCATAGGCCGCCACCGTTTCGGGATTGTCGAACCGCAGGCTACCGTCTTCGTTGTAGATCTCGGAGGCGCCGCCGTTCAGCATCACCGAATAGACGGTCTGGTCGGTGTAAAGCTGCTTGTTGGCCGGCAGACCCATCCCGTATTTGCCATCCACCGTCAGCTTTTCAGCAGCAGCTTTCCATTCGTCCCATGTGGTCGGCACCGCGACGCCAGCGGCTTCCAAGACCGAGGGGCGATACCACATGTGCATGGTCATGTTGTACATCGGCACAGCCCAGATCCCGTCGTCATAGGTATAGGCCTCAACCGCGCTGTCGACGAAGTCGTGCTTGGCATCCAGTTCGGCCACGAAATCGGCGACCGAATCCAGTTGACCCAGATCCTTGAAGATCGGGGCAAAGTCGGGGATCGCGAAGAGCATGTCCGGCCCAGCACCTGCCGCCACGGCTGCGGGGGCCTTGGCATAGATCTCGCCCCAGTTCTGCGGTTCTTGCTTGACCACCACATCGGGGTTGGCCGCGTTGAACGCGTCGATCAATTCTTGGATCCGCGCCACACGATGTGGCGGTTGTTCCATGTGCCACAGCGTGACCTCGGTCGGGTCCTGCGCGGCAAGCGGGAGCGGCGAAAGCACGATCGCCGCTGTCAGCAATGATTTTAAGGCAGTTCGCATGGTATATCCTCTCCTGTTGCAGTGTGCTCAGAGATGCGGATTGCGCGGACCATACCGCGCGATCAACTCCCTGTTGTTTTCCGCCGCGCCGGGCATATTGGCGCTAAGCAAAATTAATGGCGCCCCGTCCGCCGCCAGCCGTGCGGCCGCTTCGGCAAACAGCGCCTGCAAGATGGCCGCGCCGATGGAGGTGGAGCCCGGCCCAGCCTTCAGGACGGTTCCAGGCAAGGCCACCAGCGCGTCACCGGGCGGAAGCGCGTTGTCGAGCACATGATCGGCGCGGCTGGCAAGCGTCGGCCGACCCCGCGCCGCCGCCTCCGAATAGGCCCGTGAGGTCAGCGCGATGACAGTCGCACCCAGCGACTTTGCCAACTCTGCCGCCTCAACCGGAGCCGCGTTCACGCCGGAATTGGAAATGACGATAACGACATCTCCCGCTGTGATGGGATACCGGGACAGCGCCTGAGCCGCGGCCCCCGACAAACGCTCTCGCTCAGTCGATGCCATAGCGCCGTGATGCAGCATCAGGCTTTCATCCAGCACCGGAACCACATAGGCGGGCCCACCCGCGCGGTAATGCAGATCAAGCGCCAAAAGGTGCGAATGCCCGGTTCCGAAAACATAGACCAGCCGGTCAGCCCGAACTGCCGCGACCACGGCGGCGATTGCGGGTTCCAACTGCGCTGCCAGAGCAGGATCGGCCAAGCGCGCCACAAGATCGGCAAGGTAGGTGCGGGCTGTCTCCATCATCCTTCCCCCAGTTCCAAACGCACCTTCATGACGAAGGCATCGCCGCGATAATAGGAGCGGACATGTTCAAACGGACGGCCTGAAGCATCGCGGGTCAGACGGGTCAGGCGCAGCACCGGTGCACCTATGGCAATCCCCAAGGGGATGGCCACAGCCTCATCCGCTGCCGCAGCGGCCAAGGTCTGTTCGGCAGTGGCGGGGCGAAGGCCGAACTGCGCTTGCAGCACCGCGTAAAGCGACATGCGACCGAAATCCGCCTTGCGCAGCAAATCAGGCGTGCCCTCGGCCACAACTTCGGTGGTTTCGAGTGCCACGGGTTCACCATCGGCAAGGCGGATGCGGGTAATGTGCCAAACTTCGGCCCCGGCGCTGAGGCCCAAGGCCAAGGCCGCTTCGGCGGAGGGCGCTCGGCAGGTTGCTTCGGTCACGATTGATCCGGCGCGGCGGCCCTGCCGCTCCATCTCTTCGGTAAAGCCGGTGAGGGTGGACAATTGCTGTTGGATCGCAGGCGCGCCGACAAAGGTGCCCTGCCCGACCCGCGCTTCGATCATGCCGCGCTCAGCCAGATGCCGCAGCGCCATGCGCACCGTCGCGCGGCTGATGCCAAGGTCTTCGGCAAAGGTTCTTTCAGGTGGGATTTGATCGCCAGCCTTCAGCCGACCCGCCGCGATTTCCGCGGAAAGCCGGTCTGCAACTTGGCGGTACTTCGGCAAACTGCTCATCGCACCCGATTCCAAAAGGAGTGTACCAGAGCAAGATTGGTATAGACCAATTCGATTGGCAAGAAATCTTTGCGCCCATCTCCGGCTAAGGATCGAGCTCTGTCGGCCGTTTGGTCAGGTGTGGCTTAGCGCAGCGCGCGGTCGCGGGCCATGCCGTAGGCGGTGCGCAAGGCCGCCCATTCAGCAGTTTGGGTGCCAGAGGGCCGGTAGGTGGTCCCATCGGCGGCCATCGCGGCGGAGGCCTCGCGCACGGACGCAAAGCGACCCATGGCCGTCGCGGCCAGTAAGGCCGCCCCTCGAGCTCCGAATTCTGCGCCTTCAGGCACGGTAACGGCACGACCCGTCAGCTCTGCAATCATCTGACACCATAGCGCACTGCGCCCACCGCCCCCGGTCAGGACAATGGGGCCCGCGTCTTGGGTGCCCAAAAGGTCGCACAGATCGGCGATGGAACAGGCGACGCCTTCATAGACGGCACGGAGCATCTCTGCCCGGCCGACAGCGGGTGTCAAACCGCCAAAACCCGCCCGCGCCGACGGATCGACAACCGGGGCAATGATCCCGCTTTCGCTGAGATAGGGCAGATAGGTCACCCCGCGTGATCCAACCGGAACCGACGCCGCCATCTCGGCAATGCGGCGCCAACGGTCGAAGTGGTCTGACAGTTCGGGGCACAGCAAGGCCGTGACCCAATCAAGGTTCAAGGTGCCAGCCACATTGACCATCGCCCGGAACCAATGCCGTTCGGGCAAGGAGAACAAAAGCCCCAAACCTGCAGGTTCAAAAACCGGCTCGGTGCGGCAGATGCCGATCATACAGGTCGTGCCCAAAAGGCCCGTCATGGCGCCCGGCTGCAAGCCGCCCGCGCCGATCACATTGGCGATCACATCCCCTGCCCCCGCCACGACGGGCAGGCCTTGCGGCAATCCGGTTTCAGCCGCGACCGCAGCCGTCACCCGCCCCGCCCATGCGGCAGAGGCCAGCACTGGCGGAAAAAGCGACCGATGGGCGGAAAGACCGAAAAGGTCGATCAGGTCAGCGCTGCGGCCTTGCGCGCGCGCATCCCCCGGTGCGACCGCCGCTTCACTTACATCGGTTGCTACCTCGCCCGTCAGTCGCAGGCGCAGCCAATCCTTGTAGCCAAGGACAGCATGGGCATGCGCCATGACCTCGGGTTCTTCCGTCAACAGGGCAGCGGTCACCGGCAAGGTGCAGCCTTGCTGCAACGCAGACCCGGACAGCGCAAAGATATCGTCCAGCACCTTGGGATTTTGCTGCTTCATCGCATCAATCACGCCATTGGCGCGACTGTCTTCCCAGTTGATCCCGGCGCGCAGCGTCTGCCCGTTGGCATCCACCACCCAAGCCCCGACCATCGCCCCGGCCAGCCCCATGGCCACGATCTGGCCCTCGGACGCGGCGGCGGCAACCATCTGGCGCAGCACGCTGACCGCCGCAGCCCATGCCCGCTCCGGATCAGCTTCGACCCGCGCATTTGACCGGATCAATGGCGTGGGCTCAGCCGCGACCGCAATAAGACGCCCGTCTTGGTCAAACATCGCGGCCTTGCAGACCGACGATCCAGCATCGACCCCGAGGTATAGGTCTTTTGCAGGCATGGCTCACCTCCTTGGCAGCGGCATTGGCACATGGTTTGACCAGAAAACCAAGGCGCGCAAGCCTGAGTTGGGCGCTGTCAGACAAATGCAAACCAGTCTCCGTTCCCCAGCCGTAGCCCGGCCCCAGCCAGGTATCAGGCCGCAAGAAGGCCACGCGACTCGGCGAGGGCGGCGGCGGGCGTTGTCAGAGGAACTCTACTTGAGACGATCCGGGCACCCAGCTAGCCTGACCGCATGACCCGGCGCTCCCCCTTCCGCTATTTCATAACCAGCCCAGAGATCATCCGGCTTGCGGTGATGCTCTACATTCGGTTTCCGTTGTCGCTGCGCAACGTCGAAGACCTGCTTCATGAGCGTGGCATCGAGATCAGCCACGAAACGGTGCGCTACTGGTGGAATCGGTTTGGCCCCATGTTCGCGGCGGAACTCCGGCGCAAGCGGGTGGATCGCATGCGCGATTGCAAACAGTGGCGCTGGCACCTCGACGAGGTGTTTGTGAAAATCAATGCGGTTACGCACTACCTGTGGCGCGCCGTCGATCATGAGGGAGCGGTTCTGGAAAGCGTTGTCACCAAGACGAGGGACCGCAAGGCGGCTCTGAAATTGCTCAAGAAATCGATGAACCGGCATGGCAGGCCTGAGAACATCGTGACGGACCGCCTGCGCTCCTACGGCGCGGCCCTGAAGCAATTGGGGCGTGGTGATGACCGCGAGATGGGGCGCTGGATGAATAATCGGGCCGAGAACTCGCACTTACCATTTCGACGACGCGAACGAGCAATGCTTCGGTTCCGGCGCATGCGAACTTTACAGAAATTCGCGTCTGTCCATGCCTCGGTCCACAACCACTTCAACCTAGAACGATCGCTCACATCGCGCGAACACTATAAGGCCAACCGCGTCGCTGCTCTCGCCGAGTGGCGCGGCCTTCTTGCCGCCTGAAACCTAGCTGGGGCAGGGGAAACGGAGACTGGTTCGCATTAGTCTGACAGCACCCCTTTTCGGGATCAGTTTCTTGCAGCCGGATCGTTCCGCCGCTGTCTTGTCATGCCAAGGATACGGCGGGCACGGGCCAGAACTGGCGCGTCGATCATCTCGCCTACAAGCGCGGTCACGCCAGAGCCAGGCTTTGCCGCCGCGATCACGCGCTTGGCCCAGTCATGTTCTTCGGGGGTACTGGCAAAGGCGGTACGAATGTTGGGCAGTTGGGCGGGATGAATGGCCGCGGCGGCGGTCATGCCCAGATCGCGGCCGCGCTTCAAGCCGCGGGCGTGGCGATCAAGGTCGCGGAAATTGGCAATAGAACCCGGAAAACCGATGGCCATCAGGCCCCGACTGGCCGCCGCCGCCGCGATCATGGCGGCGAGGATATCAAGTGCGCCGGACTCGGGGTCGGTGCCAAGGGCGGCCGAGTAATCCTCGGAGCCAAGCATAAGCCCGACCAGTTGCGGCACCTGAACCAAATCGAAAAGTGAATACAGCGCGGCGGGGGTTTCGACGAGGGCGATGATGCTAACTGATCCATGGGAAAGATCAGCGGCGTTTCGAAGCGCACGGCTGTCTTCACATTTGGGAACCATGATGGCCGAAAGCGCAGAAAGGTCAGCGGCGGCGATATCCTGCACCATCTCTGACAGCGGGGCGTTGACGCGCAGGATGCAGGGCAGGCCCGCACGCGAAAGAGCAGCCTGATCCTTTGCAAGCCTTTCGCGCGCGGCGGCCTTTTGGTCGGGTGCGATAGCGTCTTCCAGATCAAGGATGACGGCATCTGGCAGCTGGCGGATCGCGCTGGCCAGATGGCGTTCCGCGCCGACAGGCACAAAGAGGAGCGCCTGCCAAGAAGGGACAGCCATCATGCGCGGCGACGCCCATGCGAATGGAATTCGGCGCGCAGCGCTGCTGAATGTTCGCCCAGCGCCGGCACCGCGCCACTGGCGGGCGAGCTATCCGAAAAGCGGACACCGCGGGCCATCATCTCGACCGGACCGCTGGGAGTTTCGGTCGAAAGATGTCGCGCCTGAGGATGACTGACCATGTCCTCAAGGCTGGACAAACGGCCACAGGCAATTCCGGCGTTCGACAAGGCTGCCATCGCGGCTTCGCGGTCCAGCTCACCAAGAACCGGGGCCAAAAGTGCGTCAATTTCTGCGCGGTTCGCGACGCGGGCGACGTTGGTGGCAAAGCGCGGATCGCTGACAAGTTCTGGCGCCTGCAAGACGGCCGTGCAAAGCGCCGCCCACTCGCGGTTGTTCTGCACCGAGAGCAGAACTTCACGGCCATCTGCGCATGCAAAAGCTCCATAGGGCGCAATAGATGGGTGGCGCAGCCCCATCCGGGGCGGCGGCGCGCCGCCATAGCGCGTTTGCAGATAGGGCACGTTCATCCAGTCGGCCATTGTGTGAAACAGCGACACCTCGATCGACCGCCCCTGCCCCGTGCGTCCCCGCGCTATCAGCGATTGCAGCACAGCAGCAAAGGCGGTTTCACCTGCCGCGATGTCACAGACCGAAATGCCGACGCGGGCACTGCCCTCCGGCGTTCCGTTCACTGACAAGAGGCCGCTTTCACCCTGGATCAGCATGTCATAGGCCTTCTGGTCTCGGTAAGGCCCGTCCTCGCCATAGCCGCTGATTGACACATGGATCAACTGCGGATGTGCCTGACAGAGATCAGCCGCGCCCAGACCCAGCCGATCTGCCGCCCCAGGCGCAAGATTTTGCACGAAGACATCGGCAGAGGCGAGCATGCGCCGCATCAAGGCCATGTCTTCGACTTGGCGCAGATCAAGGCAGATCGATTCCTTGCCTCGGTTGATCCAGACGAAATAAGCGCTTTCGCCATGCACAAGCCGATCATAGCCGCGGGAAAAATCCCCCTCCAGCCGCTCGACCTTGATCACGCGGGCACCGGCATCTGCCAGTCGCGCGGTGGCCAGAGGTGCCGCCACCGCCTGTTCCAAAGAGACGACAACAATCCCTTCAAGGTCTGACATGCCTGCCCTCCACTGCAACCGGCAGGCAGAGGCTAATGCGCAGAGGATCAACCGAGGTAATAGGCCTTTCCTTGAAAGGCTATATGCTGCCCTGATAGCTTGACGGAATTGAAGGCTTTGGGCGTGCAGGGTGTGCCGTTTCGGGCTTGCCCGAGTCACGGGCTGCGGGACGGTTGGCGGTGGCGGCAGCAAAGCTGCCCAAGAGATGCGTGCGTAGGATTTCGGCGGCAAGTTCGCTTTGGCCTGCCAGGATCGCGTTGAAAATTCGCTCGTGCTGGTCCCAGACTGTGTCAGGATAGCTTTCAGCCGAACCGAGGATCTCTTTCATCGCGCGGCGTATATGTGCCCAATAGACACGCATTGTCTCTTCGATCACCCGATTGCCGCTCATCCGGTAGAGTAGTCCGTGGAAGGCAACATCGGCGCGAACCATGGCGGGGACATCATCGGCGCTACGGGCGGCCCACCCTTCTGCGATAATGGCCATGCCCTCTGTCTTTAGTGCGGAGTCAACTGGGCGGGCACCGCACAAGATCACCGCGAGCGGTTCCACCACTCCACGGAAGTCATAGATGTCGCGGAAAAACTCAAGGTCCAGCGGAGCCACCACTACGCCGCGCCGCCCTGTAGATTCGACAAGGCGATTCGCCTTGAGCATCGCAAAGGCGGCATTGACCGGCTGGCGCGAAACGTTCAGCCGGGTGGCTATGTCATCTTGGGTTAACCTTTCGCCGGGCCTTAAACGGCCGTTACAAATGGCGTCTTCCAGTATGTCATATGTCTGCTGAACAAGTGATTGTGGTTGGTCTACGGGTCTCATGGCACCTCTTTGGCCTCATCTAGGCCGACTCTTTTCGTGCAGCCATAGAAATTTGCTATATCAGAAATTATTTTTAACATACGGTATACGGAATGCTACAACATCGACACCCGGTTGGAAAGGCGCGGACCATGGATATTCGGCACCTGAAGTATTTTGTCGCCATTTCTGAGGAAAAATCGCTTTCTGCGGCATCACAGCGGTTGGGCGTGGCGCAGCCCTCGCTGTCCCAGCATGTGATCCGGCTTGAGGACGAATTGGGTGTTGCCTTGATGGTTCGGTCGCCGCGCGGTGTTGTGCTAACCGATGAAGGCCATCTTCTGGTGCGGCATGCCCGCGAGATCAGCCGCAGTCTGGATGTCTGCATCTCCGAGATGAAAGAGGCGGGCGGCACAGTCAGGGGACCGGTGGCCTTTGGGTTGCCGCCTTCGGTATCGATGGTGATGTCGGTTCCGCTAGCCGAGACGGTGCGTATCGAACTTCCGGATGTACGCCTGCAGGCAATCGAGTCGATGTCGGGCTATATCAAGACCTGGCTCGAGGATGGCACGGTGGATTTGGCCTTTCTTTACGATCTTGATCGGAAAGAATACTTCCATGCCCGCCATCTGCTTGACGAGCAGTTGTGCTTTTTCTCGGCGCCGGATGCCTGGCCTTTGGACACGCCGCCTGGGCAGCCTGTAGCACTGGCCGATATCGTGGGCCTGGATATGATCCTGCCCTCGCCCAACCATGGGCTCACCCGCACCATTGCTCGCCATGCCGGCCAGCGCGGTCTGGCGTTGAATGTGGTGATCGAGATGGACGCGATGACCCAGATCAAGGAGTTGGTGGCGCGCGGATCGGGTCACACGATCTTTGCCCCAGCGGCCGCACATGACTTTGTTGGTCGCGGTGAACTGGTGAAATCGCCGATCATTGACCCGACCATCACCCGACCTGTGCTGCTGGTCACCAATCCTGCACGGTCACAAAGCCGCGCCGCGCGGGCGGTGATCGACCTGACAATTGCTGTGGCGCGCGACCTTGTGCGCCGGGGCATTTGGGAGGGCAAACTTGCGCCGGAGCTTGTGTCGCGGCCGAGCTAGAGCACAAGGCTCTGGCCGTCAGAACCAAGCCAGATTTGCGCCGTCCCGCGCCTGCCCGCAAGGTCTGGGCGCGACCAAAATGGAAGGGGCACTGCATGCAGGGCGGCATCTGGTTTGACACCGACAAGGTTCTGATCGGCGGGCGGTGGCAGCCCCCTGCCGGGGGTGAGCGGCTCGATCTTCTCAACCCATCAGATGGCGGCCATTTGGCGCAAATCGCACGCGGCACAAGCGCAGATATCGACGCCGCCGTGACGGCTGCACGCGCGGCCCTGCGGGGTGCCTGGGGACGGTTGACGGCGGCCGAGCGCGGGCGGCTGATGCAAAGCCTGTCGCGCTTGATCCTTGAGCGCACTGAGGATCTGGCCCGGATCGAAGCGCTGGATGTCGGTAAGCCCTTGAAACAAGCGCGGGCCGACGCCGTGGCGATGGCGCGCTATTTCGAATTTTATGGCGGAGCGGCAGACAAGGTGATGGGAGACACGATCCCTTATCTTGCCGGATATAGTGCCTGGACGATCCGCGAACCGCATGGTGTGACGGGGCATATCGTTCCCTGGAACTATCCGATGCAGATTCTGGCGCGGTCGGTCGCGGCGGCACTCGCCATGGGCAATGCCTGTGTGATCAAGCCTGCCGAAGAGGCATGCCTGACGGCCCTCGCCCTAGCCGATCTGGCCCGGCAGGTCGGGTTTCCCGACGGTGCGATCAATGTGGTGTCCGGCCTTGGCGCCGAGGCGGGCGCGGCGCTGACGTCGCATCCGGGGATCAACCATGTCTCATTCACCGGATCGGTCGGTGTGGGGACATTGGTGCAACAGGCAACGGCGGTGAACCACGTGCCCGTGACGCTGGAACTGGGGGGAAAGTCGCCCCAGATCGTGTTCGCCGATGCCGACCTTGACCGGGCGCTGCCTTTTCTCGTGAGCGGCGGGATCCAGAACGCGGGGCAGACCTGTTCTTGTGGGGCGCGCATTCTCGTGCAGCGCAGCCGTTATGTTGAGGTGCTAGAGCGTCTTGCCACCCGCTATCAGGCCCTACGGGTAGGGCCTGCGATGGATGATCTTGACCTTGGACCGGTGATCTCGGCACGGCAAAAGGCGCTGGTCGAAGGGATGCTGGCGCTTGGCGACGATCTAGGTCTTGCTGCGCGCGGGCAAGTGGTGGAGGAGGCACCTGCAGGAGGGTTCTATGTTGCCCCCTGTCTATTTGCCGACGTGCCCCCAGATCACCCTCTGGCCCAGCGCGAGGTCTTCGGCCCGGCTCAGGTGGTCATTCCCTTTGAGGATGAGGAAGAGGCGGTAGCCATCGCCAATGGCACCGATTACGGGCTGGTCGCAGGGGTCTGGACGCAGGATGGGGGTCGGCAGTTACGGCTGGCCCGGCAGATCCGGGCGGGTCAAGTGTTCTTGAACAATTATGGCGCTGGCGGCGGGGTCGAGTTGCCCTTTGGCGGATCAGGAAAATCGGGCCATGGGCGCGAGAAGGGGTTCGAGGCGCTTTACGGATTTTCAACCGTGAAGACAGTCGCAGCCTGGCATGGCTGAGCCGAAAGGGCCTGCCCCTGCGACCCGCCCGCCTCATGCACACAAGGCATGAAATGCCGTCAAGCTATGGCCGTGGCTTGCATGGTCAGACCACCGTCTTCGGTGCGGACCCTGAGGGCGATTTCCTCGGCCGTGGCGATGGCCTCGATCTGGACGGGCAATCCACAGATCAGCGGACTTAGCCCGCGGTAGCGCAACCGAGCAGGCTCGCGGCCAAGAATTTCGGTGGCTAGATTCAACATCCACAACGCCTGCATCGGGCCATGCACCACAAGCCCCGCATAGCCTTCGACACCTGTGGCATAGGGTAGGTCGTAATGGATGCGATGGCCGTTGAAGGTTAAAGCCGAGTAGCGAAAGAGCAGCACCGGATCGGGGGTCAACGTCCATGAGTGCGTCGCAGCCCAAGACTCGGCGCGCGGTGGCGTCGTGGCCGGGACGCCAGGGGTGGGATCGTTACGATAAACGATGTCCTGACGTTCCTCGATTCTCAAATCGCCCGCCACATGCAAGGAATGGCGCAGCGTGACAAAACCCAGCCGCCCGGTTGAACCCTCTTTGAAGGTGATGTCGGTCAGCGCGCTGTCGCGTGTGACGCAATCACCAGGTGCCAAAGGCCGGTGAAAGACCAGTTCTCCACCGGCCCACATGCGGCGTGGAAGCGGAAGGGCGGGCAGGAAAAGCCCTGGCTGGGGATGCCCGTCACGGCCCAGCGCCTTAGGTTCAGCCAGATCGGGGGCAAGCGCCCAGTGCAGGCCAGGTGGCACGGTGCCAGGACCAAGCAAACCAGAAAAGGTCGCGCGGAATTCGGCGATCAGTCGGTCAGACACCAGGTCAGAACTGGACCAAGTGCGGCCGATCCAATCGTAATGCCCGCCCTCTTGCTCGGCATTCGCCTGTGCTGTGGCATGCACATCCTGCCCCATCAAACTGCTCTTAGCGTGAGGCCAAGCGTGCGGGCCGAAATTCCGTCAAGATCTGCCACAGCAGACCAAAGCGATGCCGAGCGCGCGCCCAAAAGCCCTTGAGCCTTGGCGCGTAGGCTGGCTTCAAGCACATTCGATGGGATCGGCGCAGCCAGATCATGCGCAAAGTGCAAGATGCGACCATCGGCCAGACTCACCTCGCCCTGCGCCTGCATATCGCCGATCGCCGGATCTCCTGTGACCTGGACGCGCCCTGCAAAAGCGGCAAGCGCCGGGTCGGCGGCCAGCGCGTCGGTGTAGGTGGTGTCGGCAGCTGTCGGGATCTCAGCAAGTACCATCCCGGCCAGCCAGACATAAGAGAACTTGACCTCAAGCCCAGTACGCGGGGTTTTGATATCACAGACGCTAAGCCAGCGCGGGCTCGTGCGCAGGTGAATTTTCGCGACCTGGGCAAGATCAAGCCCCTGCGCAGCCTTCAGCGCCGCAAGTGCCTCGATCATGGCATGGGTGCCGTGGCAGCAGGCGTGCAGCTTGTATTTCACATCGGTGAACAAAAAACGTCCGGGGGGCGGATCGGTCCAGACACCTTCGGTTTGCGGTGCGTCGGAATGGGTCGGCACAAAGCCCTGCGGCCCCTCAAGCCCATCATCTGCTGAGGTCAACCTAGCCTGCGCAAGCAGAGCGCATTCCACCCCGTTTGAGGCGGCAATCCCAGCGTTGTAGGGTTTGCCCATGGTGCCGAACTGTGATTTCAGCCCCGAGGCGCGCGTGGCACACAGACCAATGGCCGCACGCATCTGGGCACGGTCCAGCCCATAAAGCCGTCCCGCCGCGACCGTAGCGCCAAAGGCGCCAGCCGTGGCCGTTTGATGAAAGCCGCGGTTGTAATGCACAGTGCCCAGCAGCATTCCGATCCGGACCGAGGCTTCAGCCCCCAAAAGGAACGCATCCGCCACGTCGGCGGCGGGAGCATCAACGGCCTCGGCAGCGGCCAATGCGGCGGGGTAGATGCCCACCGAGGGGTGACCGACATGGGCGAAATGGGTGTCGTCATAATCCAGCGCGTGGCTGGTGGCGCCGTTCACAAGCGCGGCCGCCCGCGCCGGCAAGGCGCCGCCACCGATGACGCTGGCGATCGGATGCCCACCTTCTGCACCGATCACCGCGCGCAGGCGCAGGGCCAGCGGTTCGTTGACACCCGCCACACCGCAGACCATCCAGTCAAAAAGTGAGAACCGCGCGATCTGGCGGGCAGCGGGCGGGATTGCCGCAGCGGGAAGCGCTGCAAGGTCAAGAACTTGGTCAATTGTGGTCATGCGCGTGTCTCGCCATAAGATTTCGGCAGGCCCAGAACCTGCTCGGCAATGTAGCACAGGATCAGATTGGTGGAGATCGGCGCAACCTGATAAAGCCGGGCTTCGCGGAACTTTCGTTCGACGTCGTATTCTTCGGCAAAACCAAAGCCGCCATGGGTTTGCAAGCAGGCTTCGGCAGCCTCCCAACTGGCATCAGCAGCCAGCATCTTGGCTGTATTGGCCTCAACCCCGGGATTAAGGCCGGAATCATACATCGCAGCGGCGCGATAGACGATGGCCTCTGCCGCCATCAGATGGGCTTGCGCGCGGGCCAGTGGAAACTGGACGCCCTGATTGCGGCCGATGGGGGCGCCGAACACGATCCGCTCTTTCGCGTAATCTGCGCCTTTCTTAAGGAACCATTTGGCATCGCCAACACATTCGGCCGCAATCAGGATCCGTTCCGAGTTCATTCCGGAGAGGATATAGCGGAAGCCCTTACCTTCTTCGCCCACAAGGGCTTCGGCGGGGATGCGCAGATTGTCGAAGAACACCTCGGTGGTGGCGTGGTTCATCATGGTGCGGATCGGGCGAATGGTGATGCCGCGGCCGACATGATCCCGCATGTCGACGAGAAAGACCGAAAGGCCCTCGGTGCGGGAGGCGGCCTGTTCGCGGGGCGTGGTGCGGGCTAGCAGCACCATCAGATCAGAATGCTCGGCGCGGCTTGTCCAAATCTTCTGGCCATTGATAACCCAGTGATCGCCATCCCGCCGCGCGGTGGTTTTCAGCGACAGAGTGTCGGTGCCAGAGGTGGGTTCGGTGACGCCAAAGGCCTGAAGGCGCAGGGTTCCATTTGCGATCCCAGGCAAGTAGCGGCGCTTTTGCTCGGCGCTGCCGTGGCGCAGCACAGTGCCCATCGTATACATCTGGGCATGGCAGGCGGCGGCGTTGCAGCCTTGGCGGTGGATCTCTTCAAGGATCACGGCGGCGGCGGTCAGATTCAGGCCGGAGCCGCCATACTCCTCGGGAATCATCGCAGCCAGATATCCCTCGCGGATCAGGGCGCCGACGAATTCACTTGGATAGGCGCGCTGGCTGTCAAGGTCACGCCAATAACTGCCAGGGAAATCCGCACATACCTTGGCCACACCTTCGCGGATGGCGGCGTAATCTGCGGTCGGGTCGAAATCCGGCATCGGACGGGTCCTTTTGGTTGTCGTGCGAACAGGTTGGCAAAGCGGTTGGCAAAAGCGAAATAGGGTTTGTCGATGGCTGTCATCAGCGCGGGCTCTGACAGCGAACCTAGGTCAAGGGGGGCTCTGTGGCGCGCGGCGCAGGCTGACGGCTTCTTGCACGATGCGATCAATCAGTACGGCAGGAAGCACGCGGGCGTCGCCCGGGGGTCGCAAAAGCGCGATGGTGCGCACCATGCCCGGATCGTCGATGCCACTTAGCCGAAAGCGGCCCTCAGCTGCATCTCGGGCGACTGAGTTGCGCGGAAGGATGGTGGCATAGCCGCTCGCATCATCGGCGATCATCGCCTTAACGGCGGTCAGGCTATCAAGCTCCAGCGCTGGGGATAGCGAGAGGCCGCGAGCGGAAAAAGTGGCGTCGATGATCCGGCGCAGTTGATGGATGCGGCTGGGCAGGATCAACCGCAGCTCCGCGATATCCGGCAGGCCGACCGGGTTAGCATCCGGAAGCGAGCAGGCCGCAAGCACCAGATCCTCAGTGAGCAGTGGGGTTTCCGTCATCCCGTCAGCCGCACCGGTGGCATAGCTAAGCGCAAGATCCAGCCGACCGGCCAGCATCAGGCGCCGAAGATCACCAGAATAGGCTTCGATAACTTCAAGTTCCGGTGCGCCCGGAAGCGCCCGCATCGCCTCTTGCAACTGTTCGCGAAAGAGAGGGGCTATAGTGGGGCAGATACCAAGGGTCACCAGCACAGGCGCCGCCGCATAATGCTGTCGCAGTTGGTCGACCACCTCATCCAGCCCGTCAAGATGACCACGCACCCCTTCGAGCAACTGCTGGCCAGCATCACTGGGCGTCGCGCTGCGGCCATTGCGGTTGAAAAGTTCCAACCCCAGTTCCTGTTCAAGAATCTGCATTTGGCGCGTCAGGGCAGGCTGGGCAATGCCGACAGCAAGGGCCGCGCGTGAAAATCCGCCGTGTTCGCACACGGCAAGAAAGTAGCGCAGACGGCGTATGTCGACCCCAGCCCGGTCAATGCGCGCCATGATCTATCGCCCCGAATCTGGGGCAGAGCGACCGCGCGCCCCTGAAATCCGGTTGAGCGCAGAAGCGATCCATCCCGGCGCGCGCGTTGCGCCGCTTGCGTCCTGACGTATGTGGCGTAGACCCGCCTCGCCGGTTATCCCCAACCCGCAACGATAGGCCAACCACCAGACCAGGGGCACCCCCAAAAGCCAAAAGAGCAGCTGCCAGGCCCAAAGCGATGGAAGGCCAAGTGTCGCCTCACCTTCGGTAAAGATCGGCTGGCTGAAGAAGGTATTGCCGAGGATCGCCCCCGGACCAAGGGCCAGAAAGGCCCAGATCAGTGTGAGCGACCATTTTGCCCCCCGCGCTCCGCGCCCACCAAAGTCGACGGGGGCTTGCGCGGCGAACTCATCATGGAGCCGGTCGCGGTGCAGGCGTTCGGCACCCTTACGGGTGAAGATCGCCACCAAAAGCACTGCGGACAGGTTCAAAACCAGACCCCAACCCGCTGAATGAATGGTCATCGGCCAGCGGCCCCAGGGCAGATCAAGGAAGAGACCTTCAAACAGGATCAAGCCGGGAGGTTCGGTCATGACCACGGCCAAGCTGCCTAGGATGAGGCCGGTCAGCACGGCGCTGCGGCTGATCCAGCGCAGAAAGGCAAGGCCAAGAACCGCAGGAAGAAGCTGAGCCGAAAGCGGTAGGGCAAGGCTGCCGAATACGGCAGCAGAGAGCGGCGAGAAGGTTGCTAGCGTGGCCACTAAAAGGAAGGCAACGGCCAATCCGATACGCGCCGCAAGCCGGTCTGCGCGGGCGTCAAGACTCGGCAAAACAAAGGGCAAAACCAGATCGCGCACAACCAGAAGCGTGCCAGAGACCACGAAGAACCCCGCAGCCATCATCCCGCCCAGCAAGAGGGTCAGCGCGAAAGCGGCGCCCGCAAGTGGATCTGTGGCACCAAGCGCGACGACGAGGCCCGGCAGCCCGCCCTCTGTAGCGCGCGCTGCAAGAATCGGTGCCAAAAGCAACAGCCCGCCCGATACCAGCCCGGCCACCCCCCAGACCGAGCTGAAGGCAAGACTGCGACCGCCGCGGGCGGTCATGCCCAGAAACAGCAGACCCGGGGACAGCGTTAGCCCCACCAGCGCCAAAGCGCCGGACAGGATGGCAAGCGTTGTGAAAATCCCGCCCTGCGCGATTTCCTTGCCGATCCCAGCCGAATACTGCGCGACGCCAGGGATGGCATCGGCAAGAGTACCTTCAGGCACAGAAAGGCTGGCAAGGGGAAAGCCCGGTCCAGGCAGCAACAGTTCGACAAGCCCGACGCTGGTGGCAAGCAATGCTGCAAGCAGCAGCGCTTCGATGGCCAGAATCAGAACGCTCGCCCGCCAGCCGCCGACAACGGCGGGCAAGAAAAGCGCAAAGCCTAAGGTCCAGATCGCAACTCCGCGCGGCACGGTCCCAGCGGTAAACTCCGACAAAAGCGCTCCGGCACCCGACAGAAGCCCCGCCGCAAAGGGAAGCGCGAAAAGCAGGGTCACCGTCAACAGGAACAGACGCAGCGTGACGCTGCCATAATGGTTGGCCAAGGCTTCGATTGGGCTGGTATGACCCATGATGCGGGCTGCCAGCCAGAGGCGCTTTTGTACCATGACAAGCGCAAGCACCGCCAGCACAAGCCCAAGCGCCATATGGCTGGCCTGAAGCCCGTAGCGCCCGACAAGCGCCAGATGCCCGGGCAGGTCAAACCCAGCAAGAAGCACTCCACCACTTGCAAAAACCGCAGCCCAGCCGGGAAGCCCGGTGCCAGCATCAAAAAAGCCACGCGGGTTAGCCGCCTGGGTTGTGCGGGCGACCATGGCCGCAAGATACAGCCCAAGAGCGGCAAGAAAGGCCAGCAGGGTCAAGAGAAGCGCGGTCACTTGCGCCCTCCTCGATGCGGCAATCGGCTAGAGGCGCGCGGGTTGTTGTCTCGGATCACGTCGAAGACTTGGAAGGCGCGGCGCGGACCGTGGCGTGTAACAAGATAGAAGATCACCGCCGCCACGAGCAGAGCAGAGCCGGCGGCCAAGGGCAGGAAAAAGGCCTGAGCAAAGTCTTCGACGGTCAGTGTCGCTAGAACCAGCGCCAAAAGCGCGACAAGCGACAGGACAAGGGCAAGGGCCACTTCGCGGGCGGTGAACGTGGTCCCAAGGATGACGTTGACGATGATATGACTGGCAAATCCGACCACGAGCGCCCCAAATCCACCGAGAAGCCAGGGGGTTCCCCCCCCGGTCAGTCCAAGGCGGAAAAGCACCAGCGCCACAGTTCCGGCCGAAAGCCAGACCGCGATCACGAGCGCGTGCCGGTCCAGCCTATCTTTTGCCTCACCGTCCTCCATCGGCCCTGCCCTTTTCCCAGCCTCGGTCACGATCAGTCATCGTCCTTGCCGGACTTTGCCCCGGGCACGGGCGGGAAGTTGCGGAAGGACATGCCGCCGGCAGACCCAAGGTTCTTGAGCGGCAGGCCGATCTCTTCCATCAACCCGTCCACAAAGGCGACTTGTGTGCGGTACTTCATGGCCGAGTTGACAACCTGATCTGAGACATTGCCACTGCCGCCTCCACCCCCGGCGGCACCCCCGGTTTCGGATGGGCTGTTGAGGCCGGGCAGGCCATCGACCTGCAGGATCTTGATCGATTCGATGTTCTCCATCGGCTTGACCGTCTCGCGGATGATCTGCGGCAGGGTCTTGACGAGATGTTCGTAGATGGCGCTGCGGCGGCTTTCGTCGCTGCGCATGTTCTCGGCGTCGTTGATCTTGCGTGCGCCTTCAGCGTCGGTTTCATAACGAACCTCGGCGGCTTTGGACTCGGCGATTTCGGCCAACGCGCGCTGTTCGACGGCCACCTTATCGGCTTCGGCAGCCTTGATGGTGCGCAGGGCGTCGCGCTCGGCAGCAGCCTCGGCAGCGATGATGTCTACCTTCTTGGCGCGTGTCGCAACTTCCTCGGCGCGCACGGTCGAGACCTGCTCTTCCACCGCGGCCAGTTGCTTGCGGGCTTCAGCCTCATTGGCCTTGGCCACGGCCTCCTCAATGGCCTTGTTGGTCACGGCAATCAGGCGCTCCTTGTCGGCCAGTTCGATTTCCATGTCCTGCTCGATCACAAAGCGATCAATGTACTTGGAAGCGGCGACGCGCAGTTCCTCGATCTCGCGGTTAGCGACGATCGCTGCATCCTCGACCTTCCGGTGACTGTTGGTCTCGGCCAGCTTGATCTTCTGGGTCTTGGCGATTTCCTGCTGGGCGACATCCTCGTCCTTGCGGATCCGCTCAAGCTCGACAGCGTGGCGCTTGGCGATGACGGCGCGTTCCTGTTCGGCAGAGGCCTGTTCGTTGGAGACGCGGATATCCTTTTCTTTTTCGACCTCCAAAAGCTCAATCGTCTTGGTGGTCGCGATACGGTGCATCTCGACGTCACGATCTTTGGCAAGGCGGGCCTGTTCGATTTCAGCGGTCGATTTGCTGTCAAAGATCTCGATATCCAGCCGCGACTTGATCTCGGCCTCTTTGACTAGACGCTCGCGCTCGATGCGCTCGGCCTCGACCTGCTGGCGGGTTTGCAGACGCTCAGTCTCCAACCGAGTGCGCGAGGCGATCTCGGAGAGCTCCACCTCTTTATGCCGTTCGATTTCTAGCGTCCGCACCTCGTTTGTGGCGCGGATCCGTTCGGCTTCAACAGCCTGATCCTTGGCGATGCGGATGCGTTCACCCTCTTCTTCGGCGCGGACCTTGGCCTGGGTGATGGCGACGGTGGAGGCAGAGCGTTCGGCCTCGATCTCGGCCTGCTGAGTGGCCTTGCGGATCTCGATAGCGCGAGCCTGATCGATGCGGGCATATTCAAGATCGCGGTCAATCTCAAGCGCGCGGCTCGCAGCCTCGGAATCCTTAAGCTTGATCTCGATGCGCGCTTCGTTCTCGATGCGGTTACGGGTCTTGCGACGCCCTTCGATCTCTTCGGTCAGGCGGGTCAAGCCTTCAGCGTCAAAAGCATTGGCGGGGTTGAACACGGCGATATCGGTCTGGTTCAGCGCCGTGAGCGACGCGTTTTCAAGTTCAAGCCCATTGGTGCCAAGGGTCTGGCCGCCAAGATCGGCGACCTTGCGGATATAGCCCAGCCGATCCTGATGGATTTCATCCATGGTCATCGTCGCAGCGACCGCCGCCATCGCGTCGATGAAGCGGCCCTGGATGATCTCCTTCAGCGCCATCGGGTCTTGGGTTCGTGCGCCCAAGGTGCGGGCGGCGGTTGAAACCCCATCATTGGTGGCAATAACCCGGACGAAGAATTCGGCCACGATATCGACCCGCAGCTTTTCGCGGGTGATGAGCGAGTGCTCGCCCGAGCGACGAATCTCGACTGGGATGGCGTTCATGTTCACGACGGTGATGTCGTGGATGATCGGGATGACCAGCGCACCGCCACCCATGACCACGCGCTCTCCGCCCGATCCGGTTCGAACAAAGCTCTGGTCCTTTGAGGAATGGCGGTAAAGCCAGTGCAGAAGGTAGACTCCAACTGCGATCAGGATCGTGAGCAGGATAATGATGGCAATCGCGTCAGCGCCGGTCATGGTATGCGTCCTTTCGTCAGGCGGTGCCCAGGCCTTTCAGCGGGGCGGTTCAGTAGCGTTCCTGTCCGGCAACGGCCAGGACGATGAGCGACGGGGTGATGAGGTTGATGAGGTCGAACAGGGTGTAGAGCGCGACAACGCCCGAGGCTTGTCCGGCCCCGATGACAACATCAACAAAGTGCAAGATTGGGTAGATGGCCCAGCCGATAGTCAGGATCAGCCGGATCCAGAAGTAGCCAAGGCGGACAGCGCGGCTGCCCTTGCGCATGATGTCGGGCATCGCGCCAAAATACATCTCGCCGAGGATGTAGAGCCAAAAACCGATAGAGAGTAGCACCCCAAGCGTGGGGTTGAAAAAGCCTGCATCGCCAAGATAGCGGGAAAAGACCATCAAGAGCGCGGCAGCGGTCATCCGCCAGAACACCCCAACCGGAACCTTGCCCATAGTGCGGGCAAAGAAATAGACAGCGGCGACCTGAAGCGGGTGGACGGTGAACCAGCCGGCAAAGCGCATGCCACCGCTGGCCTGTTGCGCTTGCAGCCAAAGCTGGGCTGCGCCGATGTAGTGCATCGCGGAGGCAAGGGCTGCGACGCCGACCATGGCCAGCGGAACGCGCCATTTCTCATTGCTCCAACTTAGGCCCAGAAAGCAAAGGGCTGCCGTTGAGAAGGTGGCCAAAAGCGCCGCCGCATAGGCGCTGCTGACGACATCCTGTGTGGTGAAGAGTGTTGCGAACATGTCTTTCCCTCAGACTTGCGCCCTGATGTGTGGTGCCCGGCCGTAAAGCGCGACCATGGGCAAGATCAGCAGGCCGAAGATAAATTGCTGCCATTCGTATTTCAGACCGATCCCGATCAGGAACGAGGAAAGGACCTGAAGCACCAGCACGCCAATGACGGTAAAGCCGTAGCCACCGAAACCGCCCATCAGCGAAGTGCCACCGATGACAACCGCAGCCAGCGTGGTGAAGAGATAGGGGTCTCCGACCCCGATAAAGCCGCCGCCAGACCAGCCAAGAAGCAGGCTGCCGGTCAGGGCCGCGAAGACGCCCGAAATCACATAGGCAAGCGTCCAGTATTTCAACTCACTGACGCCGACCAGCCGGGCTGAGCGGCGGTTGCCACCCAGCGCGTAGACATGGCGCCCGAAGGCCGAATAGCGCAGGCCGATGATCACGATGATCGCCAGCACGATCCAAATCAGGATGGTCGGCGGGAAGGCCAGCCCAAAGGTGGTGCCGTTCATCGCCGCAAGGTTCTGCAGCCACGGCGGAACGGTGCCAAAGACATTGCCGCCGAAGGCAGAGCCGATGGAGGTCAGGATCTGGGTCAGCCCGGCGACGGCAAAGCCCGTGCCCAATGTCAGTATCAACGCCTGACCTTGAAGCTTGTAGGTGAGAAGCCCGTTGATCAACCCGATCAAGCCGCCGATCACCAGCACGAAGATCAGCGCGACAAAGGACGGCACTCCCAGTGAGATAACGAAGAGCAGGCCAATATTAGCCGCCCCGATCACGAAGGGGATCGACAGATCAAGCCCGCCCAAGAGCGCCACCAGTGTTTGGCCGATGCAGGCAATGCCCAGAAAGGCTGCAAAGAGCAGTATTGCCTTCACATTCGGGCCCGACAGAAACCCCGGAATGGTGAAGGAAGAAATCACCACCAGCGCCCCAAGAACGATCAGCCCGATAAAGGCGCTGCGCCCACTGGCAAAGCGGCCAGAGACCTTGAAGGCAAAAAGCAAGATCGCTTCCAGCACGAGGAAGGCGATCAGGTTGGTGACACTGCGGAACTCAGGGACCGAAGCTGTCACCACCAGATAGGCCAGCGCCAAAAGGGCCATTGAAATGACCAAGGCGCGGTTCTGGCGCCAAAGCCCGCGTACCTCGCCCGCGTTGGCCCTTTCGCCGACGGCGGCCTGGTCGGCGGCGCGGGCTTCGAAGATCACCACGACATAGTTCAGAAGCCAAAGGGTGACGGCGATCGAGACCACAGTGGCAAGGATCACATTCTGCGCCTTGAGGCCTTGGGCAAAGCCAACGCCAAAGCCTATTGCGGCGATGATCAGCGCCGCGGCAAGATTGACCCATACCATGGCGGTGGATCTTGGGATCGGGATCAGGCTTGCACGTGGGTTTGGATTGGGAACGTCGGTCATGACGCCACTCCTGTCAGGGCCCCGCCATCCTGGCCCGCCACAACGGCGAAGAGGGCAAGGATCAGCACGGCGACAAAGACATAAAGGAACAGGCCCATGCGCTGCGCCCGCGATTCCGCGTGGATGAGCCGCGCGGTAAAGACCAAAACCACCAGCGCAAGCGCGGCAAGAAAGGCCACCTTTTGCAGCGGCGAAAGCATGAAGCCGAGATCGGCACCGTTACCGGGCAGATCCAGAAGATAGCGGGTCATAAGCTCTCCCTGCGCCGCGCCCGCAACGGGTTCGGCTGGCAGGTAGCTGCCCATGGTGGCGATGTGCAGCATGATGCCCGCCACAACCACACCCAGCACCAGAAAGGTGCTCCAGGGGGTGATAAAGGCGATATGCCGCCCGACGACCGGCACCAGAAGGGTGAGCAGCAACGATAGGACCAGGATGATGCCATAAGACATCTGGGTCACGAAGGCTTGGACCGCGCCAAAGTTGAAGGTCGCCAGCACGAACCCGATGAGATAAAGGTTCAGCGCGCCCAAAAGCGCCCCGGTCACGCCGCCACGCCCTCCGCTCAGGCTGACGCCGCCAAGGACAAGCGCCGTGACCGCCGTCAGCGTCATGGTTGTGCCCTGGGTCGGGTCACCAGAAGCGATCAGCGCCGTGTAACACAGCGCACCAAGCCCAGCGAACAGGCCCGAGATAACATGAGCCCCAATGCGTACGATGTTAATGCGCACGCCGCTGGTCCAAGCCGCGCGCTCGTCATAGCCCATCATCCGCAGGTTGGCGTAAAAGGGCGTCAGGGTGAACAAGAGCCAGCCACCGGTTGCGATCAGAACGATCAATAGGATCGGAGAGAAGATGGTGGTGCCAAGGCCCCAGCTTCCCATCCATTCCGGCGCCATACCGCCGGGTCTTTGGAGGATGACAAGGTTGATGCCTGAAAGCGCCAGAAAGCCTGAAAGCGCCACAATGATGGGCTGCACACGCACCCAGATCACGATCAATGCGAACAAAAGCTGGTAAAGGACCCCCAGACCAAGTGCGACAAAAAACACGGCGAAGGGACCAGTGACCACGCCCAGCATGTTCAGCTTAACGATAGAGACGTTGATGAAGGCCATGAGCGGTCCGACCGCCAGGTCAACCGTGCCTCGCCCAGCCACAGCCACAGCCATCAGCGCATAGGTCGCCATCACAAGAGGGGCGGCCACGATGATGGCGCTGCCAAACCCCGAAAGCGACACGAAGCTTGGATTGCGCATCACCGCAACGGCCAGAAGGACCGCGATCAGGACGATCGGCACCAGCAGGTAGGTGCTGGTCGATGAGGAGCGTTCCGACATCGCAGGTCTGGCCCGAATTCTTGAGGGAGAAACCGGGCGCGTTGGCCGCGCCCGGCAAGGGATTCATGGGGATGGGATCGTTACAGGTCGATCACCCGACGGGCGGGCGGACGTGCCCCGCCTGATCCAACACTGGCCGAGGGTCCGGGCAGCGCCCGACCTCCACCGCGACGTTCAGGATCGTTCTGGACGATCTTTTTCAAGACCGGGGCGATGACATCCTTGAACTTGTCGGGATCCTCAGAGGTTGGGAAATGCCCGCCCGAGAAGATCACGCATTCCGAACCCTTAACCTTTTCGGCCGTGCGCTCGGTCATTTCCGGGGTGCAGGCGAAATCATATTCCCCGGTCAGGAAATAGATCGGCAGGCGGCCGGAGATCTTGTGCACCTGGTCGCGGAAGTCGCTGTCGACCGAGTAGAAGTAGAGATCGCCCTTGAAGATGCCCGGTCCACCCTGGGCATAGTACCACCAGGTTTCCCAACGGTAGATGTCGGGGCTTTCGGGGCTCATCAGGCCGAAGACGGCTGTTGCCACCGCCTCGCCACCATGGATGTGCGGGTGGTGCAGCGGATAAATCCACCAGCCAGGCGAATGGTCGCAAGCTTCCAGCGCGATCAAAGCCGAGAACTCGGTCTCGTATTTCAGCGCCAGATGCAGGCAGATGTTGCCACCCATCGACTGGCCCATGATGACGGGTTTCTTCAGATCAAGCGCGCGGCAGAAGGCCACGATAAACTCGCCGTAAAAGCTGGTCGTTAGCTTGTACTCATCCTCCATCAGATACCAGTCTGACGGCGGGATCGACTTACCATGCCATGGCATGTCAAAGGCGATCATGCGGAAGTTGGCAGTGATGTCGGGGTCGCACATCTGATGGCGATACTGTCGGCCGTCAGTACCGGCGGTATGCAGGCAGACCATGGGAATGCCCTCGCCGGTTTCCTCGTAATAGGTCCGGTAGATCTTGCCCTGGCAGGTTACGTAGACGTAACGCCCGACGATGGGATCGTGCTGGTTCATGGGTCCTCTCCCCTCGTCACACTTGCCGCATCAGCGAGAGCATGCGCGTCAAAGCGCGCATGTTCTGCCAGAACGGAAGCTGGTTGCCGTCGATGGTCAGCTGGCGGTGCAGCGGATGAGCCATGGCCCAGATGTCGTTGAACATCGGAGGTGGGATCTCCATTGCGAACTTGGCCCAAGCGCTGGACGGCGCGCGCAGCGCGAAGTCAAAGCCAAGGTCGTTCGGCGTCAGCCCTTCTGAGATGCGGGTGATCTTGCCCCCACGCACCTCGACCAAGAAATCGGTATCGTCCACTCCAAGGACGAAACGATTGGTGAAGAACCTGCCGATCACCGGCAGGATCCTGTCTTCATTGACGCAGCGCGCCCAGCGTTCGATCCATTCCAGATCAAAGCTTTTCCTGCTGCCGTATCTACTCATGCAGTCCTCCTCGTGGGTTCGGCAGATGTCGGTGAAGCGTTCGGCAAGGCCTTGCGGGCCGGGCCGTAAACGGCGGTGAAGCTGGCCTGATCGATGGCGACCGGCATGATGGCTGCCGCAAAGGCGGCCAAATCGGCATCGGCGGGCAGGGCCACGCGCGGTGCCTTCAGCGCGTAAAGGGTAAAGACATAACGGTGCTGCCGGTCTGGCGGCCAGGGCCCACCCCAACCGCGCCCGAAACCGGGAATGCCGAAGGTTACGAAATCCGAATTCAACTCGATCGCGCCTGTGGGCATTGCGAGGCTGCCGCTGGCACCTTCGGGCAATTCGCGGATGTGGCCGGGAATGTCATGCACCAGCCAATGCGCAAAGCTGCGGGGAAAGTTGAATTCGGCCGGTAGGTCGGGATCCGTAACGGCAAGTGCAAAGCTGCGGGTCCCCTCGGGAACCCCCGACCAGACAAGACGCGGCGAGACACCGCTGTCTTCGGCAAAGCGGTCGGGAATGACGGCGCCTTGCGGGATGTCGTTGGCATTGAGGAAGAAGCCAGACTGGTTCAAGGTTGCCTCCTTTTGACCGGTGGCCACCAACCGCACAGGACGCGCCGCAGGACGGCCGTCCTCAGTCGTGGTGGGTGCGAAATGCTCAGGGCTCCACGTGACGCCGTCCTCGTCCATGTGATGGTGGGCCTCTTCGTCGGCCAGGGACTCACCAGGCAGGGCGGCGGTCGCCTTACGGCCGAACATGGCGTTCAAGATCACATGGCTGTCGAAGGGCGGATCGAAATCTGCCGAGATGGCGCCATTGCGGAACACATGAACGCGCGAGCAAAGGTTCAGGAATTCCTCGATCTCGGATGAGAGGAACACCACCGCATTGCCACGCGCGGCAAAGTCACGAAGGTTGCGATAGAGGTCCAGCTTGGCCCCAACATCGATGCCGCGCGCGGGGTCATTCAACACCAGGACGGTGGGCTTTTCCGCGAAGGCGCGCGCGATCAGTACCTTTTGCTGATTGCCGCCCGACAGCGAGGTGATGAGATTGTCTGGCGCGCCCATCTTGATGGCAAGCTTTGAGGCCTCCCAATCAAAATCGGGGGTCATTTTCGACCGGTTGATGAGGTTAAGCCAGCCGCCCGTGCGATAGGCGCGGTAGACCGGCAGCATCATGTTCTCGAAGATGCCGAGATTGGCGAAGATGCCTTCTTTCTTGCGATCACCCGAGACATAGGAGATGCCGTTCTCGCGAGCCGAGCGCAGGTCCGTGACGGATTCAGCCACGCGGTCGCGGATGATGGACACGCGCCCACCCAACAGCGGCTGCACTCCGACGATCGCGCGCACGAAATCAGCTTGGCCTTGACCGTCCAGCCCGGTGATCCCAACCACTTCGCCGGGGTAAAGGGTAAAGTCGAAGGTGGCAGCTTCGGGCCAGACCTTCACCTCTTGCATGCGCAAGACCGCAACGTCAGATTGACGCTGCGCCTCGGTCACAGCGCCTTGGGCCTTTTCCCGCTCGGGTCCGGCAATCAACGATAGAATGCGGGCTTCTGTGATTTCGTCCTGCTCAAGCGTGCCGACAGTGCGCCCGTCGCGCAGCACGGTGGCGCGGTCGGCAATGCGCACAAGCTCGGCGATCCGATGGGTCACGATCAGGATCGCCGTCCCTCGGCGTTTCATCTCGCGCATCTTGCGAAACAGACGTTCGGTCGATTCGAAATCCAGCGCAGCCGAGCTTTCGTCGAGGATCAGCACCTTAGGCTGGGTGAGCATGGCGCGGGCGATCGTGATCCATTGCTTGATCGACAAAGGCAGATCACCGGTCAAGCTGTCCATATCCAGATCGAAGCCAAGGAGTTCGGCCATCAACGCATGGGCTTTGGTGCGGCGTTCCTCTTTGTTGACCGAAGAGCCCAAAAGCCCGTCGGCCCCGAGATAGAGATTGTCGAGAACCGAGCATTCGTCGGCGACAAGCACTTCTTGAAAAACGTTGGAAATCCCAAGCTCGCGCGCTTCGTGCGGGGTCGTGGCGGCCTTGCCAAGGATCGAAACCTGCCCGGTATCGGGGATCAGCACGCCCGAAATAACCTTGGCCAAGGTCGACTTGCCCGAACCATTGCCCCCGATGATCGCATGGACCTCGCCTGCATAGGCGCGCAGCGAAACGTCTGCCAGGGCGACAGTGGGTCCAAAGGTCTTCCGAACCTTCGATATTTCGACTGACACGGCGGGCATGATTTGGACTGAAACCGTCCTGCTGGGGTGGCGGGGCAAAGGAGGGCTGTCGCACGAGTTTGGCGCGACAGCCCGATGTCAGCGGCGCATGGCCGCGGCCATGTTAGGGCTTGGGATGAGAGGCCGGGTCATAGGCCTCGGGGTCGGCAGGACGCAGGAAGAAGTTGTCAAGATAGGCCTTGCCAGCCCAAGCCTCGATGCCCGGGTGATACCAACCATCCGAATCCTCGCTGCAATCAGCAGGAATGGCGGCCAACATCTCTTCCTTGTTCATCACGATCGGCTTGGTCAGGATCGAAGTAACCTTCGGCCCCTGACCTTGAAGCGTCCGCATCATGATGTTCCAGATCATTTCGAAGTCATCACCTGGCGGCCAGGCGTGGATCGCACCCGAAATGAAGTCTGGGTTGTTCCGCCAGAAGCATAGCGCACCCATTTCCGACCCGATGGTGATCGGAATCATTGGGCGACCAGATTGCTTCATTGCGCGGATCGCACCAAGTTCGCTTGCGGACTGGATGATGATGCCATCCAGTTGACCGGGATTGGTCGCGAGCCATTTCTGGATCTCAGCCTGCGCCACCTGATCGGTCCACATGCCAGCGATCTGGCCTGCAACCGTGATATCCGGATGCTTCTTGAGCGCCTCCATGATGCCGTAGTTCTGGCTGTCCGAGGCCGAAGCGCCCGGAATGCCCTCGACGACCAGGACATTGCCCTTTCCGCCCAGTTCATTGGCCATCCACTCACCCAGCATGTTTCCACCAACCGCAAAGTTGGCCGACGAGTTCACTGAGTACTCGCTGGTCAGATAACCGATACCGGAGAACACCGGCACGCCCTTGGAATGGGCATATTCGACTGTCTGGTTCAGAGCCGTGGGGTTCGAGCAGCAGACGATGATTGCATCCACACCTTGGTCAACAAGCTGGCGCATCTGCTGGATCTGGGTCGCGTCGTTCAGGTTCGACTGCGTCACGATCACTTCGGAAATCAGGCCCTTAGCCTGCCATTTCGGAATGATTTCGTTTTGCAGACGATCCATAACGCCAGCGCGCCATGTATTGCCGGCATAGCTTGAGGCATAGCCGATCTTCCATGGTGGCGGATTCTTTGCGATGAAGTCCCGATAGGCGCTGTCGCCGATCGGTTGATTGGGGTCCAGAAGCGCGGGATTGTAGAGCGACTCCTGAATTTCCGTCGGAAGCTCTGTTACATCCGCGACGGCCTGGCCCGCAAAGGCGAAGGTGGCGCAAGCCGCCACCGTTCGCAGCAGGGCTGCGTGAAAGCCTTTCATGGTTCCTCCCTGAAGGCAGTATCTATGTCTAGTGAGCGCCCTCCCTTGGGCCTAATCACAGTCCTCGGTTGAGGCCATGAGTGGAAATAGGTTTTTCATATATCGGCCATATCGGATGGGTATACTGGCCCGGGTCGGCTGAAGGCCTGCTTCTAGGTCATGGCTGACTGCCATGCCCGTCAGAAACGGGCGCTAGACTTCAATGAGGATAGCCAGACGAGTGAGATTCGAACTTCAAGGGCGCTATTCATGCCAGACAAGCTTGTTTTTGACCGCTGCTGTCGAACCAACACAGCTGACTGCACCTATCGAGAGCGGGGTTGTCGGTGCGGAGTTCTTTCACGCGACTGACTGATCCTGAGTGTTCAATTCAAGATTGAAGCAGCACTTCAGGCATAGCGCGCACCAAACGGGGGAAGCGAGAGGTGTTCTATGCGAGGCTTAAAGCGAAACACCACCTGCTTCTTGGCGTAAGTTGGCTCGATGTGGCGATAGATCACCCGAACCTGCGCCGTCGATTTAGTTTGCCGGAGTTGCGGGCTAACCTCAGGCAAGCGAAGGAGCAAAATCTCGCTCCCATTGGGACTGGCTTGGTGTAACCCTACGTCGCGGAGTTGCGCCGTGGGGTACTTTGTCGGGAGGATCTCCAACATGGCAGATGGGGTGTCATTATCGGTAGAGGTTACGCGCGCACTGTCGAGATGTGCTGTGACTTCCGGGACTGAACGCGGCAACGAACGCGGCAATTGCTCCGGGCCTAAACGACGAAGCCTCCCGCGAGGGAGGCTTAATTATCTGATATATATTGGATATTTTATGGTTGCGGGGGCAGGATTTGAACCTGCGGCCTTCAGGTTATGAGCCTGACGAGCTACCGGGCTGCTCCACCCCGCGTCCGAGCCTTCCGGGGATATGTTTGGAAGGGTATTTTTATTGAGATCGT
>Ga0315905_10000871_pt1 | contig 33198 bp, 21 predicted proteins | sample LakEriMetagenome_5_FD_203522 | JGI IMG/M metagenome (GOLD analysis project Ga0315905, IMG submission 203522) | Freshwater fungal communities from buoy surface, Lake Erie, Ohio, United States - Buoy 4 MA121 | ecosystem: Environmental > Aquatic > Freshwater > Lake | place: USA: Lake Erie, Ohio... | reverse complement strand
CACCGTTGGGGAATTTTGCAAGGAGGTTGTCGACTAATTCAGTTGCCTTATTCGTTACAAAATCTTCAACGCGCTTAATTTCTTTAGGTGCGAAACCTTTCGACACAATGGAACGCAAACGGAAGTGCTTGGGGTCATCCATCGCAATGATGGAACCAAAGAATTCATTGAGCTCTACGGTCAGGTCGGCAATGTTTGAACCTTTGCCGCTGCAAAAGAGTTCTGGGTGGCGGCTCACATGCCAAATGTCGTCGTGGCGAGTAAGGGCAATATAGCCAGGGCCGCGTGGAATGGGGGAGTCCTCAAATTCCCACTCTTCAAAAAACTGGTATGGCGACTCTTGGCGCAAGGTATGAAAAGCCCCTTCACGGTACTCGCGATCTTTCGCCCAAAACTCTGGGTCTGAAATATTGATTTCACTTAGTGACACTTTTGCAATATCCATGCACTCGATGGTAGGGCGGATCATGCAAATGAGAGAACTCTCTGCGAAAATATCTTTGTGAGTTTCTCTGCCGATGAACCTGAACACGTATATGAGTTCACTTTTTTTGTCGACGCCGAAACGTATATGTCTTATGGTGGCGAGCTTGATGCCACCGAGCAAGACCTGCACGATTTAGGAATCGAAACTGTCGATATCCCTCGGGGTTATGCAAGCGACCTGGGGGATCGGATACCCATCAGAGTGCGGGCAACTGCACGGGGGCTGCGGGCGTATGCGCGGCTCATTCACCTGCATGATCCCCTTCAAATAGAAGAGATGCAGCGGATCGTCGCAAAACAGCCTTAAGCGCACTTGGAACATCACCTTACCGATGGGTAAGTTATGGGGGTGCCCGTTCGGGGCCGCATCACACACAGGGGTAGTTATGCCAGAAGCAGTCATCGTCGCCACCGCTCGTAGCCCAATTGGGCGTGCAATGAAGGGTTCGCTCATTGACCTGCGACCCGACGATATGAGCGCGCAAATTGTGCGTGCACTCATGGCAAAAGTTCCACAAGTGAAGCCATCTGATGTGGAAGATCTCATGCTGGGCATTGGTCAACCTGCAGGTGAAGGTGGATTCAACATTGGCCGCATGGTTGCCATACTCGCTGGCCTCGACGATGTTCCTGGTGTCACCGTGAACCGTTACTGCTCATCTTCGTTGCAAACAATTCGTATGGCAGCACACGCAATTCGCGCCGGAGAGGGTGACTGCTTTATTGCAGCTGGCGTTGAAACAGTCAGCCGTTACGCATCGGGTGCGAGTGACGTTGCACCGAACCCCATTTTCAAAGAGCCAGGTTCACGTACACGTACGCGTTCAGAAGGTGGTCACGGCGTATGGACTCCACCCGTTGGTTTGCCCGATGCATACATTGCAATGGGTCAAACAGCAGAGAACGTTGTGGAAGTAGAAAAAGTTTCGCGTGAAGACATGGACCACTTTGGTGTGCGTTCGCACAACCTTGCCGTAGCGCATCAGGAGAACGGTTTCTTCGAGCGCGAAATTACTCCGCTCACTTTGCCAAACGGAACAGTTGTTTCAAAAGACGACGGCCCACGTGCAGGAACTACCTACGAAGCAACATCGCAGTTGAAGCCAGTGTTTCGCCCCGATGGTTCAATTACGGCAGGTAATGCTTGCCCGTTGAACGACGGTGCAGCAGCTGTCATGGTGATGAGCGATACCAAGGCAAAACAACTTGGCCTCACTCCACTTGCTCGCATTGTGTCAAGCGGCGTGTCGGGTTTGAACCCCGAGATCATGGGTCTTGGCCCCATTGAAGCTTGCCGCCAAGCATTGAAGCGTGCTGGTATGACCATTGATCAAATCGACTTGGTAGAAATTAACGAAGCATTTGCTGCGCAGGTTCTTCCATCAGCAAAGCACTTGGGTATTCCTATGGAGAAGCTCAACATTCATGGGGGCGGCATTGCGCTTGGTCACCCATTCGGCATGACCGGTGCTCGCATCATGACAACACTCATCAATGGTTTGCAGTGGGAAGACAAAACTTTCGGCTTGGAAACAATGTGTGTTGGCGGCGGTCAAGGCATGGCAATGATTGTGGAGCGCCTCAGCTAATTGCTGCGTTAAAGCAAGTGGTGCTTACGTGCCATCATTTGCGCAGTCACAGATATCAGCAACATGAAACACGCGGCAACAATAAAAGTTGTTGCGGGTCCGTAGCGTCCGTAAATAAGTGGGCTCGTGAATGCCATCAGCGATGCGGCAACAAGGTTGCTTGCACCCGACAAACCCTGTGCTGCTGCTGCACGCCCTGGTGGAGCTACTGCAGCCATTGTTGCCTGTGATGCGGGAACAGAAATGGCTTGGAATATGCCTTCCACCATGGAAACGATGATGATGGCAACGGGGGTAGTAAACAACCCGTAGCTTCCCGTAATGGGAGCAACAATAAATATGGCGTACAGCGCAACACGCAGGGCTCCCCATTTGTCGGCAAGTTTTCCGCCGTAACGCGAGAGCAAAATAAAGGGCAAGCCATACAACAAAAATGAAAGCCCAATAGCGAAGTTAGTTGCTCCACGGTCGGTGAGGTAGCGGTCCCACAAAGCGTCATAAACACCTATGGGCAAGAAGAGACTCATGGTGGTGAGTGCAGCAATGCGTACACCGGGAAAACGGAACAGTGTCAAGCTGAGTTTCTTCGACTCTGAGCTGTGTTCAAGTTGAGGTAAATGTTTCACCGACAAAATGAGTGCACCAAGTAGCGCTATTCCAGAAAACACAAGAAATGTTGAGCGCAGCCCCAGTGGGTCGAGAAGAATTCCACCAAGGAATGGTCCACCTACAATTCCAGCAGTTTCCATTCCCGCAAGTCGCCCAAGTCGTTCGGCTGCTCTGCTTTTGTCGAGGTGTGCCGCCACTGCGCGAGCTGCAGGTTGTGTGCAACCAAAAGAAACGCCAACAATTGCGCGAGCAACGATGAACTGCCACAAGTTGTTACCGAAGGCGAAAAGAACTGAACCACAACATGCAAAAAGCAAACCGAGAACCATGAGGTTTTTTGGCTGGCGTGAATCGGCGTAGGGCGCTAAAAAAACTTGGGTGATGAGACCCACGAAGAATCCGCTGCCAGCAATGAGGCCCAAACCGGCGTCACCAAAGCCGTACTTGTCTTGAAGGTCGCTGAGCGCGGCAAAGATGATGGAGTTCGATACTGCCGTTGCAAAAACAGCGAACATCAAGACACTGATTGTTGCGGTATCGCGTTCTTCTTTGCTGTGATGTTTCGCAGTAGTCATGAAAAGTCTTTAGCGCTGTGAGGCTTCGTGTAGTACGGCCTCATTAAATGTTGGCCAGTACTCCATACCCCATTCGGTGAAGTCGCGATTCGCGAGCATCACGCAAGCAACGTCGGCAACGGGGTCGACCCATAAGAAAGTGCCCGTTCCGCCGAAGTGACCCCATGTGGCCCCACTGCTGCTTGGTGCGGTCCAGTGTGGATGTTTTGTGCCACGAAGTTCTGGGCCCAAGCCCCATGGGCACGGGTCGAATCGCCCTAGGCCTGGAACAACGCCTTCAAGGCTGGGGAACTGTGCAGTTGTCATGTCCCGCACAGTTTCGCGTGACAAAAGAGTAGGGCGACGCAACTCGGCGGTGAACAGTGCGCAATCGGCAATGTTGCTGCGCACATCTTTTGCGGGGGAACCCTCGAGCACAGTTGAAGTGAGATTCAACGGCACACACACCGCTTCGTGCAAATATTCATCGAAGGGCATCTCTGCACGTTGTGCAATATGGTCGGCCAACATTTCTATTCCCGTGTTGGAATAAATGCGTTTGCGTTCGGGCGATGTAATGGCATTAACACCGTCGAATGAATAGCCACCGGCATGGCAAAGCAAATGACGAACGGTGCAGCCTTCTTGGCCAACGGGGTCGGCAAGCGAAATGGTTCCGTCTTCAACTGCAATCATCGCGGCCCACGCAGTAAAGAGTTTGCTGACCGACGCAATGCGCACTGTTTTTGCAGTGTCGCCATGCGTGACGGTTTCGCCACGACGATTGATGACGGCAACAGCTGAGAATTCAACTGGCCAGGTATCGAGGAGCGAGAAAGAGGAAAGTGTTTGAGTCATAGTGTGAGCAAAGCTCTATGCGTTCAGATTAGAACGAATGAGCTCGGCAACACGGAATGCCAAGTCGAGCGACTGGCGGCCATTCAAGCGGGGGTCGCATATTGTTTGGTAACGGTCGTCAAGATCGGTATCGCTCAGTGCGTCGGTACCGCCTAAGCATTCGGTGACCGCATCGCCAGTGAGTTCAATGTGAATGCCACCAGGCCATGTGCCTTCTGCGCGGTGCGCGCGCACGAAGCCGGCAATTTCGGTAACGATGTCTTCAAAGCGACGTGTTTTGCGGCCACCAGTAGAAGTAATGGTGTTGCCATGCATGGGGTCACAAGCCCACACCACGGGGTGTCCGGAATCGCGCACTGCACGCAAGAGCGGGCGCAGTTTGTCTTCTACGTCGTTTGCGCCCATGCGAGCAATGAGGGTGAGGCGACCAGGAATGCGAGTGGGGTTCAATGCCTGGCAGAGTTCAATGACGAACTCTGGGGTAGCAGTAGGTCCAACTTTGCAACCGATGGGGTTGTGCACGCCACGCAAGAATTCAATGTGTGCACCATTGAGTTGACGTGTGCGCTCACCAATCCACAACATGTGTGCAGAGCAGTCGTACCAGTCGCCAGTAAGTGAGTCTTGACGAGTGAGTGCTTCTTCGTAGCCCAAGATGAGCGCTTCATGTGATGTGTAGACATCGACTTCATGCAGGTTCGAATTGTTTTCGGTGTCGACACCACATGCGCGCATGAAGTCAAGTGCGCGCTCTATTTCGTTAGCAAGGTCTTCATAGCGTTGACCTTCAGGAGAAGACCCAACGAACTCTTGGGTCCACGCATGAACACGATTCAGGTCGGCAAAGCCACCCTTAGTGAAGGCGCGCAACAAGTTGAGCGTGCTTGCCGATTGGTGGTACGCCTGAACCAAACGATCGGGGTTTGGTTGGCGAGCTTCTTCGGTTGCTGCTTCATTGTTGACAATGTGTCCACGGAAAGAAGGCAACATGAGGTCGCCCACTTTTTCAAACGGCTGCGAACGCGGCTTGGCAAACTGGCCAGCCATGCGTCCTACCTTCACCACGGGAACTCCCAATGAGTAGGTGAGCACTACGGCCATTTGCAAAATGACGCGCAGTTTTTCGCGAATGTTGACTGCAGAAAACTCATCGAAGCTTTCGGCGCAGTCGCCGGCTTGCAACAAGAAGGCATTGCCAGCAGCAACGTGCCCAAGTGCAACTTGGAGGTTGCGAGCTTCGCCGGCAAAGACCAATGGGGGATACGCAGAAACCTGTTTCAAAGCGCTTGAAAGCGCCACATCGTTGGGCCACGCTGGTTGTTGCTCAGCGGGGAACGTGTGCCAAGAATCGGGAGACCAGGTACGTGCCATAAGTGTTTTTATGTCGAAGGGTTAGGCGGCGTAGATGCGTTCAGCATCTTCACGCAAGCCAATAACCGCACGGCTCACTAAGCGACGAGCAGCTTCGGCAGTAACGCCCAATGCTTCGCCCACTTCGCGGAACGACTTGCGCTCACCGTCGAGAAGCCCAAAGCGAGCTTCTACTGCATAGCGTGCGCGGTCGTCGAGCGTGCCAAGAAGCTCATCGAGCAACTCGCCATCGACAAGAGCCATGACGGCATCTTCAGGAGTGCCCTGGCCGTTGTCCATGAGGTCGCCCAAAGTGGCGTCGCCGTCGTCGCCAACAGTTTTGTCGAGCGATACAGGGGTGGTGAGGCGGTGCAATTCGGCATTGCCAATATCGAGGTTTTCGCCATCGCCCGATGACTGACGAAGTGCAGCGCGCAAGCTTGCTGAACGGTCGCCAGGAATACGAATGAGGCTTGCTTTTTGGTCGAGTGCACGACCAATTGCTTGACGGATCCAGAACGTTGCGTAGGTGGAGAACTTAAACCCACGGCGCCAGTCGAATTTGTCTACTGCGTGCTCGAGGCCGAGGTTGCCTTCTTGAATGAGGTCGAGAAGGTCCATGCCCTGTGGCAATGGGTAACGGCGGGCAATAGAAACAACAAGTCGCAAGTTGGAGCGAATGAAGTGATCTTTTGCAACAGCAGCAGCCTTCATGTCTTTGCGTACAGCGGCGGTCTTTTCGCCAGCTTCGTACAGCGCCGCAGCCTCGCGGCCTTTTTCGATGGCTTTCGAGAGTGTGCGTTCGTCTTCGGCTGTGAGGAGGGCTACTTTGCCGATGTCATTTAAATAGAGACCAATTGCGTCGTTCATTTTCTTTTCCGTTTTCGTTAAGGGGGTATTCAGGGGGTCGTTGCATTGCGTCTGCATCAGCATGACCGACGCATATAAGAAGAAGGTAAGAGGGGTGGATGGGGGATGTGATAAACGGCAAGGCCCTTTATCGGGGGAATGGCAAGATTAGACCACTTTGGGCAACTTGTCACGGAAAATTTTCAGATTTTTTGCTGGAGGGCTTCCGGAACCGCGAAAGCCTTTATTGGCTTAGACTTCAGCCTTGTGCCCTTACGAATTGGTCTCTTCGGTGGAACCTTTGACCCCCCTCATGTAGGGCACCTTGTCACGGCTGTCAACGTGCGCCACGCTCTTGCCCTCGACCTTGTTCTTCTCATGGTGGCAAATGACCCCTGGCAAAAATCGGGAGCTCGACCCATAACGCCGGCAGCCGACCGTCTTGCCATGGTGCAAGCAGCTGTTGCGGGTATTGAAGGGTTGGAAGCAGGCAGCGAAGAGATGCAACGCGGTGGGCCTAGCTACACCGCCGACACATTGGCAACCTTGCGTGTGAAATATGCAGGTGCACGATTTTTCACCATCGTTGGTGACGACGCTGCAGCGCACATTGACACATGGGAACGCGTGAATGAAGTAGTGGCAATGTCGAGCCTTGTTGTTATTGACAGGCCAGGGTCGCCAGTTACTTTGTCGCAAGACTACGAATGGCGTCATGTTGAAGTACCGCGTCTTGAAGTGTCGAGTACCGACCTGCGTTGTCGCGTGACCGATGGTCGTCCACTCGACTATCTCGTGCCTGAACCGGTCATCGACATTATTCGCGACCGCGGCCTGTATGGGCTGCGCGTTGGTTCGCAACTATGACCGCAATACCTTCGCGTCGACATAACAGAACCGTTGCAGCTTTTTTGTGTGGGCTACTTGGCATGGTCTTGTTGCCATCAGGTCTTGCGCTTGCTGCAAACTCGTTGTTGCATTCCACCGATGGTGACAGCGTTGACACCAAAAACATCATCAAAATACCGTCTACGCCTGCAGCTTTGCTTGCTGTTGTCGACGGCAACGGGTTTGTTGCATCGTTGCAAATGATTGCACTCGCACCAGGCGGGCGTGGTGGAACAATTGTTTCCATTCCAGTTGGTGCGGCATCTGTTGTTACTTCAAGTGAAGCCCCACGACGTTTGGGCGATGCATTTTTGTTGAACGGTCTCGACGGGCTCACGACAGACGTAGAAGGTTTATTGAATGTCACCTTCACGACAAAGGCAGCAGTGACCGAGGTAGAAATGGCTGCAATGCTCGGAGGAGACCGCGCCGTTAATGTCGAAATAGACCGAGCAGTGAACACACTTTTGCCAACGGGAATTCAAGAGATTCTTCCCGCAGGGAAACACACGCTCACTTCTGCGCAAGTGGCCGGCATCCTTGCTTCAAACCAGGCAGGTGCACCAGAGTCCGATCGTCTTCCCATCATCAAGTCTTTGTGGGTAGGTGTCGCTGGCGCAGGACTGAACACCACTACAACAACTTCAGAAGTTGCGGGTACTGCAACAACCCTTGTCCCAGCGCTCACCGTTCAAGAATTTTTACAGCGCACGCTCACTGGGGAAGTGCAAGTGTGGCAATTTGCCGCCAACGCCATTCCACAAGGCGACCTCAACCCCACGAACTCCGACATGTATGCGCTCGATAAGGCAGAAGTCATAATGGTGGTTGCAAGCGTTGCTCCTTCGTCGGTGTCATCGCTCTATGCAGCCATCAACGTGCAAATTGACAGCGCATTTACCGATGCCACCATTACTCGCGAAGCCGTATTGCGCTTGTCGATGCTGGGTGTGAACGTGGTGTTAGTGCGCGAAGTGCCAGGTGAACCAGCAGTTGAAACGGTTGTGCAATACAACGATGACCCCGTACGTGCCGAAGTAGAGAGCTATTCCTCAATATTTGGGCCTCTTGCTCCAAAGCAAGTAACTCAGCAAGTAGAAGGCGTCGATGCCCGTATCGTTCTAGGTACCAACTTTAGAGATTTCATCGCTGGCCAACCTTCGGGTGGCGGCATTACCACTTCGACCTCAATTGCGGTCGATGAAAGTGAACCAACGTCGTGACCAACACATCCGATATCCAAGTGCCCAACTACGACGTCTCGTCAAAAGACTTTGCAATTGAAATTGCTCGCATCGCCGACGACAAAAAAGCCGATGAGGTACTTGTGCTTCACGTGGGGGAAGTGCTGGGCATCACTGAGTACTTCGTTCTCTCTGGAGCAAGCAACCCGCGCTTAGTGGGCGCCATTGCCGATGAGGTGACCTCGCAAATGCGCGAACGCTATGGTCGTTCACCCATTCGCACCGAGGGCATTCGCGAGCAAATGTGGGTGCTTGTTGACTATGGCGATGTGGTTGTACATGTGTTTGCCGAAGAAACACGCCGCTTCTACGAAATAGAACGCCTCTATAAAGATGTTCCTAAGGTTGAGTGGCAGGAGCCTTCTCGCTAGATGGTTTGATAGAAAAAATAATCGCAGCCGTACATGCAGTGATGAAAACAATCATGATTGGCGCATTTGATGAATTGAACACAGTTTTCATCCAGCCTGAGAAAATGGGTCCGAGCGCTCCACCAACTGTGGAAATTAATCCGATACCCCCCATGACGGTCCCAAACACTTCTGGTTGCACAATGTCACGCGCCGCAACGCCATCGAGTGCCGAGAGTGCACCAAGTGTGATGCCTGCGAACACTACGTATGTGACTGCAAAAGCCATGTTTCCACTGCCAAGTAAAAACAGTGCCGAGATGCCAAGCACATATCGCGCAACAATAATCAGTCGTGGAGCAGTAAATTTTCTGATTGCATAAACGAGTGGAAGCCGGCCTCCGAGTTGCATGAATCCGCGCACACTCGCAAGTAGTGCTGCTGTGCCCGTTGAAATTCCAGCTGCAGTCATGGTTGGTACTTGAAACACAAGAAGTGTGCTGGCTGCAATTGAAGAAAGGAAAGCTCCAACGGTGAACAAGCAAAGCTGTGAGTCGCCGAGTATGTCACGGAGAGATGTGATTAAAGCCGGGGGCTTTGCGGTAGGGGCAAGTTTTACTTGGCACAGTGAGGCAGCAACGAAAAATGAAATCAAGGTCAGCGCAGCGGGCAAACGCACCGCAGTTTCCCACCCGTAGCGAGATCGCAAAACCTCGGTGAGCGGAATCATGATTGGTGAACTCAATGCTCCCCAAATTGTCAGCCTCGTGATGGCTCGGGTGGAATCGGTCGCAGCAACTCGTACAGATAGTGGTTGAGTAAACGAATAGAAACCTGCCGCACCTATGAGTCCGCCACCAAGTGAATACATTGTGAGAAACATCGTGCCTGTGGCAAACGAACTTGCGAAATAAATGCTTGCACCAACTGGCCCAATGACCCCCAGCACCGCTCGGGGTCCGAACACGTCAAGTCGTCTGCCCGTTGCAACAGCGCCAATTCCCGAAATCAATTGTGCTAATCCGAATGCGATGCCCAGTGTGCTCGCCGACACTCCGTGGAAATCGGAGAGGTCATTGAAGAGGACTCCGAAACCATAAAACCACGTGCCATACGCAAGGACGGTCAGAACTCCAAGTGAATGAAGAGGGAGCACGCTTTAGATTACATCGGCGGCTCATTGCAATAGGGGCAGGTGACATTATTCAACAATTGTGGTGGTCGGCAAAACAATGCCCAACATCAAACGCTAGGCTCTGCAAGGAATTAAGGGGCTGTAGCTCAGTTGGCAGAGCGCTTGCATGGCATGCAAGAGGTCAGGGGTTGCCTTTGTCCTATTGCTTCGCAATTCAATCTCTGTATGGGTTTCCAGTAAATCGTTGCCTTAATGGCAAGCAGGTCGACCTCTTCCTTTCAGGAAGGGTATCTAGTGAAACTTTCATGGATCGACGAATTTGTATCCGATTGGGTTCTCTCGGGCAAGTCATCTACTACAGCTGATGCTTATAAAAAGAATTTAATTTTATTATTTAAATACTGTGCAGAACCACAAGTAATTGATATTAAAAAATGGTTAGCAGCTACAGATTCAAAAGAAGTGTGTCGTAAACGTGCACAAGCTGTGCGTGCATTTGGTTGCTGGTGCGAAAAAGTTGGGTTAGAAGAATTTAAATTCTGGAAACAAATACCAGTACAAAAAATAGATATAAAACCTCAGTGCACAGTGATAGAGGCTGACTACAAGAAAGCCCTCTTAGAATGCGTTACAGCACGGGATACGGCCCTTGTAGAGGTGCTTTGGTCAACGGGGATGAGACGAGAAGAGATAGCTCGTTCGCTCATTGAGCATCTTGATTTTGTAGGAGGGTTCATAGTCGTCCCGACATCGAAGAACGGTCGACCCCGTGTTGTTCCAATTTCTCCAAAAGCACTTCAGTGTTTACGAAAGTTGATTGGCAGACGTGAGAACGGATTGATTTTCAATATGACGGGAAATGCGATCAGGCTCCGATTGCAACGGTTGGGAATTCCGTCTGCCCATGCATGGAGACGTGGTTGGGCTGTGCAGGCTTTAAGAAATGGGGTGTCTGAAACCTCGGTGCGTGCAGCAGCGGGATGGTCTAGTGGGGCAATGGTGGCTAGGTATACAAACGCTTTGTCCGGGGAATTAGCCGTTAGAGAGTTCCAGAGGTCTTGGCAACCGGGGCAGAACTCTTAGGCAATTTGACTGCGATTGCAGTTCACACAGAGGCACCTTGCGGCAGCTTTGTATATCTGTTATATATAAGAAATGGCTAGCTTCTTTTCAACCAAAACTTCACGTCGTCGGAGAAAATCGCTAGTGGCGCTTCCAATTGCGGCTTTCCTAATCATTACGTTTCCAGTCAGGGCAATGGCTGTGAGTACCTCCTATTCGTCCGATCCATTTGATGCGCCTCCGACTAACAATGTTGACTTGCCGTACACGCCAGCGGAGGCGAACTCAGATTTTTCTCTCCCGTATAGCAATGCACTCGGCTCAGGTGGACAAAGTTGGCGCGGACTATTGTCAGGGACAATGCAGACAACTGCCCCGTGCGTCACGTACGACCAAGCATTGCAGGCGGGAGGTACCGCTAACACAACTGGAAAAATTGCAATTTACAAATCAGCTTCGAAAGTCGCAGAAGCATTGTCGGTGAGTGGGTCAGCAGGATACAAGGGTGTAGCAAAGGTGGAAGTTTCGGCTGCATTTTCGAGCAGTTCCAGTAAATCCTCAAATTCGATTTATGCAGTTGCAACTGTGCATACAAACATGGGAATGGTGAACCTTGGACGGCAACGTTTGCTGCCAGAAATTGAAGAACTGGCAGGTCAATTGAACACCGTGCCTGAAGCAATGAGATTTGTGTCTCGATGTGGAGATTCTTATGTTCGTGGTTTCACTCAGGGGGCGTCGTGGAATGCAGTTCTGCAGATTAAATCAACTACCTCAAAATCGGCTGAAGATATTGCTGCAAGCATCTCGGGTTCCTATGGGGGATTCAGTGCTACTGCAAAATTCTCAACAAACACTAGTTCATTAAATTCGAGTTCAAGTACAACGTTAACTGAACATTGTCATGGTCCACTCGTTTGTGGTGAAACTACGGTTAAAGATCTGCAATACACTCATCCAGGAGGTTGCGCGAGTACGAGTCCTGCTTGTGAACTCAAGACCTTCACAGACAATTTCACTTACATGATGAAAGGAGGTCTTGCGGGAAGCTGCGCTAGCCAGACTTCTACAGCATCCAGTGCTCCTGCTGGACTCGCTATTGCGAGTCCAGATGCAGCAAAATGTGTTGTTAACGTTCTTTACTCTCCAATTTCGGATTTGGTGTCCTCAAAGATTCCACTCAAGGCTTTGTCAAGAGACAACCTTTCTTCACTGGATGAGGATTTAGTTGATGCACCGAAGGCCCCATACATCACTGTGTCTGGTGGAAGATCACTACGAATTTTGCCAGCGCAAAATGGCCAGACGACTGTTGTTATTCGGCCTGCAAAGTTGGGTGGCGAACCGGATTCGTTTAGAATCGATGCGGTGAATTCCAGAACTGGAGCTGCTGCTGGTACATGCTCGGCTGATTTTTCTGTAACTGAAACTTCTCATTGCGTAGTTGCCGGTCTCAAGAATGGTGAGCAATATACTTTTACTGCCCGTGCTATTAATTCATCGGGAACTTCTGCTCCGTCAAATAAGACGTTCAGTACTCCGAACGCTTTGGCAGTAAATCCAACCAATGATCCCGTCGTCGATAACTCGGTCATTTACGCCGCCGCGGTGAATAAAGCGAGTTCACGGAGAATTGCACGAGAATTGCAGTCCATGATGTCCCCATCAGAATTAGTGCGCGCTGCAGCGTATGGAGCTTTTGGTGTTCAACGTAACCTGTCCAATTGGGCCACGGAATTTGAGTCGGCGGTAAATGCAGAAGCAGAAAATGAAGAATTTAATCAAGCCTGTGGAGCCCCTCTTGCTGCAAAATACTGTGCAGATGGATCAAATTCTCGACAAACAATTCAGAATCTAATTGGTGTATCGCAATCAGATCAGTTGGTGAATCACTGGACCGACAATGTTCGAAACCTCAATCGGCAGGCGTTGGCATGCAGCCGCGAATATATGGCAATAAGTCCTGCGTGCTCTGACAGAATGACAGCTTGCTGGGTTAGCTCATTAGACGTCACGTCGTACACGAATGAGGAGTGCCAGCCTGATTCGTTTGCAACGAATTCTTTACTTCATATTGCAAACCCCTTTCTCGTCACGGAAGTTCTCTCTAGGAATGAAGAATTGAGTCCCGAAGTTCTTGAAGAAGTTTTTGATGCTGAAGGAATGACTGTTAGCACTGGTTCACCAGTTTTAGCCCAATCTGTGAGTGCAGGTGGTAGCCACACGTGTGCCTTAATGCAGAATGAAATGATTCGCTGTTGGGGCAATAATTCTTCTGGACAACTTGGTATTGGTAGTACTAGTAGTTCTAACTTAAGCGTAAAGAATGTGAACTTAGCTGGCGTCAGGCAGGTTGTTGCAGGCGGTGATTACACGTGTGCATTGACATTAAATGGACTCGTTTATTGCTGGGGATCGAACTTATATGGCCAGATTGGTGATGGCACCATGACAAATAGAAGTTCACCTACTCCGGTTTCGGGTCTTCAAGGAGTAGTTCAAATTGCAGTTGGCGGTTGGCATTCATGTGCCCTGCTGAGCAGTGGCCAAGTGAGATGTTGGGGCAGAAACGATTTTTTTCAAGCAAGCGGCGATACTGCGAGTACTACCCCCGTGACAACTCCAACTGTTGTGCCTGGGATAATCGCAAAATCAATTAGTGCTGGTGGCTACCACACGTGTGCGGTACTTACGTCAGGAGCGGCCAACTGTTGGGGTCAAGGAACTAATTACCAACTTGGAAATGCTGCGAAACCCTCCTCGTCTGCTCCAGTGTCAGTGAAGAATGTAAGTGGTATCACGAGTATTGATCTTGGTGGTTCGTACAGTTGCTCAATTTCAAGTGGCTCTGTGAAATGTTGGGGGTGGAACAATGGAGGTCAAGTTGGGATTGGAACCACCGCTACTGTCACTACTCCTTCCTCCGTTGACGGAAATTTCCTACAGTTGTCTCTAGGACTTGGTAAAACGACATGCGGTATTAATACTTCTATGACAGCATCTTGTTGGGGTGCAAACTCTAAGGGACAGATTGGTGACGGTAGTACTGCTAGCAGTTCGACGCCGACGCAGGTTCAACTGCTTGCAGGTTCAGTGGCATCTATTTCCGTAGGAGGCTTTGTTGATGCGACCGACGCCCACACGTGCGCCGTGTTGAGTTCTGGTGCGGTGCAATGTTGGGGGTTCAATAGCTCTGGTCAACTTGGGACTGTAAACACTCTTGATTCGATTGCACCGAAAACGGTGATTTTCAATCCGTAGAAAAGTTCGACACCAAGCGAAAATAGTCAAAATCGGTTAATTCGCAAGCCTGACAATTTCATTTAGACTTCCTGAAGTGGCAAATCAAAGTCAAGCAACAACGCGAGAGAAAATGATTCTCGCAGTTTACGAACTTGTTTGGAGCGGGATGGCGGTCAGCTCAATTAGTGGTCACGCAGTTACTGAATACTGCTCAGTCGATAAAATGTATGTCAATCGCTACTTTGGCGATCTCCCAGGACTGTATTTAGCAACCATCGAATACTTATTGACGGTACGAATGAACTCGATGATTTCAACTGATGTCTTTCCCATGGAAGGAGAAATGAACTTAGACCCAAACATTGAAGTTGCCTTCAAACTGGCGACCTTTATGTCAGGCCAACAGGAGCACAAAGAGCGGCTCACGCAGATTGGTCAGATTGTCACAGCTGTGTACGCCAAACAATTGGAGAGAAACTTTGACGTTGACGAATCCCGTGCCATACAGGAAGCAAAATTTGGGATCATGTTCATTGCAGGGTTTTTGTCGATAGGCAACGTACTCGAACTCGATTCAAGAGTTTTACATGACTTCCTTGATCGACGGCGTGACGAGCTCAAGAGGGGAAGTGGCTCGAAATAAGTCACCAGAATTTTCCTTTGGTGATAATGACACACGGACAAGCCGAGCAAATAGCACAAGAATATGCACTAGCTAACGGTACAACGGCTACAGAGATCCGATCATCTAAACCCTGGCTACATGGGGGCTTCACATGGCTGGAGTAACAACTACGAACCCCGTATCCCCCGTACCCACGGTAAAGCTGAGCTCATGTTTTTAGAAGAAGATAGGTGCTCACGCAAAATTATTATAAAAATATTTATACAAGAGATCTATATAAAGGTGTATAAAAATCTTCGGTGAATCTCTCGAAAGTAACAGTTATATACGTTGTGTCGGTCGCCGCATTACAAACATAAATAGATACGTATGGTTGGCCGCAAAGGTATATAAAAATGACACTCCAACAAGAGTGCATAAGACAGAGGGATACATCCATAGAGATAGGTGGGACCCCGGATAGCAGGATGTTTAGCCAAGATGCCAACAAATCTTGGTGGACTGATAGTGGTCAAGTTACGCACATATAACAAGAGAGGGAGCCCCTTGCTTCACAAGTCACGATCGGTCTATTAGACCCCATCCTTTTGGTTCTGATAGATTGGCAGTTGACATAAATCAACAGAAGTGGTCGCCGGCACAACAATGCTTAAAACCTTTATGGGGATTGAAGATCTGAAAAGAATGCCTGCAATAAAACGTTAGGCTCTTCTAAGAATTAAGGGGCTGTAGCTCAGTTGGCAGAGCGCTTGCATGGCATGCAAGAGGTCAGGGGTTCAATTCCCCTCAGCTCCACTTTGCGTTAGTGTTCAAAAGTGGAAATTAAACGCGGCATAACTCGATCTTTCAAAGGCGCTGGTGCCCTCCTCATCTCGTTCTTGCTCGTAACAGCGCTGGCAGTGAACTATGCCTCGGCACTGTCTGTTGCCAAGACAACATGGAAAAAGACCTGGCTCGTGGCTTCCACGTCGGTCACCTTGAAAACTTTGGTGAGTACTCCGTCAACCGGAACAAAAACATGGTCGGTTTCTGGGTCCTGTTCGCTGAATAAGGCGAAGTCGGCCATCGCCGTGAAGTCAACAGGTTCGTGCACGGTCACTTTGCGAGTTGCTCAAAAAGGTAAATACAAAGCTGCCAAGGTAGTGAAGAAGTTTGTCATTCGCCCAAAGGGTTATGTTGGCTCCGATACTTCACCAGTGACAACGCTTGCTCCGGGTGAAGGAACCGGCACAGGCGTGAGCACTTGTGAGAGCAGTGGGTCGAGCGTAATAGCTACGTCGGTCTCGAGCGAGCCAGTGAAAGCCGCGGCAGCCGTTGCCGTAAGTGATGCGACCGTGTATCACTTGCCATCACCATTTACTCAAACAATGACGAAGTCGCTTCCAGGGAAAACGCTTACATCATTAGCGGTGCTGTGCGACCGCGCAAAATTTCTTATTTCAACAGGTAGTAATGCGGCGCTCTCTAATGACTACTTTGCAATTAATGCCAATTTTTCGGCTGCAACATCTTCGCTATCGGCACAAACGTATGGCAGTTACCTACGTGGAATTTTCTCAGCGGTAGCTGACACGGCAGATGCAACGCAGTTCAGCATTGAGTCACAATTGCACTCGGTATACACGCTTGATTATGTTCCGTCACAAGGGAATAAGTTGAACTTCGCCATTAACCACGCCAAAACAACTGGTGCACCTGGTTACGTCACTTTTATCTACAACAAGACGACAAAAATACTGCAGGCAAAGAAGCGCTACGTTCTCAACACAACCACTTATACGCATTCGCTTGACTCAAGTTTTGCTGCTGCAAATTATTATGTGAATGTCAACAATGGCGTTTATTCTCTCGTTGCTTCTGCGGCAAGTGCAACGCCTTTGTATTTTTTCAACTCACCTATCGACTTTGATATTCCGAGCGAATTTAACCCAAGTGCTGTGAAGTTGGTTTCTAATCCAAGAGTGTCAATTGCTTCTTATATTTCTAGTGAAGATCCCATCGTCGAAATGGAAGGTGTACTGCTCCCAAACGGTACGCGCGACACGAGCAGGACGAAACTTCGAGATATTACGAAAACGATCTACCGCAATCAGATTGCGACAGCAGGGGTTAATGCAGCTACAAAAGCCGCAGCCGATGCAGTACTGCTCGCCATCAAATCTGACGTGGAAGCAGAAGGGGGTCGTTTGCGTTACGACATTGCGATGTATCGCAACTTTCGTGCCCAAGCCTTAGCGGGAAAATTGGAAAGCGCCAGCATTGCAAACGGCGTTGTAGGGCAGCACACAGTCCCTTTTGTTTACTTCACCAACGAAGCAGATGATTCCGGCAAGCACCATCCATTCATGGTGATGGCTAGTTACAACACATCTGACAAACCCAATGGACTTAACGATATTCGCCGACCACCAGGTGCAATGCCAACGGCGACGTGTAGCAAATATGATTGCGGTGACGTCACTCGTGATGCTGTTGCGAACTTGGTCATGTCAAAAATTCCGATGCGTGACTATGGCCTTGTTTCAAATGTTGAAGAAAATAGTTTTGGATCTCGCCCATCTTTGAAGTCAGATGCCCGCTACACGGGTGCCAGTAATACCTACAACTGGGCAAGCAGGGCAGCGAACGGAATTGCAGCCGATGGCATGTTGATCTACCCAGCCTTCAATAACAACTTGGCGCAGTCACAAGTAGTTGGCGAGATATGTGTCATTGGCGCGCACGTTGGCCAAGGAATGGGTCTGCATTATCACGCCGATGGGCACGCGGCTAATCAAAACGGCATGCACCTCTACAACTCCGATGACTACATTGGAAAAGCGCACCCACCAATTATTGGTTTTGGTTATGACGGCGTGGCTTTGTCTGGTGTCTATGACGTTTCGTACCCAAATATGGTTGGGTACAACGTTCCACTTGATGAATATGGTGGTCACGATCATGACGGGCTGGGGTATCACTACCACGCACATGGCGCTGTAGGTACAACAACAACCGGTGCTACTTACGACCTGCATTTGTTGCTCAATGGGGCATGGCGCGGAAAGATCAATGACATTCCCAACTTTTGGCCTACTAACCCGACTGTCGGTGAGCCAGAAATTAATGTGGGTCAAAACCACAGGTATGTTGGTCGCGGCGTGAGTTAACCCGTTATTGCCACTCAACAGGGCGCAAACGGCAATTTCTAGGCGTATTAGGTGGTTTACCGACCTGAAAAAGACCTGTTTTGCAACTAGATTTAGGTTAAATGCATATTCGGTCTGCAGTTGTTGGTGGCTTAGCCGCCATGGGAGTCGCTGCACTCCTTGCTGCATGCGGTGGCGGAGGTACTGCATCGAATACGCCCACACCTGTGAAGAACGCAGCATCGCCTGTCGAAGAAGTAGATAGCGGAGCAAAACCAAACCCCGATGGTTTCGCATTTCCCAACTTTGGTGCAGCAGCAACTCCAACTGAATTTAACGCAAATGATATGTCGACGATGTTCTCTTCGGGGCCCGATATTTGCGTGCAGTCAAGTGGTGAATGTGAATTGTCGGCAGAGGCACGCGCGTGGGCTCGCATGGTGAACCAAGCCCGAGTGTCGGGTCACTGTGAAGGACTCGCTGTACTTGCCTCTACTCGTTTTATTGGCAATGAGTTACCGAAGACCATCACACTTGCGCAACAAGAAGAACTCACGCATGCCATCATGCGCGCTTTCGCTACGCAGTTCCTCGACGAAACCCAAGAAGCAACAAAAACATGGGCGAAGAAGCGCCCATCAGAAATTGTTACTGCACTAGTGGAGTCGCTCAAAACTGGTGCACCAAAGTTCACGTTGGGTGTTTACACAGACTCTGGCGGCCATGCAGTACTTCCATACGCTGTGGAATTTCCTTCGGTGAACATTGCGCACATCATGGTGTACGACTCGAACTGGCCTGGAATGAATCGCTACGTAGAAGTGAACCTCGCCGAAGAGTCGTGGAAGTTTTCTTTCTCTGGGGCAGATCCTGTTTCTGACCCCCAGGTGTGGCAAGGGGGCGCGGGCGACATTGACATCACGCCACTGCAAGCTCGTATCGATGGCACGTGCCCGTTTTGTGGCGGCAAAGTAGGAGTGCAGAAATCGTTACTGCTTATTCGTTCAGCAAAACCAGACTGGTCTATTCAGTCGGCAGACGGTGAATTGACAGCAGGATCTGAATTGGTGGGCGAGAGTGTGGTGCGACCACTGCGGTCTGCGCTTCCGCCTCGGCCCGATATTGCCGATGCGACTCGGCAAGGCCCAACCGATTATCTCGTCTTTACTAACTTGAGTGGAAAAGGTGTCTCAATTCGCCTCGGTTCCACTGCTCGCGTAGTGGGTGTAACCCCGCAAGCCATTTTTGAAATTGATTCACAATCAACGGCGCCTTCTGTAGAAATTCAAATTTCAGATGCGCAAGTTGCCGTAGATGACCCGCAAGTGGGGCTCACCCTTTCCAACGAAGACTCGGTTGCTTCCTCTGCTGGAAATACCAACACAGTGAGCGCTGAGGGCGATGGAATTACGGTCACGATCACCACCGATGAGGGCGAGGCTCTGGAATTTAAAACATCAGAAGACGCGCCCGCTATTGATGTTCGTACGGGTTCGGCCAATGGCGCCACTGAGGGCGCGAAGTATGAAGTGTTCACTCAGGTGTCACCATCTGAGACTGAGCACGTTGTGGTATTCGATGATGGCGAGAAAAGCACAACGCGTCAGCAGGGGCAACTTGAGAATCAAAAAACAAGTGCGCAATTGCCCGAAGTTTTAGATGCGCCATTAGTGAAGGCTGGTCTTCCTCCTCCAGATGCGCGTGAGTTCACTGGCACGCCAGATGTGTCAACTCCAACAGTGGAAACAACAACCACGACTACTGTGGCGTCAACAACAACAACTGAAGTACCGATACCTACAACAACTGTGGCTCCAACCACGACTACAACAGTTGCGCCAACCACCACCACAACAATTCCAGTGGCGCCAACGGCGGCACCAAGTGAAGGTGACATCTTGACATTGCCAACTGTCAACCCCGCACAGCCATTGCGGGCGTCGTCGGCATTTAGCCCGGGCGATGAAGTATCGGTTCGCTATTCGGGTCTCGTTCCTCGACAGTGGGTGCAGCTTGTTGTTGCTTCAACGCCGGAGGTACTGGATACAGCGTTAGCTGATGCTTCCGGGTCGGTCTCTTTGTCGGGAAGAGTTCCTGCGTCGCTGCAACCAGGTACTCATCAACTTGCCGTATACCAACCTCAAACAAAAACGGGAATACGTCAGGTGATGACCTATGCCTTACCTGTTTCCTCACCAAGCGCACCGCGATCTGTTTCGGTTGTAGCAAGCAATGCTCAAGCAACGGTGAGTTGGGTAGCACCAAGTTCCAATGGGGGCGCCGCAATCACTTCGTATCTCGTTACCTCAACGCCAGGTGTGCACTCATGTACATTCACCGTGCCTGCGGACGGCGCTGCATCGCCTTCATGCACAGTTCTCGGATTAACAAATGGTCGGTCTTATACCTTCACCGTGTCGGCAACTAACAGTGCTGGCACCAGTGAGCAGTCTGCACCTTCTGCATCAACTATTCCGGTCACAACGCCAAGTGCGCCGATGTCTGTTGTGGGAACTTCGGGTGATGGTCGGGTGAATCTGTCATGGGCAGCTCCGCTTCAAAATGGTGGAACAGAAATTACCGATTATGAAGTGTGGTACTCGGCGTTCTCTATCGGACCATTCGTAACGTTCGTAGAACCGGTTTCCACGAATAGAACTGCTGCGGTGACGGGGCTCACGAATGGTTCTACGTACTACTTCAAAATTGTTGCAGTGAACGCGGTGGGTCTTGGTGAAACTTCTGCGATGTCAGCTGGGGTAGTGCCAGCCGCTGTGCCTGGAGTACCTACTTCTGTGTCGGCCGCACGTGGCGATGAACTCGCCACTGTTTCTTGGGTTGCGCCCGCAAGCAATGGTGCAGCAATTACGCGCTACACCGCGACGTCGAACCCTGGCGGGCTTACATGCATGTGGGCGAGTGGCCCGTTGAGTTGTGATGTTCTCGGCCTTACCAATGGCACGTCGTACACCTTCACTGTGTCGGCAACAAATAGTGTTGGCGAAGGAAACCCATCAAGTGCATCACAAGCAGTAGTGCCAGCGGCGGTGCCAGGAATGCCTACATCGGTTTCAGGGTCAAGTGGCAATGGTTCGGTTTCTCTCACATGGTCGGCACCAAGTTCTGTTGGCGGCTCAGGAATTCTCGATTACGTCATTGATTACTCGTCAAACTCGGGTGCAACGTGGGCGACCTTTGCCGATGGAACATCAACGACTGCGTCTGCAACGGTGACAGGCCTTGCCAACGGTACGTCTTATATTTTCCGAGTCACCGCATCAAATACGGTTGGTTCGGGTCAGCACTCCACTGCGTCATCTGCAGTTGTCCCTGCAACTACGCCAGGTGCACCAACTATTGGTTCTATTACGGCGTCGAATGCGTCGTTGTCTGTGGCTTTCACTGCGGGTGATTCTGGTGGGTCGTCTATTACGAGTTACAAGTACTCCACTGATGGTGGAACAACGTTCAGAACGCGTGCTGCGGGTACAACTGCTTCGCCGTTGGTGATTTCAACATTAAGTTCAGATGGAACGTCACCTTTGGTGAATGGGACTTCGTACAGTGTTCAGATTAAAGCGGTGAACGCGAATGGTGATGGTGTTGCGTCAGCGACCACGGGAGCTGTTCCGTCAACTACTCCTGGTGCGCCAACTGGTGTGTCGGGGGTTGGGGGTTCTGGTCAGGTGACGGTGTCGTGGAGCGCTCCTGTGTCTACTGGTGGGGCAACTATTTCTTCGTACACGGTCACTTCGTCGGGTGGTCAGAGTTGTAGTTGGTCGAGTGGGCCTTTGTCTTGTGTGGTGACAGGGTTAGGTAATGGTGTGGCTTACACGTTTACTGTGACAGCTAGCAACAGTGCAGGGGAGGGAACATCATCCACCGCTTCAAGCTCGGTAACACCTCTTGCTGCGGCACCGGTATTGGGAAGTGTTTCTACGGGTAATGGTCAAATCACTTTCAACTGGGGTGCTGTTACGCATGGTGGCGACACATATCGCGTGTATTGGGGTACCGACCCTACGTGGGCGAGTGCTTATAGCTATACGAGTTCTGGTGGGTCAACGTCGTATACGGCAACCGGTTTAACAAACGGCACGACGTACTATTTCAGGGTTGCTGGTTGGAATAATGGACTTAATCCGCAGGTGGGTACCACCTCGTGGAGTGAGAATGGTTCTGCCGTTCCATCAACTACGCCTGGTGCACCGACAATTAGTTCTGTGACGGCGTCGAATGCATCGTTGTCGGTTGCATTTACTGCGGGTGATTCTGGTGGGTCAGCGATAACGAATTACAAGTACTCCACTGATGGCGGTACTACATTCAGAATCCGCGCTACAGGTACTACAGCCTCGCCGATAGTGATTACAGCATTGAGTAGCGATGGAGTAACAGCGCTTACGAATGGCACTTCATACAACATTCGTATTAAGGCAGTGAACGCGAATGGAGATGGGGCTGCTGCTATAACCACTGCTGCTATTGCTGGAGAAACCCCTGGCGCACCCACTTCAGTATCGGGAACTAAAGGCAATGGGTCATTAACAGTTGCTTGGGTGGCCCCGAATGCAAATGGTTCAGCTATTACCGACTACGAGATTTATATTGGAACCTCTGCGAGTGGTTCGTTCTCGCTTGTTGCTGATTCTGTGTCTACTGTTCCTGGTGCAACGGTGAGCGGCCTCACCAATGGCACCTCTTACTACATCAAAGTTGCTGCGGTGAACTCTCTAGGTGCCGGAACAATGTCGGCGGTATCTGCAGCCATCACGCCTTCGGCACCTTGCACCACTGCTTGTGCTGTAGGTGACGTTGGGCCAGCCGGGGGAATTGTGTTTATGACACCTGCGACTGCAGGCAACGCAACTGGTAGATACTTTGAAGCAGCTCCAGCCGGATGGAATGGAACTGGTATTGACCTCAATATTCCTTGGTGTAATGCAACGTCAACGTTGATCGGTACGCCAAGTGCGCTAGGCACTGCAATAGGTGCTGGCTCCTCCAATACCGATGCCATTGTTGCGGTATGTTCCACGGGAGCTGCAAAGTCTGCACGGGCCTACACGGGTGGGGGAGCTTCAGACTGGTTCTTGCCTTCAATAGATGAACTGTTGCAGATGTATACCAACCGTGCAGCCATTGGTGGGCTCGTTCAAACAACTCAAGTGGGAACCGGCGGGAGTACGACAACCTTCTGGTCTTCCTCGGAATACAACAGTTATCAATCCAAGAACTGGTCGTTCCTCACTAACGGCAATGACAACTGGGGCAAGAACTATGGCTTCGGTGTTCGACCCGTGCGCATGTTCTCTGCCCCTGGTGCACCAACGATTAGTTCCATTACTGCATCGAATGCCTCGTTGTCTGTGGCCTTTACCGCTGGCACAACTGGTGGTTCGGCGATTACGGGTTACAAGTATTCCACTGATGGCGGTACTACATTTAGATTGCGCACCGCTGGTGATACTGCGTCGCCGTTAGTGATTACAGCCTTGAGCACTAATGGAACGACAGCGTTAGTGAATGGCACTTCGTACAATATTCAAATTAAAGCTGTAAATATCGTTGGTGATGGAACTGCAACTTCGAGTACAGCTGCAACCCCGGCAACAACAGCTGATGCTCCAACCTCGGCGTGGGGAGCAGGTGGAAACACGGTAGTCAAGCTGCAATGGACTGCTCCAGCTTCTAATGGTGCAGCCGTTACTGATTATGTTGTTCAATATTCGAGCAACTCTGGTTCAACTTGGACGACATTTGTTGACGGTACTTCGACAACGACATCGGCGACAGTGACCGGACTCACTAATGGCACGAGTTACACATTCCGAGTATCAGCGACGAATGCCTCGGGAACGAGTAGCTACTCAACGGTGACAAGTGCCGTAATACCGAATACCTGCTCAATTGGTGGTGCGTGTGCGGTCAGCAACATCGGACCTGGTGGTGGTGTCGTGTTCTATATTGGTACCTCTGCGACTAATGCTGTTAGCGGTATTAGCGGCGGCGGACCAATTCTGGAATACGGAACTGCGACGACAAAAATCTGGTGCACCGTCATCTCTGGTCATGTTGTACCTGGTGCTGATGGCGTTGCAATCGGCACTGGAGCTCAGAACACGGCCGATATTGAAGCCGACTGCACCATGGCGGGCACTGCTGCAGACTACACAGCCAACCTGACGGAAGGTGGCCAGTCGGACTGGTTCTTGCCATCACTCAATGAACTCAATGAACTTTGTAAGTTTGCGCGAAATCAAACCACGGGTGTCGAGGCGACACCCTGCTCATGGGGAGGGACATTGCGCGGAGGTTTCTCCACAACTCCAGTTGGTTCTGGTTCGACAGCCGATTACTACAGTTCGTCTGAATATGACTTTAATACTGCTTGGTACATGGTTCTTACTGATGCGTATCAATGGCATATTTGGAACAAGGGGTACACCGGCTACGTTCTACCAGTGCGGGCGTTCGGTGCCACGGCACTAGCTGTCACTACTCAGCCTGTAGGTTTTTCTTCGGGCGCAGCTCTCAACACGCAACCCGTGGTACGTATTGTCGATGCTTCGGGCAACACAATGACGGGTTCAAGTGCTTCAGTAACTGTGACTGCTTCGGGCGGCACTTTGGGTGGAACAACAACGGTCACTGCTGTTAACGGTGTTGCAACGTTTACTGACCTGACACATGCAACGGCAGGTACATACACCTTGACTTTTGCCTCGACAGCGTTGACGTCTGTGACATCTGCAAGCTTCACCACTAGTGCTGAAACCTGTGCTTCGGGTGGAGCGTGTTACGTAGGAAACACTGGACCAGGCGGTGGAAATGTGTTTTACGTTGCGTCCACTAATTTCACCTCAACAGGTTCTGTATGTGGAACTACTTGTAAGTATTTAGAGGCCGCGCCAACCGGATGGATTACCGCATCAACTCCAGCTGGGCAAACCAACTGTACGACTGCCGGCACAAGCACGGTAGACCCAGGTTGTGAATGGTCGGGGAACGTCACTACATCAATCGGTTCAACTGCGCGAGGAACTGCAATTGGTACTGGCTACTCCAACACATCGGCAATGATCGCGCAGGCTTCGGGTGGCAGTACAGCGGGTAAAGCTGCAACTGTGGCTCGAGCCTTTCAAGGCGGAAGCAAGACCGACTGGTTTTTGCCATCGCACGAAGAACTTAATGAACTTTGTAAATTTGCTCGAAGTCAAACCACCGGAAACACCGCTACTGCTTGTGCCAATGTCAACTCTGTGCGTACTGGTTTTGTGAGCGGGGGTTTTTACTGGAGCTCAACTGAGGCAGACGCCACTTACGCGACGTATCGAAATTTCAACAATGGTGGTTATGCAACTAGGGGCAAGGAACAGGGCTGGCTTTATGTCCGTCCGATACGGGCATTTTATAGCGCGGCTTCAGCAGTTGCAGTAACCACTCAGCCTGTGGGCGGTACTTCGGGCGCCGCTTTAGCAACACAACCTGTGGTACGTATTGTCGATGCTTCGGGCAGCACAATGACGGGTTCGACTGCATCGGTAACAGTGACTGCTTCGGGCGGCACATTGGGTGGAACAACAACTGTCACTGCTGTTAACGGTGTTGCAACATTTACAAACTTGACGCACACAACTGCTGGAACCTACACGTTGACTTTTACATCAACATCGTTGACTTCAGTTACATCTGCAAGTTTCACAACCGGTGTTGCAACTTGTGCGGATGGTGGTGCTTGTGCTCTGGGTGAAACTGGGCCTGGTGGCGGCAAAGTGTTTTATGTGGCTGGTAGCAATTTCACGTCAACAGGTTCGGACTGTGGTACAGCGTGCAAATATTTGGAAGCCGCCCTGTCGGATCATTCGTCCACAGTTGCATGGTGCTCAAACACCAGCGCATCCGTTGGTGTGACTGCTGATGGTATTGGTTCAGGTATGTCAAACACGACCACCGCCGACAGCACCTGCACATCGGGGGCAATTCAAGTTGCTGCTGACTACACCAACAACAGCAAAACCGACTGGCATCTGCCATCAAAAGATGAACTGGCGCAGTTGTATGCCGAAAGAACCAGGTTTGCTGGTTTTAGTTATGACTACTATTGGAGTTCTTCTGAGTACTCCGCCGGCGCCGCGCGGACCCAGAATTTCCTCTACGGCTATCTGGACTGGTCTGGAAAGACCAGTGCGCTCAAAGTCCGTCTAGTGCGAGCTTTCGGTACACCCTAGGCAAACTCTGTTTTAGTGCAACCTATGTGCCGCACTATGGGTGGAACAGCAGCTGTTATTGCTACATACGATGTTGAAGTGTCACCTTCGGCTAGCGCTCTGGTGTGAATTCTCTCTCAGCATGTAGTAAGCCTGATTCATGCGTTTGAGATGTTGTCTTGCGGTACTGGTGGGCACATTGTGTCTTGCAGCAACTGCGCTACCTGCAAATGCATCGTCTCGAACGTGCGCACTTGGTGGCGCCTGCATGGTGGGAGACGTAGGCCCAGGTGGAGGAACAGTGGTGTACGACGCGGGCGAAGTGAAATGGTGGGGTCGGTACCTCGAAGCTTTACCCATCACTAAAGGGCGCGGATTGCCATGGTCGCTCAAAACAACGGCACCGGTCTTCGCTAGTGAAAATATTTTACGACAAGGCATTGGGTGGGGTCGTGAAAATACCGCGGCGATTGTTATGCAAAATGGTGAAGGTAAGTACGCAGCGAAGTTTGTAGATGATTACTCGGCGAATGGAAAGAGTGATTGGTTTCTTCCCTCACGTGACGAACTTGATGTGGTCTATAACGCGAGCGTCACTGTGGGCGCGCCAAAAGTATTGCCGATGCCGTACTGGACGTCGTCTGAGAACTCGGCGAAGTATGCGTGGTATCAACTTTTTCAAGACGGCACGCAATTCACCGATGAAAACAAAGTGGGGCAGAGCAACGGCAATAAGCAGTTACGCAAGAGTCAAGTTCATGTTGGCTCGGGTTTCCCGTCGTTACCGTTTCATTTGGTTGCAATGAGGTCGTTCCCTGTGGGTGTGGGGGTGAAGCCCGCTGCCTCAACCATTTCACTAACGGGAAGTTCTTGTACCAATGAGGGGCCATGTTCAGTGGGCGATATTGGCCCGGCAGGTGGGACTGTCTTTTACGATGCGGGGCCACGGAGTAGTGGCGATAGATATTTTGAAGTGGGTCCGGTAGAAACCGAATTGGCAGGTATTCCTTGGAAACCACTGACCTTCAACGACAAGCAGACACCTCTATATATAGGTACTGCTAGCGCGTCGGCAAAAGTACAGCGGGTGCTCGCCAAAGCCTTTGGAATGGGAGAAGCCAACACTTCAAAAATTGTGCAGAGGTATCGCGGTGGGAACTACCCAGCAAGGTACGCAAGCACGTTGGTCTTTGGTGGGTTTAGCGACTGGTACTTGCCATCGAAGGAGGAGCTGCGCCTGGTGTACCGCAACTTGGGTGCATCAACTCCACGCCTGGGAAACTTTGGAAAGAGTTTTTACTGGACCTCAAGTGAGTATGACCTCAACAACGCGTGGACAGTGAACTTCAAAGATGGGCAAGAATTTGATAGAGAAAAGTGGCTTGTTCCGAATGCTGACACTGGCATGAAGGCAATTCGTACACGGCCAATACGGTCCTTTGGTTAAGGTTTATATCGATGCTTGCCGCAGTTGAAGAACTTCTGAGTTTGCCCCTGCAAGACGTTTACTTTTGCGTCCTCGACCTTGAAACCACGGGCTCTTCAGCAAAAAATGGTGGCATCACCGAAATTGGTGCTGTGAAGTATTTGGGTGGCGAAGAAGTAGCACGATTCAACACTCTCATTAACCCTGGGCATGCCATTCCGCCATACATAGTGTTGCTGACAGGCATTAGCGACACCATGGTGCATAATGCTCCGCAGATAGAAGAGGTATTGCCCGATCTGCTCGAGTTCATTGGTACATCAGTGGTTGTTGCTCATAACGCGCGATTCGATGTGGGCTTCATTAATGCAGCACTCATTGAAGATGGTAGATCAACGCTGAACAATATGGTCATTGACACAGTTTCACTTGCGCGGCGCTTGGTGGGCTCAGAAGTACCTAATTGCAAGTTGGCAACCTTGGCGGCAAGTTTGCGACTGCAAAATCAGCCGTCACACCGAGCTATCAATGATGTGCTTGCTACAGGTGACCTCTTGCACTACCTCATTGAGCGGGCATCTGGCTTCAACGTGGTCACCCTTGATGACTTAATGATGCTTCCGTCGTTGAGTGCGCACCCTGAGTCGGCAAAGTTGTCACTCACTCAAGATCTGCCGCGCACGCCAGGTGTGTACATGTTCGTAGATGCAGGTGGAAAAATTCTTTACATAGGTAAGGCCACCAACTTGCGTAGCCGAGTACGTAGTTACTTTGGTGCGGGCGAGACGCGTAAAAAGGTGGGGGCACTACTGAAGTTGGTGAAGGGTGTGCACTTTATTGAAACACCCGACCCCGTTACTGCTGAGGTACTGGAAATACGTCTCATTGGAAAGTTGCGGCCGCGGTACAACTTCGTGGGAACACGCAGTGAGAAGTATTGCTACGTGCGCCTGACCACCGATGAAGAATGGCCACGACTTGTGGTAACCAAGGTGCCTTCCGCAAAAGGCATTTCAGTAGGGCCCATCTCTACGCGAAAAATGGCGAGGGAAATGATTGAGGCCATTGAGTCGGTAGTGCCGTTGCGGCGCTGCACCGTGCGCATGGGGCGTAACTATGTGGCCTCACCCGATGCTCCGGTATGTTCTGCAGCGCAACTTGGGTTGGCTCAGTGCCCGTGTTCAGGTTCAGCCGACCCAGTGAGTTACGCCGAAATTGTGCAAACGGTGGCCGATCACCTCACACAAAAATCAACACATGTTCTTGAATTGCTCGATGAGAAAATGAAAGAGCAATCCGCAGCTCGTCAATTTGAAGGTGCGGCTCTTATTCGCGATCGCATTCAGACCATCAACACCATTTTGCGCCGGCACCGCCAGGCCACTGCGTTACGCCAGGCACCGTCACTCACCATTCAAGCTGGCGACATTGTGTATGAACTGGAGTGCGGTGTGTTGAAGGCAACCCATGCTGGCACGGCATTTACACCAAGTGCTGCTGCGCAGCAGTTTGCTCATTCCATGCGGATGCCTCGCCTCATGGAAGATATTGAGTCGCTTATTGCAATGCCAAGTGCTGAAAACGGTGTGGCCGAAGGGCTGGTGCCATCTCAGTTGTTAGACGAAATCTTATGTTTGGCCCGCGTGGCAGAGACTGCCGGGTATTTCTCTGACAAGTAGATGGGCTCGGTCTGCTCGGTACTGTTGAAGCAGGCACAAAGGGGGCTTATGTCTGTTGATTTCAGTTTAGATTCACACGATTTTCAAGAGCGGCCAGCAGAGTATTTCGAGCAACTGCGCGGGCAATGCCCCGTTGCTCATGCCGATTTGCCGGCGCCGTTTTTCGTAGTGTCACAAAATGCCGACGTAGCGGCTGTGTTGCGCGACAGTGATGTGTGGAAGAGCAAGTTTGGCCCGGGTCTTGCGTTTCACGGTGGTGGAGTACTGGTATCGGTAGACCCACCAAAGCACACGACCGATCGTTTGGCTATTACGAAGATCTTCAAGCCATCGGCAATTGAAGAGATGCGTGGAGACATTGAAGTATTAGTAAAAGATGTGGTTGCGAAATTCGCAGCAACAGAAGGCAACGCAGGCGACCTCATTCGCGGTGTGGGAATGCCTATTCCACTCACCATTATGTGTTGGTTACTTGGTACGCCTGTCGCCGATATTGAAAAATTTCGCCAGTGGGTATTGCCCATGGCGGAAGCAGTGTCGGCTGTAGATGGTCGCATGGGCGACGTAACTGCGCAGGCGTATAAGAGTTTTGGTGAATACTTTTGGCCACATGTAAAAACTCGTGCTGCTCTCATTGAGTCTGGCGGAGATGCCCCCGACGACCTGCTGACTCGCTTGCTCACTGTTGAGCGCGATGGTCAAAAGCTCACCCAAGAAGACGTGATGGGTTTTTGTCAGTTCCTAATGGTGGCGGGAAGTGCTACCACCACGCTTCTTATTGGCAATGTGATGAGTCGCATCATTGACGACCCGGCACTTGCGGCACGGCTCATTGCCGACCCTTCGCTCATTGAAATTGCAGTAGAGGAAAGTTTGCGCATAGACGCCCCAGTACATGGCTTGTTCCGTACTAATGATGAGCCGGTGTGCATGCAAGGGGTCGATATTCCTGTCGACAGCAAAGTGTTGGCGCTTTTCGGTTCAGCGAACCTTGACCCCGCAGTATGGGAAAACCCTGAAGAGTTCAGCTTGGAGCGCGACCCCGTGCAATTACGAAAGCACTTTGCCTTTGGCGTGGGCATTCACTATTGCTTGGGTGCGCCTCTTGCGCGCATGGAAGCGCAACTGGCCGTACAAGAAATGCTGGCGAAATTGCCGAACTTGCAAGGCAACGGTGAGCGCCAGTTAGTGAAGGCAGCAGTGCTTAAAGGTTTTGAAGTGTTACCCGTGAAGTGGAGCAAATAAATGTACGAAAATGTCTTTCAACCCCTCAAAGTAGGTGGCATCACGCTTCATAATCGCATTGTGCGCACAGCACATTCCACCGGTGCAGGCTGGGTTGATACCAGCGACGCGTTTATGGCGTACCACACGGAACGAGCAAAGGGTGGAGTAGCGCTTTCCATTTTAGAAATTGCGGGAGTGCACCCCAGTGCACCTACGCATATTCCTGTGTACGACGATCGTGTTTTGGGCGGCTACGAGAAGCTAATGGCATCTATTCGTCCGCATGGCATGAAGGTCTTTCAACAGTTGTGGCACGGAGGAAGCGCAACAGGTGTGAACCCCCTCGGTGGCGCACCGTGGAGTGCTAGTGATATTCCTAACCCACGTACGGGTGTGGTGCCGCGCCCCATGACGAAGGCCATGATTGATGAAGTAGTGGCGTCCTTTGCTCGAGCTGCACGACGTGTTCAAGACGGCGGGCTTGACGGCATTGAAATTCACGCCGCGCACGGTTATTTGGTAGGGCAGTTTTTGTCGCCTGCAACGAACCATCGTGAAGATGAATACGGCGGCACCTTTGAAAACCGCAATCGGTTCTTGGTGGAAATTCTGGAAGCAATTCGCAACGAGGTGGGTGCCGACTTCCCATTGGGTATCCGCTTGTCGGCCGATGAAGAAGTGCCAGGTGGAATGCGCACCGACGACACGGTACAAGTGGCTAAGTATTCAGAGCATCTCGTTGACTTCGTTGACGTCTCACTTGGTAGCTACTACCGCTTTTACAAATTGCTCTCCACCATGGATGATCCACTTGGTTATGAGTTGCCCAAGAGTGAAGCTGTTACGCGCGAACTATCGGTTCCCACCATGGTGACCGGCCGCATTATGACGCTCGATCATGCCGACCATGTTGTGGGCAGTGGCATTGCCGACATGGTATCGATGGTGCGTGCACTTATTGCCGACCCATACCTGGTGGCAAAAGCACGTGACGGTCGTGAAGCAGAAATTCGACCATGCATTGGTTCAAGCCAGGGTTGTGTGGGTTTGCTCATGAGCACCGGCAAAATGGCGTGCGTAGTGAACATTGCTGCTGGGCAAGAACATAAAACCGAGTTTGAAGTTCCCGAGAAGTCGGCGGTTCGTAAAAAGGTGGTCATTGTTGGCGGCGGGCCAGCTGGTTTAGAAGCTGCACGTACCGCTGCGCTGCGCGGGCACGATGTTGTTCTTTTTGAAATGCAGAAATCGCTTGGTGGGCAAGTAGCTATTGCTGCAACCGCGCCGCACAGAGCCGATATTGGTGCCATTACGCGTTGGTTGGCTGAAGAAGTAAAGCGGTTAGGTGTGGATGTGCGGTTGTCGACGCCAGTTGACCCCGACATCATCAATGAAGAAAAGCCCGATGAAGTGATTATTGCAACAGGTTCATCGCCGCGTCGCGACGGCTTTCAAGCAGCACGGCCAGCTGAGCCTATTCCTGGAATTGATATGGCTCATGTGTTTACGCCGTGGGATGTTTTTGGTTTTGGTGGTCGCGCACAGGTGGGTAAACACGCGGTGGTATTCGACGACACGGGTTCGTATGAAGCAATTTCTGCGGCCGACAAGTTGCTGGAGGCAGGAGCGCATGTCACTTTTGTGACCCGGCATGAAACCATTGGCGCAACTGTTCCGTACCCGCCTGCAACAGTGTTGCCCGCACGCGAGCGTCTCTTTTCCGGCAGCTTCGAGTTCTTGCCGACTTCGGCGGTGCGACGCATCACTGAGGATGCAGTTCATGTGGAAGTGGTTGGTACTGAACGTCCGCGTATTTTGCCTGCCGACACAGTGGTGGTGTGTGGGTTTAATTCGTCGAACCGTGAGCTTGCCGATGCTCTTGCGGGGTCGTCGTACCCTGTGCATGTTGTAGGTGACGCCAATGGCTCGCGCACCATTCAACTTGCGGTGCGCGATGCGGCACTTATTGCTCGTGTTGTGTAGTCCACCAGTGTCTTAGAGCAAAAGCGAATGCTGAAAATGAACCAAGTGGAACAGGGTTGGTGACGCACTTCTTGACACAGGTCGAAGATGTAAATGACAGTGCATCGATGTTGACGGCAGATGATTTCGACTTTCTGTGCTTTTGTCCTAGTGCAACAAGAGATATTTTTTTCATTAAAAACGATTTGGAGATGGTGATTGAACGTCTCGCGGCTTTATTTGAATACTGATCAATAATCTTTGCGCGCTTGTCATTCACCAAAAGCGAGAGCTTTCCATAATTGGGGCCCACGGAGTAAAAGAGTGTGAATTTCTTTGTTGACGCAGAGAAAGTAGCCGATGTGCCTGCGCTTGTGGCAACAAGAAGCGACTTGCCATAGGCCAATTTTGTTGGTGTAGATATCCATTTTGGAGTTTTCACTGAAGAAGCAATTGTTGTTGCAGTAGGAACGGTGAGCGAAGGTGGGGTGCTTGCTGCGACCGACGTAGGTGTCGACGCATTGGGAATAGTGCTGGTGCTGCTACTAGTGCTGGTGCTGCTACTAGTGCTGGTGGAACTGGTACTGGTGGTAGTGGATTCAGTCGATTGAGTAAACACTGAAGAAGCGGGGCTATTGCCTGCGACATTGGTAGCAACCACGGTGAATGAGTATGAAGTTGAATCATTGAGACCCGTGAGTGTGCATGAAAGTGGGCCAGATGTCCA
>Ga0315905_10000869_pt1 | contig 33219 bp, 56 predicted proteins | sample LakEriMetagenome_5_FD_203522 | JGI IMG/M metagenome (GOLD analysis project Ga0315905, IMG submission 203522) | Freshwater fungal communities from buoy surface, Lake Erie, Ohio, United States - Buoy 4 MA121 | ecosystem: Environmental > Aquatic > Freshwater > Lake | place: USA: Lake Erie, Ohio... | reverse complement strand
CCCTATTCCAAAAGGTAATGGCTGGAGACACGACTGCGGCTATTTGGTGGAGCAAGACACAGATGCGCTGGGCAGAAACCCAAAAGCACGAATTGACAGGAGCAGACGGTGCGCCCCTAGAGTTTGCCAAAATCGAGCGTGTAATCGTCAAGCATGGGTAAAACCCTGCAAATCCAAACCCCTGAGTGGGCACTCCCGCTGCTGGAAGGCAGTCGCTATAAGGGCGCATGGGGTGGTCGAGGTTCGGGTAAGTCGCACACCTTTGCCGAACTAATGATTGAAGGCCACATTCTTGACCAAAAGCGCAGAAGCGTTTGTGTTCGTGAGATACAGAAGTCACTCAATCAATCCGTGAAGCGGCTGCTGGAGACAAAGATTGAGGCAATGAACGCTGGCGCATACTTTGAAGTGCAAGATGCGGTCATCAAGTCCCGTAAGGGCGATGGCATGATTATTTTCCAAGGGATGCAGAACCACACAGCCGACAGCATTAAATCGCTAGAAGGTTACGACTGCGCTTGGGTTGAGGAAGCACAAAGCCTAAGTCAGACTAGCCTCGACCTGCTGCGCCCCACCATCCGCAAACCTAACAGCGAGTTATGGTTCACGTGGAACCCTCGGCAGAACAGCGACCCCGTGGACTTCTTGTTGCGTGGCCCTGAGCCGCCAACCGATGCCGCAGTGATTAAGGTCAACTTTGGTGACAATCCTTGGTTTCCGCAAGTCCTGAAGGACGAGATGGAGTACGACAAGCGGCGTGACCCTGACAAATACCAGCACGTTTGGATGGGTCAGTACCTGCGAAACAGTAACAGTAGGGTATTTAGGAACTGGAAAATTGATGAGTTTGAAGCCCCAGCAGAAGTTATCCACAGGCTTGGTGCTGATTGGGGGTTCTCAGTAGACCCGACCGTATTGGTGCGCTGCCACATTATTGGGCGAACGCTTTACATTGACTATGAGGCGTACATGGTTGGCTGCGAGATTGTCAACACGCCTGAACTATTCATGCAAGTGCCAGAGGCAGAGAAGTGGCCTATCGTGGCAGACTCAGCCCGACCTGAAACCATCAGCCACATGAAGCGCAACGGCTTCCCTAAGATAATGACAGCGGTCAAAGGACCAAAGTCGGTAGAAGAAGGCATCGAGTTTCTCAAGAACTACGACATCGTGGTTCACCCTCGCTGCGTACACACCATTGACGAATTAAGCCTGTACAGCTATAAATCAGACCCATTGACGGGGCGCATTCTGCCCCATCTTGAGGACAAAAAGAACCACGTAATTGATGCTTTGCGATACGCCTGTGAAGGCATTAGAAGGGCAGCAGTTACAAAACCAGTTACATTTACGCCATTGCCTAATGTAAAACGCTGGTAGATAATCGCCCCAAAGGATAAATATGGCACGAATACCCAACGACCAACGCCTTGCTAATCTGCACTCTGAAGCACTGCGGCAGTTTAACGACATTCAAACCGCATTGCGTGATGAGCGTTTGCAATGCTTGCAAGACCGCAGGTTTTATTCCCTTTGTGGTGCTCAGTGGGAAGGCCCACTCAATGACCAATACGAAAACAAACCCAAGTTTGAAGTCAACAAAATTATGTTGGCGGTCATTCGCATCGTTAACGAATACCGCAATAACCGCATCACGGTTGATTATGTAAGCAAGGATGGCTCGGAAAACGACAAGCTGGCTGAGGTGTGCGATGGTCTATACCGTGCAGATGAGCAATCATCCGTTGCCGATGAAGCCTACGATAACGCTTTTGAAGAAGCCGTGGGCGGTGGCATTGGGGCTTGGAGGTTGCGGACAGTCTACGAGGACGAAGAAGACGAGGAAAACGACCGCCAACGCATTCGCTTTGAACCTATCTATGATGCTGACAGTTCAGTATTCTTTGACCTAAACGCCAAGCGGCAAGACAAGTCAGATGCAAAGTTTTGCTTTGTTGTCACCAGCATGACCCGTGACAGTTACAAAGAAATCTACAACGATGACCCAACAGACTGGCCTAAACTGATTCACCAATACGAATTTGATTGGGCAACCCCTGACGTAGTTTTTGTTGCTGAATACTTCAAGCTAGAAGAAAAGACCGAAACCATCCGCATTTTTGAAGCCATGGACGGGACTGAAGAACGCTACACCGCCACAGATTTTCTTAATGATGAGATGCTAGAGGAAACCCTACTGGCTATCGGCACGAGGGAAGTCCGACAAAAACGGGTCAAGCGCATGAGGGTTCGCAAATACATCATGTCAGGCGGCAAGGTGCTTGAGGACGCTGGTTATATTGCTGGCAAGAATATTCCCGTGGTTGTGGTTTACGGCAAACGCTGGTTTGTGGACAACATCGAGCGTTGCATGGGTGCGGTCAGATTGGCAAAAGATGCCCAACGCCTAAAGAATATGCAACTGTCCAAGCTGGGCGAAATCAGCGCACTGTCTAGCATTGAAAAACCGATTATGACTCCCGAACAAGTCGCAGGGCATCAAGTCATGTGGGCTGAGGACAATCTACGGGATTACCCTTACCTACTGATTAACCCTGTTACTGGTCCAGATGGCGGGATAACAATCAGCGGGCCTGTGGCTTACACAAAGTCGGCAGCAATCCCACCTGCGATGGCGGCACTCCTACAGATTACCGAGCAGGATATGCAAGACATTTTGGGCAACCCGCAAGGGGCAGACAAGATGGTTTCAGGCGTATCAGGTAAAGCGGTGGAGATGATTCAAACCCGTATAGATATGCAGACGTTCATTTACATGAGCAACTTTGCTAAGGGCATGAAGCGATGCGGCGAAATCTGGTTAAGCATGGCAAAGGAAATCTACACCGAGGACAAGCGCAAGATGAAAACCATTGCGCCTACGGGACAGTCTGGCATGGTTGAGCTGATGCAGCCAATGATTGACCAAGAAACAGGCGAAATTGTGATGGCAAACGATTTAAGCAATGCCACATTTGACGTTGTAGCGCAAGTTGGACCATCAAGCAGCAGTAAACGTGCAGCCACCGTTAGGGCTTTGACAGGAATGCTTCAGATTACGACCGACCCAGAGACAGCCCAAGTGTTGACCGCAATGGCAATGATGAACATGGAAGGCGAAGGCGTAGGCGATGCCAATGCTTATTTCCGTAAGAAACTCCTACGAATGGGCGTAGTTAAGCCTACCGATGACGAGGCACAAGAACTTATGGCCGAAATGCAAGGCCAGCCACAAGACCCGAATGCACTTTACCTGCAAGCCGCAGCCGAGGAAGCCACAGCCAAAGCAGCCAAAGCCCGAGCCGATACTGTTGAAACGGTAGCAGCCGCAGAACTAAAACGTGCCCAAACTTTAGAAACTTTAGGCAAAGTAGACGAAACCGCACAGAACATGGCAATTGCCAATGCAGAGGCAGTGCAAGAAATATTGCGTGGTCAAATAGTACAACCTGTTGCAAACCAGTAAAAAACAAGCGACAATCAAAATAACGGTTACCACCCAGCCGTTCAAAGTGGGTGAGTTGAATGGGGTCAAAGATGAATCAAAAGGCAGTAATTGAAGACAACGAAATTGAAGTAGATGAAGAAGAAACTGTAATCAGCCCACAAGTTGATGAAGTAGAACCCGAAGATACCGAAGAAGTCGTTGTCAGCATTGGTGAGGAAGCGCCACCTCCCGAAGAACATACTCCTGCGCCTGAATGGGTTAAAGAGTTGCGTAAAACAAATCGAGAACTGCAACGGCAGAATCGTGAATTGCAGGGCAAGCTACAAGCCGCACCAACTGAGATCAAACCAGTGGTGATAGGTAATAAGCCAAAACTGGAAGACCACGACTATGACGCTGAAAAGTACGAGGAAGCACTGACGAACTGGTTTGAGCGAAAGCGTCAAGCCGATGATGTCAACGCCAAGCAAGAAGCTGAAGTTATGAATCAGCAAAAAGCATGGCAAGCTAAGTTGGATGGTTATGGCAAGGCGAAAGCCGAGCTAAGAGTAAAGGACTTTGAAGATGCTGAAGAAGTTGCTCAACAAGTTTTTTCTATCACCCAGCAAGGCGTTTTGCTTCAAGGTGCAGATAACCCTGCACTCGTTGTTTACGCACTTGGTAAAAATCCTGTCAAGGCTAAAGAGTTGGCTGAAATCAAAGACCCCGTAAAGTTTGCCTTTGCGGTAGCAAAACTGGAGAAAGACTTGAAAGTTACAAATCGCAAAGCAGCCCCAGCACCCGAACGCATCGTTACAGGAACAGGACGATCATCAGGAGCTGTGGACTCAACCCTAGAACGGCTGAGAGCAGATGCAGAGCGTACAGGCAATATGACGAAAGTCATTGCGTACAAAGCGCAAAAGCGATCAGCATCCAAGTAATTTAAATAGGAGCATGAAATGAGTAATTCATTCAGCAAAGAAGAGCGAGTTGCCTTTGAGGACATCCTTGAAGGCTTTAATGACGCTTTGGTACTTTCCCGCAACGTGTCCATCTACAACACAGATGGCTCAATGATGGAACGAACCAACAACGTTATCTATCGTCCACAACCATATATCGCACAGTCGTACGATGGCATGGACCAGACCAATAACTTCACCGCATACACACAGCTGTCAGTTCCAGCGACACTTGGCTTTCAAAAGTCTGTGCCGTTCATCCTTGACGCTTTGGAACTGCGTGACGCACTGCAAGAAGGTCGTTTGGGTGATGCTGCCAAGCAAAAGTTGGCATCTGACATTAACATTTCAATTATGAATGTTGCTGCTGCTCAAGGTTCTTTGGTAGTGACTGTTAACACCGCTGCTGGTGACTATGATGATGTGGCCTTGTGCGACAGCATTATGAACGAGCAAGGCGTACAGTCTTTTGACCGTTACTTGGCTCTTTCAAGCCGTGACTACAACGGCATCGCTGGCAATATTGCTGGTGGCACTGGTGCTACAGGCGTAGCTCGTAGTTTTGCTGGCCCTAAGTCAAACAATGCGTTTGAGCGTTCTTATGTTGGTATGGTTGCAGGCTTTGAGACCTACAAACTGGACTACGCAAATCGCATTGCTGCGGCGGCTGGTGCAGATCCAACTATGAGTACATTGGTTGGCGCAAGCAACTACTATGTGCCTACGGCAACATCTACCGCAACTACTGGAGAGACTCAAAACGTTGACAATCGTTTCCAAACGATCACCGTTTCAAGTACCACCAACTTACCTGCTGGAACAGCGATTGAGATCAGCGGCGTTGAGGCTGTGCATCACATCACCAAACAAGGTACTGGTTTTTCCAAGACCTTCCGTGTGGTGAGCGTGACCAATGCAACAACTTGCGTTATTACACCTCCCATTATTTCCGCACAAGGTGGAACTGATGCCGAGTTGCAATACCAAAACTGTATCGTTACAGCAAACGCATCTGCAACCATCAATCGCTTGAACACAGTTGCTGCGCCTATCAACTGCTTCTGGCAGAAAGATGCGCTGGAGATTCTGCCTGGACGTTATGCTGTCCCAACCGATGCGGGTGTTGCAGTAATGCGAGCCTCCACCGATCAAGGCATCGAACTGGTCATGCAAAAGCAATACGATGTCAACACCATGAAGACCAAGTATCGTTTAGATACCCTTTATGGCGTGGTCAATAAGCAGCCAGAAATGTCTGGTATTTTGCTGTTTAATCAGACTTAAGGAGTAAATCATGAGTTACAACGTAATTTTTGCACAAGGTACAGCTACCGTCACCGTGCCAGCTGGCGAGAAAATCGCCGTTCAAGCCTACTCATCGGCAAGCGTTTTTCAAGAAGTTGGTTTTCCCAATTTTCCTGAAGCCAACGATTTGCTGACTGTAGTTGAGAATACAACCTATGTATCGTCTGCATTTACCAATGCCACCAACGTGACTATTCAAGCTGGTGCATCGGGTGCGTACTTCTCAGTAGGCGTTGCACCTGACATCAGCAACAATGGCAACTGGCAACCTCAGGGTGCGCCTGCTGACATAGCTGATGGCGGTTCGATGATTGCCACAGCAGCAAATGTGCTTACTGGCATCATTACTGCAACCCCAACAACTGCTCGCAGCATTCAATTGCCAACAGGTGCAAACCTTGACTTGGCAACTGAGTGGGCAATCGGTGATTCGTTTGACTTCAGCGTCATCACTTTGGCTGCGTTTGTTTTGACCATCACGGTCAATACAGGCGTGACCATCGTGGGTGCTGCTACCACTGCGGCAACGTCTGGTGCATCTGCACGATTCCGTTGCCGTAAGACTGCGGCTGATACCTTTATCGTCTACCGCATCGGCGGTTAAACCAAGACAGGCCAGCAGAGATGTTGGCCTGTTTTACATGGAGATCAAAATGCCAATGAAACAAGGTTATTCCAAAAAGACCATCGGTAAGAATATTGCGATGGAAATGAAGTCAGGCAAGCCCCAAAAGCAAGCCGTTGCAATGGCACTTGGCATGGCAAGCAAGTCGGCAAAAGCCGCTAGTAAGCCTAGCAAAGCACCAATGAAAAAATGATTAAGTCAGCCGCAATTGTTAAGACTAGGGTTCTTGCCCCGTGGAAAGAGTTGCGGCTGCAAAAGCGCAAACTAAAAAAGACTCAAGCCCTTGAGCGTAAACAAAACAAACGTGTTACGCCAACGCCTATCGGTTTATCATTGAGCCAAATAGATGAACCAACAACAGAGACTTTGCCGACCCATGAAGAAATGTTGCAACAAGCTGAAGCGATTGGTCTAAAAGTAGACAAACGCTGGTCAGACGCAACCTTACTCAGCAAGATTAATAATGCAATGGAGACTGTGTAATGGGCTATACCAAACGCCAATTTATAAGTTCTGCCCTTGAAGAAATTGGCCTTGCGTCATACGTTTTTGACCTTGGCCCTGAACAATTGGACTACGCCTTACGCCGACTAGATGCAATGATTGCAGATTGGAATGGCAAAGGCATCCGCTTGGGTTACCCATTGCCATCCAGCCCACAGGACAGCGATTTAGACGAAGAAACCCTTGTGCCTGATTCGGCTTATGAAGCCATTATCTGCAATTTAGCAATCAGAGTTGCGCCGAGTTTCGGCAAGCAAGTAATGATTGAAACCAAGGCAACTGCCAAGCAGGGATACGATATTTTGTTGCAACGTGCAACTTACCCTCTAGAGAAACAGTTACCAGCCAAGATGCCCGCTGGTGCTGGCACTAAACCTTGGCGATACGATAATCCGTATGTCAGACCACCTTATTTACCTGTGAATGCTGGGCCTGATGGCCCTATCGAATACAACTAAGGACAATCATGCCAACCATCAACCAATTACCCGTACTAGGTACGATTTCCAGCGGCGACCAGTTACCTGTTTATTCGCCCAACAATGGTGATGCTCGCAGAACCTCAATTGGTTCTTTATTGACATTTTTCCAGCAAACTTTTGCTTCGCCAACTCTGTCAGTGAATCTTTTTGTTCCTGGCTCTGGGTTCAACATTTCCGTGCCAACCCCTGTCAGTAATGACCAGTGGATGCTTTTGCAGCCAGCTAGTATCTTGGCAACTGGGACTATTACATTGCCTTTGAACACTGGTGTGCCTGATGGCACTTCAGTTCTGATTACAACAACGCAAGAGATTACATCTCTAACAATTGCTTTGAATGGTGCATCTGCTATTTATGGTGGCGTGACTTCATTAGCAAGTGGTTCAGCAACGACCCTGCGTTTTTATCAGCCAACAAATTCTTGGTATCAGGTGAACTCCGAAGCAGTATTTTCGGGTGGTATTCAAAACTGGGTATCAAACCCATCAAGTGCCAACTTGCTTGCTGCCATGACTGATGAAACTGGCACTGGTTTGTTGGTGTTTAACAACACCCCAACATTGGTTTCGCCTATTCTTACAACGCCAGCTCTTGGCACACCAGCCTCTGGAACATTGACAAACTGCACTGGTTTGCCTGTTGGAACTGGTGTAAGCGGTTTAGGGACAGGCGTTGCCACATTCTTGGCTGGGCCATCTAGCGCAAATTTAGACGCTGCCGTGACTGATAACACTGGAAGTGGATTGTTAGTATTTAATACGACTCCAACTTTGGTTACACCTAATATTGGTGCAGCCACAGGAACAAGTCTTGTTGCATCTGGCACGATTGTTTCCTCAGGTGGAACTGGTATTGGTTACGCAACTGGAGCTGGCGGCACTGTCACTCAAGGAACAAGCCGCACCACTGGCGTGACCCTAAATAAAACAACAGGTGCAATCACACTATTTAGCGCAGCAGGAACAACTACGGCTGCAACTTTTACTGTGACAAACAGCGCAGTAGCGGCAACTGATGTGATTATTTTGAACCAAAAGTCAGGTACAGACCTGTATGACTTGATGGTCACTGCTGTGGCGGCTGGTAGTTTTAACATTACATTCCGCACCACAGGCGGCACGACTACAGAAACTCCAGTATTTAACTTTGCAGTTATCAAAGGCGTGGCGGCGTAATGGCAACCAAACCGAAGTCCACGGTCAATGCGGCTGGCAACTATACGAAGCCGACCATGCGAAAAGCCTTATTTGAGAAAATCAAGGCAGGGACAAAGGGCGGTGACCCAAACGAATGGTCAGCCCGTAAAGCCCAACTGCTGGCGGTGGAGTACAAGAAAAAGGGTGGAGGTTATAAATGAAAGCCCCACAACAAAGCCTTAAAGATTGGGGTTCGCAGGATTGGCGCACTAAGTCAGGAAAGCCATCGTCTGAAACTGGCGAACGGTATCTGCCAGCAAAGGCCATCAAAGCCCTGACTTCGGCTGAATATGCAGCAACAACAAGGGCAAAGCGTGAGGCCACAGCTAAAGGCAAACAATTTGCCAAGCAGCCAAAAAAGGTTGCCGAGAAAATTAAGAGTTTTAGATGAAAACCCCAGCGTATTCCCGCAAAGAAGGCCAAAACCCAAAGGGTGGATTGAACGCCAAGGGAAGGGCTGCTGCAAAGGCTGAAGGCATGAATTTGAAGCCTCCTGTCAAGTCAGGTGATAACCCACGCAGGGCATCGTTCTTGGCTCGTATGGGCGGCAATGCTGGCCCTGAATACAAAGACGGTGAGCCTACTAGATTACTCTTGAGTTTGAGAGCATGGGGCGCATCATCCAAGGCAGATGCTCAAGCCAAAGCAAAAAAAATATCAGCACGAAATAAGGCAAAGTAAATGCAAATACCTATCTTGAACGGTATTTACGCTGACACAACACCTGAGTTGCGTACAAGTTACCCTATCAATCTCGTGCCTGTACCAAAGGTAAGTGGCATCAGCAATGGTTTTTTAAGACCCGCCGATGGCATTGTGAGCAACGGCACAGGCCCAGGAACTGACCGTGGCGGCGTCAACTGGCAGAACCAACTTTATAGGGTGATGGGTACAAAGCTGGTTGAAATAGACGCAGCTGGCGTAGTCACTGTGCTTGGTGATGTTGGGGCTGGCGGCATTGTGGTGTTTGATTACAGTTTTGCTGAACTGGCAGTTGCGTCTGGTGGCAACATTTATTTTTGGGATGGCACGACATTAACCCAAGGCGTTTACCCTTTGGTAACGATTGGACCAATTATTGACTTCTGTTTTATTGACGGAAGATTCATGCTTACCGATGGTGAGCGTTTATTCCTGACCAACATTGGCAACCCTTTTGTAATTGATGCGTTTGCCTTTGAAGAACCAATTGCCGACCCCGACCCCGTTACTTCTTTATTACGATTGCGTAATGAAGTGTATGCAATCAATCGCTACACGATGGAGGTCTACGACAACACAACTGCGGCAGTGCCTTTTCCTTTTCAAGTTGTTGATGGGGCGCAAGTCCAAAAAGGTTGTCTAGGCGTACACGCTTGCTGCATTTACCTTGAAAGTGTTGCTTTTTTAGGCAGTGGGCGCAATGAAGCACCAGCCATTTACATTGCCCAATCAGCGAATACATCAAAAATAAGTACACAAGAAATTGACAATTTATTGACTGAATACACAGAAGCACAACTTGCTTTGGTGCTTGTTGAGGCTAGAAATAATAAAAACCACCAATTTTTGTATGTGCATTTGCCTGATAAAGCATTGGTTTATGACGCATCGTCAAGCCAAGCCTTACAGGTTCCCGTATGGTTTATTTTGACCAGCAGCATTATTGGGTTCTCGCAATACCGAGCAAGAAATATGGTGTGGGTCTATGACAAGTGGATGATTGGCGACCCTGAATCTAGCAGCATAGGATTCTTGGTGCAAGACATTGGCAGTAATTGGGGTGAACAGGTCTATTGGGAATTCGGCACATTGATTATGTATGCCGAGGGCAAAGGTGCTTTGATGCAACAATTGGAACTGGTCAGCCTGACGGGTAGCGTGGCTTTAGGCACAAACCCGCAGATAAGCACCAGTTACTCAATCAACGGGTTGTCTTACAGCCAAGACCGTTCAATCAGTGTGGGCACGATCGGCAGCAATAAGCGTTTGTCATGGTTTCAGCAAGGGCATATGCGGAACTTCCGCATTCAGCGATTTAAGGGCAACAGCGATGCCCATGTGTCCTTTGTACGACTTGAGGCAAAGATTGAAGCATTGGCTTACTGATGGCTACCTCACGCAAACTTAATTTAACCAGAGACCAGCTTGCTACCTTTTTAAAAGATCAGGTGCAAATTAAGCAATTTGAGTTGCTTTTTCAAACCGTTGATGAACTGGAAGTAATCACTGGCACAGACTTTGAGTTTCAGGCCGACACAGCAGCTGCTTCTGCAACAAGCGCATTGGCACAAATAAGCACATTGAATAACATTGTTCAGGGGTTGCAATTAGCACCACCACCAAGGGAATTCAGGCGAATAAGATATGGTGCTTTTTACGACACCACTACTCAATTAGCGACAACGATAAATACAGCCACAGCCATTACTTTTAACAGCACCGACTTAAGTAGCGGGGTTTTTATTGGAAGCCCTACATCAAGAATTGTTGTGGCTAATGAGGGTGTGTACAACTTTGATACATCTTTTCAAATAGACAAAACAACGGGCGGTTTAGCCATTTTTGATTTTTGGTTTCGCTTAAATGGTGTTAATGTGACAAACAGCGCAAGCAGAATCCAAATCCAAGGCAACAATGCCGAGATTTTTTCATCATTAAATTATTTTTTTAGTCTCAAAGCGAATGATTACATTGAGTTAATGTTCTCTGTCACCGACTTGAGTGTTGAACTAAAAACATTTGCTGCTGCTGCGCCACACCCTGGCATTCCGTCTATCATTCTTACAGTGAACACAATTGGAGAACTCACATGACTGTTGTCGTTAAAGTTTTAATCCCAGCAAAACAAGCTGAAAATGCACAAACTACACAATACACGGCTAACAATGCCAAGGCCATCATTGACAAATTCACTGTGACCAACACCAGTGCCACCAATACAACATTTAGCTGCAATCTGGTCACGGTGGTCGGTACGGCAAATGCGGCAAATTTAATCATTGATGCGAGAACCATCGTGCCTGACGAAACCTACACCTGCCCTGAGTTGGTGGGTCAATCGTTAGATTCTGGTGGTTTTATATCTACATTGGCAAGCGCAGCGGCATCGCTTACCATTCGGGCATCAGGCCGAGAAATTACTTAAGGAGCGCAATATGAAAGAATTTATGGTTATTCCAAAGGGCTTCATGGGCTTGCCCAGTGAAGATGAGTTTTTAACTGTTGCTGAGAACAAAGCCAATTTTCTCATTGCGGTGAAAGATTGGCACTACGGGCCAGAAGAACCGAGTAACGACCCAAAGTCAAACCCTGAGTTTTATGAGTCTTTGGCTGAGGCTATGCAATGTGATGCAAAGGACGCAAGGCGTAAGCATTGCTCAAACTGCGAGTATTACGACAACAGCTTTATGACCCAAGTCAGAATTGAGCGAATCCCTATGGCTGGATACGACACAGGCTATGGCTATCGTGGGCACTGCGAAAAGTTGAACTTCATTTGCAACGATATGCGGGTCTGTCAGGCTTGGGAAGATAAAGAATACGAAAATTCTTGAAAGTGTGCGAAAATAGAGCCGCTGAGTCTATCGGGCAACCAGCAGCTCACCCTTAACAGGAGTTGTGCATGGTTACGATTGGCATCTCGGAAAAGCATTTGCTAGAGGTCTATTCTGACCCCTACATTACAAAAATTGGGCACGACCATCGCCCTGCTTCGCCAATCCAACATCCTAACGCAACTTATCTTTCGGCGTGGGTTGACGGCAAATTCTCAGGTGCGTTTTTGGTCATAAAACAAAGCGCAGTAGAGTTAGAACTTCATGCGTTACTCAAAAAGTCCGCACTCAAAGAATCTCGCAATCTTGGCATGGCTTGTTTAGCATGGGCTTTTGCTCAACCCATTTTACGAGTGACCGCATACATTATTGAAGGACTTGAGATGGCAAAAAATTATTGCATCAAGTTAGGTTTCAAAATAGAAGGCTGTAGGCGCAGTGCCTGTGTGCAAAATGGCATAGTCAAAGACGTTTATGTGTTGGGCATGACCCGACAGGAATGGAGTGCGATATGAGTTTTATTGGCGATTTTATTGGTGACGTTTTTGGTGGCATCACTGGCGCAAAGCAAGCTGGTCAAGCACAGGAACGGGCTGCAGCAACGCAAGCTGCCGCTGCTGGGGCTGGTATTGATGAACAGCGCAGACAATTTGACAAACTTGTTGAACTCATGTCGCCCTATGTTGCAGCGGGTTTACCAGCCATTGAAGCACAACAAGCGTTGATAGGCTTAAAAGGTCCAGAGGCAGAAAAAGCAGCAATCGAACGCATTACTGGTGGTTCTACATTTCAGGAATTATCAAGACAGGGTGAAGAAGCAATCCTACAAAGGGCTTCAGCCACAGGCGGGTTGCGTGGCGGTAATGTTCAATCTTCACTGGCTCAATTTAGACCCCAGTTGTTAAGTCAATTAATTGAACAGCAATACGGGCAACTTGGTGGACTAACTAAAATTGGACAATCGTCAGCTGCTGGTCAAGCTGCACAAGGTATTACAACAGGAAGCAACGTTGCTAATCTATTAGCCAACCAAGGGGCAGCCACGGCTGGCGGGCAAATAGCGGCTGGTAATGTCAATAGACAAGCCTTTGGCGATATTCTTGGCATTGCAAAAACCGTTGCTGCTTTTTAAGGTACTGACATGGCTATCAACCCATTACAACCACCAATTAATTATGCTGGAATGGTTCCACAGATCAACATTGGTCAAGAATTTGCTGAACTTGGAAAAGTATTAGCAGATCGTCAAAAACGCACACAGGCAGAAGAAGTCAAAGCGGCCTATGCAACTGACCTACAAGCTGCCATAAATAACCCAACACAGGAGACTTGGAGCAAGATGATTGCCAAGTATCCGCAACAGCGTGAGGCATTTGCTGAAGTACGCAAAGGTTACGGGGAAGTTGCAGCAACCAACGAATTCAATCAAGGTTTTGAAGTCTCTATGGCTTTAGAGAATAACAACCCAGAGGTTGCAAAACAAAAGCTGACAACGATCATATCAGCACGAAAAACATCAAATTTGCCAACTGGAATTTACGACCAAACATTAGCCGAACTTGACCGTGGAAATATAAAAGGTGCTCAGGCTGGAGTGAATTATGCTTTATCAATGGCAGAGCCAGACAGATTCAAAAAGCAAGTGGATGCACGGACTACTGCTGGAAAAGCCCCAGCAGAATTAAAAGAAGCACTTGCAAAAGCAGACCAAGCCGTTGCAGACGCTACCACAGCACAAGCTAAAGCAACCAATGCACCAGAGCAAGCAAAGGCAGATGCTGCACTGGCAACCGCAAATGCTGTAAAAGCAAAAGTTGAGGCAGAATTTGCTCAAGCCAATGCTGTTCTTGATGTGCAAAAAAAGAGTGCTGATATTCGTAAAACCAACGAAGACATTATTATTAATAGGGAAAACGCACGTATTGCCGCACTAAACGCAGCAATAGCTAAAGAGACAAACGTAATCAAGCGTGAAGAGATACAACAAAGAATTGATGATGCAACTGAAAAGCGTAATGCTGCTGATAGAGAGCAACAAGCAACGCTTGCCAATCAATCTGCTGACATTGATAATTTTATTAATACTGCTGAAAGAATTAAGCAGACACCAAGAAACATTATTGAAGCCGCAACTGGGCCAATAAGATCAAGATTACCAACGACTAATAAGGACGTATCAGATTTTGAAGCATTGGTTGAAACACTTGGCTCACAAGCGTTCTTAACTCAGATACCAAAAATTAAAGGTACTGGTGGTTTGTCTGAAGCTGAAGGCGGCAAATTACAAGCCTCTTTACAGAATTTATCGCTTAAACAATCACCAGATCGCTTGATAGAAAACGTAAATGAGGCAGTACGGTTGTTGGAAAAGGCTAGAGTTAATATCGCCCTAAGAGCAGGAAAGCCATCACCGCCGAGTGATGTGCCAGCTAGACAGGAAGTTTTTGTTGCTTTGCCAGACGGTACAAGAGCGAAATTTCCTAATCAAGCTGCTGCCGATGCTTATAAAAAAGCCGCAGGGATTAAATAATGGCAACAGACTACGAAGCACTTGCGAAACAATTTGGCGGCACGGTTGAACCAGCTGCCGAGCCTTTTCGTGTAGAAGTGAGTGGTGCGCCTATCTATGCCGAAAGCGAAGCAGCTGGAACTATTACACCGCCAGCGGGCTATAAATTATTGTCATTCAGTCAGGTTGATGCAAAACCAGCAGGTTCTTACTATGACCAGTCATTAAATGCTTGGTTAGGACCAACAGAGCAAGCAACTCCAACAGCAGCACCAGCTAAGACGGAAGACCTTGCTGCACTTGCAGCCCAATTTGGTGGCACTGTTGAAGTGCCAGAGACAACAGTTACTGGACTTACTGGTGCGCTAACAAGAGGCTTGGCTTTGCCAGCCGCTGGTGCGATTGCTGGTGGCACGGCTGGCCTTTTGCTTGGCGGTGTAGGGGCTATTCCTGGAGCAATTGCAGGGGCTGGTGCTGCGACCCTTGCTGGTTTGATTGGCGACCCTATTGTTGGTTCGGTCAATAGCTTATTTGGCACAAAATACACACTGCCAACCGATGCAATGGAAGACTTGCTTACCCGTGTTGGCGTAGCGCAACCTCGCACAGCAGCCGAACGTATTATGCAAACCACAGCCGCTGGTGCTAGTAGTGGCATTGGCGGTGTTGCGATAGGTAAAGCCGTGGAAGCTGCCGCAGCAGGGCCAGTTGCCAAAGCGGTAGGTCAAGCGATGGCAACTACACCCATGTTGCAAACACTTACAGGTGCAACATCCGCTGGCGCAGGTCAGATTGCAAAAGAAGAAGGTGCTAGCCCTGTAGGGCAGATTTTGGCTAATGTCGGCGGTGCTCTTATTCCATCTGTACCAGCGGCTATAAAAACGCTGACGGGTCAAGCGGCAAAACAAATTGCACCCGTTGGGGCGGGTATCCGTGAGCAAGTTGAACCAACTGTAAAAGAATCTTTGCAAAGCATCAAAGCTACTGTTGGTGAAAAAATTTCGCCTGAAAATCAACAGATCATTAAACAGCAGATTGCCCGAGTCCCTGATTCAGTAGATACCGTAAATTTTCGCTTATCTGGAACTCAAGTAGTGCCAGACAACGAAGCGGCAGCAGCCATCAAGCAGGGATGGAAAGACGGAACGATTGCCAGCATTAAGGCTGCATCCGATAAAGACCGTCAGTCCATGACCAAGATGCTCAACATCTTTAAGATGGGTGAAAAAAGTGAGAAGTTTCGTGCCTTAAATCGTGCAGCTGATATTCTTGGCGACACTGTTGATTCAAGAATAAATTTTCTATCAACTGCAAATAAAGAAGCTGGTACTGCCATCAATCAGATTGCAAACAGTCAACTTCGTGGCAAAAAAGTTGATTTTGACCCAGCCATAAATACTTTCATTGATGACCTTGGAGTTTTAGGCGTGAAGGTTGAACTAGACGCAAACGGGGTCGCTAAGGCCAATCTGCAAGGTTCTGATATACAGGGAGACAGACAGGCGCAACGTGTCTTAAACATGGTTTTAGAACGTTTGAGCACCGTTAAAGCACCCGATGCTTATGGCATCCATACAGCCAAGCGTTTTATTGATACTCAGGTTGATTTTGGCAAAAAAAGCCTTGCAAACCCATTGACAGCACAGGCCGAGAAAACTCTGAAAACATTGCGCCGCAATCTGAATACAACCCTTGGCGACCAATTCCCTGACTACAAAGCTGCCAATGCAAAGTATTCAGACACTGTTACTGCGCTGGATGATTTACAGAAAGCGGCTGGCACGAGTATTGATTTTGATTCTCCAAACGCCAACAAAGCACTTGGCACAGCAATGCGGAAGTTGACCAGCAACTACGGCACACGAGCCAACCTGATTGATGCCCTAGACCAAGCGAATCAAACTTCTACCAAGTACGGCATGGCGATAGACGATGATATTGTGAACCAACTCATTTTTGTCAATGAACTTGATCGTATGTTTGGCGCAGCAGCACAGACTTCATTGAAAGGCCAAGTTGCCGAAGCCATGCAAACTGGAGTCGATATTGCAAGAGGCGGTGCAGCTAGAAGGGCAGTAGAATTATTAGCTGAAAAGGCCGAACAATTGCGTGGCATCAACAAAGATAACGCAGTCAAGGCAATGGAAGAATTGCTAAAACGCAAATAAAGGAACAACAAATGTCCGCAGTAACTATTGAATCCCCGTTCCCCATATTCACCGATGCTGATGGTTCGCCATTGGAAAATGGCTATTTGTTCATTGGTATTAGCAACCTGAATCCCGTTACCAATCCGCTTCCGACATTCTTTGACACAGCTTTTACAATTCCTGCCGTACAGCCAATTCGCACCCTAAACGGTTTTCCTGTTTATCTAGGTACACCAGCAAAGGTCTATGTTAACAATGTAGATTTCAGCATTCAGGTATTGAATAAAAGCGGAAGTCTAGTTTTTAGTTCAGCATCAAATACAGTGGGCATTTTGCCAGTTGCCCAAGGTGGTACTGGTACATCAACGCCTAGTTTAGTGGCTGGTGCAAATATTACGATTACTGGCGCATTTCCCAATCAAACGATTGCAAGCACAGCATCGGGTGGGTCTTCAACTATCAGCAATGACACTTCGACCGCAACAAACCTTTTCCCCGTTTTTACAAATATCACATCGGGTACAGCAAGCACGATTTTTACCAGCAATGCAAAGTTGCTTTATCAACCAAGCACGGGTGAGTTTCAAGCGTCTATCGTTGATGCTGCAAACGGCATTTATGTAAATAATCAAACCGTCTCGGCAAGTTACACGATAGCAACGGGCAATTCAGGAATGTCATCAGGACCAATCACAATCGCTTCTGGTCAAGCAGTCACAGTTTCTAGCGGTAGTCGCTGGGTTGTTCTTTAAGGAAATATATGTCGTCTGTAATTATTTCAGGAGATACCAGCGGGGCTGTAACAATAGCAGCACCTGCTGTTGCGGGTACAAACACGCTAACACTTCAAGCAGCCACTGCCTCAATGTCTGTCAACACGCTGGCAACCGCTGTTGCTTCTACTAGCGGTACTTCAATTGATTTCACTAGCATCCCAAGTTGGGTTAAACGGATTACAGTAATGTTTAGTGGCGTAAGTACAAACGGCACAAGTAATTTACTTGTTCAAATAGGGTCTGGTTCAGTTACTACATCTGGATACGCAAGCAGAGTAGCTTATTTTCAAAGTGCAACTTTAGGAGGTGGTAATGAAACTGCCGGTATTCCGTTTGCAACTTGGTCGGCGGCAAATACACAATCTGGATCAATAACTTTAACTTTGTTAGGGTCAAATACTTGGGTTGCAACTGGTTATCTTGCAGATAGTGGTTCAAACTCAAGCGCCACTGGAGGAACGTCGCCTGCTCTTGGTGGCGCACTAGACAGAGTACGCATCACTACAGTTGGCGGTACGAACACCTTTGATGCTGGCAGCGTCAATATTCTTTACGAGGGCTAATCATGGCACAACTTGTTTTAACCTCTGACACGCTGGCAGGTACGCCAGCCACAGGTACGCTTGAGTACAACGGTCAGTTCTTTGGTACTGATAGTGCTGCTGCACGGGCGCAGATGCAGCGGATTACATTGTCCACGGCTGTTGCATCCACATCAGGAACTTCGATTGACTTTACAAGTATTCCTGCTTGGGTAAAGCGAGTAACTTGTATTTTTAATAATGTCTCTACTAATGGTTCTTCAGCCATAATTATTCAAGCAGGAATATCTACTGGTGCTGTTACTTCAGGATATACAAATACAGGCGGTCTTGTCACAACTGTTAACAATACTACTAGAGGCGTTACCAGTACCAATGGTTTTTTAACTATTGGCTCAGGTAGCGCAAGTGCTTATTTTTTTTCTGGGACAATTGTTTTGGTTTCTTTGGGAACTGCAGATACATGGATTGCAACAGGTATGGTGAATAACACAGGTAATTCTGATATTACTATGACTGCTGGACAAGTTGCTTTAGGTGGAACACTAGACAGAATAAGATTTACCGCATCCAACGGAACTGATATCTTTGACACTGGAACAGTCAACATTTTGTTAGAGGGTTAAATTATGTCAGTAATAATTGATGGGTCAGCGGGTGTAACAACCAATGCGGGTGGGTCTGTAAACCCATCGACAACGATTGATGGTATCAACTTTTCATGCAGGGCTTTTGTAAACTTCAACGGCATAGGCACTGTGGCTATTCGTTCCAGTGGGAATGTGTCGAGCATCACAGATAATGGAACTGGTGACTACACGGTCAACTTTACGACTGCAATGACAGATGCAAACTACAACACATCTTTTGGCGGTCAACAAGATGATAGTAGTACCCCAATTCTTATTGGGTTGCGCTTAACTAATGACTCTGGAACTGGCGCTTCGGTAACGACTTCTGCAATTCGCTTGCTTTCGGCGCAAGGTAGCACCGCCACAGATATATTTTGGGCTAATGTAGCAATTTTCCGCTGAAAGAACAAAATGAACCAAAGAATTATTTACCCAACTGACAATGGCGGCGTGGCTGTCATTGTTCCCGCTGAATCTATTGAGGCGGCAATGAAGGACATTCCTGAAGGCAAGCCCTACAAAATCATTGATGTTGCCGATGTGCCAACAGACCGCACTTTCCGAAACGCATGGGAGTACACAGCATGATTACCATCAACACCACCAAAGCCAAATCCATAGCACATGACGCTAGGAGAGCTGCTCGTGCGGCTGAGTTTGCACCTTTAGATATTAAGGCAACCATCCCTTCTGAGGCCGCAGCAGCAGAAGCAGCCCGTGCAGTTATTCGTAGCAAGTATGCTGAAATGCAAACTGCGATTGACGCTGCCACAACCCCTAATGAAATTAAACAGGTGATGCCATGACACATAGAATTGAAGTTAACGCTACAACAGGCGAAACCAAAATGGTTGAATACACCGCTGACGAACAGGCTGCACACGATGCTGCCGTGGCGGCACAACAGGCAGCGGAGGCAGCAGCAGCGGAAGCCGCAGCATTACTTGCGGCACAGCAAGCAGCACTAGCTGAAGCGCAAGCGAATGCACCAACCCAACCAAGCAACGAACCTTAAGGAAAAATCATGTCAACAAATAGTCAAATTGCATTTGCCCCACAAGGCAACACAGTTGTAGTGGCGGCAAACACGACTGCACCAAGCGGCGTACAAGCCCCAATTCAAACTCGCTTTTCAGGCCAAGATACTGGGCAAGTGAGGATTGTCAATACAAGCACGGTAATCGTGCATCTAGGTATTGGTTCAACCGCAGCGGAAGCCGCCACAAATGCGGTTGCAGCAGCCGCAGGTACACCCGCTGCTGGCATCCCTATCACCGCAGGCGCAACGCAAATTCTGCGTTTTCCGTCAGGTGCGTTTTTTAGTGGTTTGTCGGCATCTGCTGCAAATGTGTTTATCACTCCTGGGCAAGGTCTATAAAATGCAAGAGACGGATAAACGGCTTGCAGTGCATGAGGCGGTTTGCGTTGAGCGTTACCAAGCCATTCAAGCCCGTTTTGACGAAGGCTCTAAGCGCATGACCAAGATTGAATACCTTTTGTATGTAGTCATTGCGGCAGTGCTTTTAGGTCCAGGCTTTGTTGCTGAATTCATAAAAAAACTGGCTGGGATGTGATTGATGTTGCGTCCGCACAAATACCTTGGCCTAACACGGAAACAAAAATCGTGCTGGTGTGCCGTGTTGTGCTGCCGCAAGAAAAATACGGTGCGAATGAATTTCTAGATAAGGATGGGAGGGTGTGCCGCTGGGTGTTGGAAGTTAAAAATGATAGACCCAATTAGTGCTTTTGCGTTGGCTAGAACGGCTATTTCAGGAATCCAAGCCGCAATAAAAATGGGCAAGGATGTGCAGTCCATCACTGGCGATGTGATGAAGTTTTTTGATGCCAAGGAAAAGGTCGCTAAAGAAGCAGTCAAAGACCCAAAAAAGAAATACTCCTCTGACACCAGCCAAGCAATGTCCACGGTCATGCAGTTGCATGAGTTGAACAAGGCCGAGGAAGAGTTGAAGTGGCACTTCATTAACCAAGGCCACAGCCAGCTTTGGAATCAGATTCTTCTTGAGCGCAATGCAATAGTGCAGCGTAGACGGACACAGGAGATACTGGATGCTAGGGCGGCTAAGAACCGCAAGGCAGAGATTGACGAAGCCATCACGATGGGGCTTTGCATACTGGTAGCCGCAGCTATATTTACGCTGGTTGCTTGGGGAATTATTGCAATGAAAGGAAAGTTGTGAGCGATGAAAAGTTAAACGCCAACTCAACCCTTGACAAAGTTTTGGGGTATGTGGATTCTCCATTTAAACTTGCTGCCATCCTTATCATGGGGGTGGTCGCCTTCGCTGGCTACTTTGTTTATACAAACCAAGACCTGCTGATTGGGGCTTACAAAGAGTCCAAGAAAATACCCAGCATTGCCGAGGACAGGGTTGAGGATGCCTCTGCTCACCTGTTCAAGACCACCAATGCCACTATCGTTGCGGTGTTTAAGGTCAACCCTATGTTCGGGACTCGCATACTGTACCGAGCCTATGCCAAGGATGGGCGAGACAAAACCAATGACGGGCTGGATGTAGGACTGTTTACGCAAAACGCAGCCAATAACGCCGATGTTGTAAAGTTGATGGCAAACGAAATCCCTTGCGGGGAGTACCGCACAGCGCAGTCTGAAATGGGCATTTGGTACATTAACAAGGGCGTTACATACACTTGCCGTATCAGTGTTCCACCAGAGCCAGGTCGGTTTGTGGGGCAGATAACCGTGGGATGGGAGACAGAGCCTACGGACTTAGAATCAGCACGAACCATGCTGAGTATTGCCGCAACCATGTTATCGAGGAGTAAACAATAATGGATTGGCTAAAACAAATTGCACCTACTATTGCAACCGCAATGGGTGGCCCATTTGGAACGCTGGCTTATGGGATGGTGGCAAAAGTCATGAACATCTCGCCTGAAGACGCACAAAAGACCATTGAATCAGGCAAGTTAACAGCAGACCAAATTGCTCAAATTAAGATTGCTGAGATTGAACTTCAAAAGCAAGCCAATGAACTTGGCCTTAACTTTGAGAAGTTGGAAGTTGAAGACCGCAAATCAGCACGGGATATGCAATCCACAACCAAGTCAATCGTGCCACCTTTGCTGGCTAGTGCTGTGACCGTTGGCTTTTTTAGCATTATGGTGCTGATGTTTTTTAACAAGATTGACAGCAGCAACCCTGCCATATTAATGATGCTTGGCTCGTTAGGTACGGCTTGGACAGGCATCATTTCTTACTATTTTGGCTCATCAGCAGGTTCTCAAGCAAAAACAGATTTATTGTCAAAGGCAGCAAAATGAACCTTTCGCCCAACTTTACGCTTGCCGAGTTAACCGTCACCGACCATCGTGAGTTTGACAATAGCCCGACCCAAGAGGAAATCAGCAACCTGCAACGTTTGGCGCAACTGCTGGAACAGGTCAAAGAGGCCATTGGCGGCAAGCCTGTGATGGTGAACTCTGCCTTCCGCAGTAAGGCCGTGAATGATGCGGTTGGAAGTTCTGACAAATCTCAGCATCGTTTAGGGTGCGCTTGTGACTTCCGTGTGCCGAGTATGACTCCTGATGCGGTAGTTCGTGCGGTAATTGCTGCTGGTTTACCGTTCGATCAAATAATCCGTGAGTACGACCGCTGGACACATATCAGCATCCCGAACATAGAAGACGCAGAACCCCGTGGCAAAGCGTTAATTATTGATAAATCAGGCACTCGTGCGTTTGTGTAGTTTAATTAACACTCACGTTTTAAAGCCTCGACTTTGAACGAGCATTGCATCGGTAGCACCAGCCCGTGCTGGTGGAGAATTGTCGGGTACATACAATTGTCCGTCTAACATATGGTTAAAGGTGCGTGGCTCTGCCATATCAGGCGTTCGCACCATTGGCACATAGCCGCCACTTTGCCCGTATTTGTAAGTTGTCTTCTCAGGCTTGGCAAACGCACCCAGTGTGACTGTTCGGTTTTCACGCATGAAGTTTGGGTTTCCTGCTGCTAGTTTCATTCTGTTATTTCCTGCTTTGCGGTCAGGGACTCAAGGCGTTTAATCCGTGCCACGTTGTAGGCAACGATGGCTGTGTGGTACTCCATGCTTGACTGGTGGCGCAACTTGGTGCGCTGTGCTTGTATCAACTCCTCTGCGATCAATTCCGCAGGCGTTGGCATTACCCAGTGGTTTATCAGCCACTCCCATAAGTTTTTTAAATGGTTCATTTTTTCTCTCTCGCTGTCAACATTGCGTCTGCTATTGCGTAAGCCCTGTGAGAAAACTCATCCATAGTTCCTTGTATAGATGGTTCTGAAATCAGTCCTTGCATAGCCTTGGCTGCAAAGTAATCACGCAGGGTCATGCCATTTTGATATTCATCGGGAAATGCCGCTTGCGGGTCTGTATGATTTATCATTGAAAAATTCCTTTTGCTAATACAACTTTGGTGGGCTGGCACTGAACTACGCTTGATGGTTGGTTTGCAATGATGCACCCTGCAATAAAAGCAACGGTGGCTACCATGCCTAGCAAAGTCATAAGGTCAATAAAGCCATCCCATAGCCGTTCAAATATAGTTGGTGTCTCTAAATCAGAGTCAATTGGGTCGGTGTGATTTGCCATTCTTGCTCCATTCGGTTTGAGTTGCTGCGTACTTTCTGCCCTGTTAAACAAATCAGCCCAGCACGTTCAATTTCTTTTACTCGCCGTGCAACTTGGTTGGAATCCAATCCTGTAAGGTTTGCAATGCCATCTTTGCCTAATTTGCCGTGTTTTTCAAGGCAGTCAACAATTGCCATTGAATGAACAAAAGCCAAGTTATCGGCGGCATCCGCAGCCAGCCAACTGGTCACAGGGTCGGTGTTTCTTGCTCTAAACATTTTGCACCGCCCTTTCTTTAAAATGGCAAATCGTCAGGCATATCGTCAAACCCGCTACCTTGTCGGCTTTGCGCTTGGCGTGGTTGGTCTTCTCTAGGCTTTGGGTCGTTAAGGTATGCCCAACCGTCCCAACCACCTTCTTTAAGCGGGACAACATCCAGCTTTAGCATTTCGCCATTCTTGGTTTCAATGATTGAGCCAATACGCTGATAGCGGTTTTTGTTTTGCCCTTGGGCGTTTGTGTATTGCCCAACGATACAGGACACTTCTTTTTTGATTTTTGCCATTTTTATTCTCCAATGATTGATTTAAGGGATACGACTTTGGCATCTAATTCTGCCAAAAAAATAGTAACTTCATCTTCGGCTATCTTGAGCCAATCAGCATTTCTCTCAACACGGAATACGAAAAGTTGAGCCTTGATTGGCATCCGTGGGTCAAAAACCACATAGTCGCACCAAGACCTATCAGCGCAACGCATTTGCCACTGCATCTGTGCGTAATACTTTGCGTCTACTGGATTGCCACCTTGTGCATTGATTAACCAACATTCCAAAGCAGTACTGGATGACGGGCATTTAATCTCAATCATTCCGTCATCACCCACCAATCCATCAGGTGATGCTCCAGCGGCTTCAATGGCGGGATGAGATATAAACCCAACCTCTTCAACCATTTGACCCGTATGCACCTCATACGCAGCCCGTGCAAAAGGTTCTTGTTCAGTACCCCAAGCCATTGCTGCATTGGAATACGATTCAGCTCTAGTTTGGGTAATGCGTTCTAATACAAGTTGAGTCATGTAATTGGTTCGGCTGGTGCTGTAACCTGTTTTGGTTTTGGCAAGCACATCAGCCAATCGGCTGGCGGTCACTTTGCCAAGTCGAACCGAAAACCAATCGTCCGTGCCTTGTTCCATCATTTCTATCATGACAATTCACCTTTCTTTTCGTCTTTGGCCTTGATGATGGCGGTCTTGGCGGCTTGGTCATTGCCAGCCACTTTGATTGCCTCAAAATATGCGGCTTTCAATTCATCCTCGTTGGTACAGGCTGCAATATCGGCAACCAAGGCTTTGACCGTGGCAGCTGATACCGTAGGGGCTTTGGTGGCTGCGTTGCCATCATCATCTTCAGGCGCAATGCCACAGGCTGCCATTAGGCTGTACCGCCGTGCATAAGTTAAGGCAGACCCATACCCTTGCGGGTCTTGTTTAGACGCTGGTACGTGTAGTTTTCCGCATTCCAGCATTTCGCCTGATTCGTGGATAAACACAGTTTCTACAGTAACGCCTGTTGTGTCTTCGCTGGTGCGCTGGATAAGTGCTATCCCTGCACCATTTAAGCCTTCAATCACCGCTTCAACGCAAGCTGAAAGGTCGGCGTAGCGGCTTTTGAAGTGCGGGTTGGTGGATGATTTAAGGGCTGGTCCAAAAGCCTTTTGTGCCTTAACCAAGGCGGTTGCGATATTTTTCATGCTGCTAATTCCTCGTTGATAAGTTCAAGTTGTGTTGTTTCGTCAAAATCTGAAAACTCAAGCCAATGATTTTCACCACAGCAAGAGCGTTTTTCTCCCTTTGGCTCGGTGCAATAAGCACAAAATTCAAGGTGTTGCATTTGCTCAAAGTAAAGTTTGATAAGACCTTTCATTACATTCTCCAAAAGTAAATTACAAAGGGAAGCCCAATCAGGGCGGCGAACAGAAAAGCGGTGGCAATGTCTTTCATTCGTTTGACTCCACAATCATTGCTTCTAATGCGTAAATGGTGTGAACGTTGATGTGTTCGTAAAGTTCAACGCCGTTGACGTAGATTTGGTCAATGGTTGCGATTGCGGGGATTGGTGGGTCAATGTCCGTCTCGGTTTGAGCGTCTTCCCATTCGTAAGTAACTTCCCAAACAATGTTGTCGTAGGTGAGTGTTGCTGTTTGCATTTTGTTTCCTTGTTGGGTTTAATAATCTTCGCCAGCCCGTGCAGGTTGTGCGCCTGAAAATGCAGGGTTAATTGGAGCATTGTGCTTCCATGCGTTTATGCCAATTTCATATGCAATGGCTTCTATTTCAACATCCATGTCTTGCAGTTGCCGAACAAGGGGGTCGTGACGCAATGTGTAACTTGGCAATGAATCGGAAAGTGCTTGCCGTTGTTTTTTTAGGCTTTGCATTTTTTGGTATTTAGTCATTTTGATTTCCTTAAAAGACCCTTGCGGGATTAATAGGGCCGAAGCCCCGATTGGTTTAGGCTGCTAATAAACTGAAAGTATTGCGATGCTCAATACCGTGGCGCATTGCAACATGAGATGGAATTGCCACTTGAAGATATTGCTCTCCATTGGAATCACGCCAAGGAAACAAATATCGGCATTCAGGAAAAACTTCTTGCACGGATTTAAAACTATAAAAACCAAATTGAAATTTCAAAACGGTTTCAGAGCCGCTGTTATCAACAAAAACTTTTGGATTTTTCATGGTGCTTACTTCCTTAAAAGACCCCAAGGTGTTCGGGGCATGAGTGCATTATAATCACAATTGTGAACTGTGCAAACTATTTTTGGAACATTTTTTAATCATGTTTGCGTTGTTGATAGATTTTGTTAATGGGGCCGAAGCCCCGTTTTTTTATGCAAGTAGGAGTGTTTCGGCTTCTGATTTAAGTCTGTTGCCGTTACCAAACCAAGCATTGTTCATTCGAGTGTCTACATTGTGTCCACGCTCATGGTCGATGTATTGAGTCACTGCGTTTAGCAAGCCCCATCGTGTACCGTAAACGCCTTGGTTTGATGCGCCAATACCTGCACCATCAAAGAGTTCTAAAACCCGTTTGAAGCCTTTAGACTCTTTTAGCTTTTCGGTCTGTGGGTCAAAGATTGCAGGGAATAATTTGCTGGTGAAATTCTTTGCGTATTCAAGTGAAACACCTTTTCGAGCAAGTGACCTGTATTTATCCATCATTCCATCAAACCCACCAACAATGATGCCGAGGCGTTCTCGCATCAAACTTGCATCAAAGTCTGCCCCATGGGTCAACATTACACGGCTTGGTGAAACTTCAGTATCAGCCGCTGAGAGGGTGTTATTGCAGACAACTCGAATGCTGGTAAATTGACCGATGGTTGCAGCTGACCCATCAAAAGAAGTGCTGAGAAGCAGATAGCCTTTGACAGCATCATCATTCAAGACCACCGATTCTTTGTTGACATTTGCCAGTGCCCAAATACGTTTACCGCCTTTGATAGCCCCTGCAACTTCAAGAGTAAAACCAGCTGATTGCACCAAAGTGTTGAAGAAGTCTAAAACCTCAGCAGGTTGGTGAATTTTGTATCGGTCTGAAACTACGCCAAGTGGAATTTTATTGTCATTGCGAAAAATCACATTTTTGTTTTTGACTTCCTGAGGCGCAGCCATACCTTCAGGCCAAAACATGACAGGGGAAACTTGTGCCTCCCAATCAAGTCCAGCCTCTGTGCGCCAAACATCAATGGGTGCATCTTGTGTCAACTGTTGACCAAGGCCGTGCCAAGGAGTTTTGTTTGCGTATGCAATTTCTGCTTTGTTTGTGATCGTATTTTTTTCAATTAAATGTGCCATGATTTTTCTTTAATAAGGGGCCGAAGCCCCGTGGGTTGATTAAGCGTTTGCGAGTTGTTGAATGGTGGGAAGTTTTAAAAAGCAAGCATCAAGAACACCAGCTTTTACTTCTTGACCACTGGGCGTGGTGTAGACAAGTTCTATTGTAAAATTTTTAATTGATTGAACTGTATAAACAGTTGCATTTGGAAGGTCGGTAGCCACTACCTTGATACCTTTGTAAAGTTCTTGAGGTTTCATAATTTTCCTTAAAAGACCGATACGGAATGTTTCGGCATGAGTACATTCTAATTCACAATTGTGAAGCCTTGCAACTCTTTTTAATAAATAAATTAATCGGTTCTCTGTTGTTGATAGATTTTTTTAATGACGCAATGATTCACAATCGTGTATATAATGCTGCAATGAACATCTTAGAAATAGCAATCAAAGCGGCTGGTGGCACGGGGCGGCTAGCGTTTATCCTGGACGTAAAGCAGAACGTTGTGTGCAACTGGCGGCAGCGGGGCGTTCCTAAGTCATGGGAGCAGGTGTTGAAGTACAAGTTTAAGAAGCAGATTGCGGAGGCGCAAAAGGTTGTTGTATAGTTTTTTTGAAACACGGCTAGGTTTGGCTTGATCTCCAAACCGAAAAGCGAGCCTCCCCGCCTGCCGATTGTTTCTTTCTCAGCGGAGGACAGCGAAGGAAAATTTATGCACTATTTCCAATTTAATATTGGTGACTATCGAGCTGCAACAGCTCATTTATCCAATGAAGAAGATTTGGCTTATCGCCGACTTTTGGATATGTATTACGACACTGAACAAAAAATACCACTCGATACCCAGTGGGTTGCCAAACGATTACGAATGACTATCCAAGTGGTTGATGGGGTGCTGCAAGATATGTTTGTCAAGCATGAGGATGGCTGGTTTCATGCTAAATGTGATGATTTAATACAACAGTATCACGCAATGGCCGAAAAAAATAGAACAAATGGTCGGCTTGGTGGACGCAAAAAGAACCCAGTGGGTATCCCAATGGCAACCGACTCGGAACCCATCGCTAAGGCAACTATAAACTATAAACTAGAAACCATAAACCAAGAAGATAAATATATATGTCCACCTAACGGTGAACTTGACGATAAAGCAGGTTTACCAAAATGCAACCATCAAGCCATTGTTGACCTGTACCACAAGCACTTGCCAACGTTACGCAGGGTAGAAGTTTGGAATGACACACGAAAAGGTTATCTGCGGCAAAGATGGCGGGAAGTGGCAGAAGAATTAGCAAAGGACAAAAAGGCCGAAATTTCAGACGTTTTGACTTGGTTTACAGAATTCTTTGACCACATTGGACAATCCAAGTTTTTAACGGGTCGGGTCAACAGCAAAGACGGTAGGGCATTTTTGGCAGACCTTGAGTGGATTTTGAAGCCAAGCAATTTTGCAAAAATCGTAGAAGGAAAATACCATGGCACTCACTAATTTTAAGAAAACAAGTCAAGAATCAACCATTGACGAAGGGCGTTATTTGCTTTGCACTCACCCAGGCTGCGGTAAGCCTTGGAGCATAAATATTGAGCGACCACTTTGCAGCTACCACCAGTGGGGTTCTTGGCCTGTGCGTTCAGAACATAGAGAACTTACCCAAGACGAAAAAGCCAACGTTAATGATAAAAAGTATTGGGCAAAACGAATCCTTGCCGAACATCAATTGGGTGTAAAAAAGCCAATTGAGGTGGTTGAAATGGCTAAACGTGCCTTGCGAATAACAGAAACAATAAATGAACAATGAAAAAACTAGCGGAACATTACGCCAAACTTGCCATGAATCAGGGCTGGATAGACCATGTTCGGCACATGGTCAGGAAATACGAGAAAAGTCCCTATTGGAAGGGCTTGGGGAAGTGCGTTGCCGAGCAAATCGAATTGTTGAAAAAACAGCAAAGCACTGGGAAATAGCATGAGATACGCAGCAAGAATAGATGCTAACCAAACCGAAATCGTGGCGGCGTTACGCAAAGTCGGGGCTTATGTTTGGGTGATTGGCCTACCAGTTGACCTTTTGGTGGGTTACAAAGGCCACACATTCTTGGTTGAAGTCAAAACCACCTCTAAAAAGCGTTTAACGAGCCTACAGACAGACTTTTTTAACAATTGGGCTGGTAGTACCTTGGCACGGATTGACAGCGTAGAAGCGGCATTACGAATGATTGGAGTGATAAATGAGCAACCTTGACCGAGCCGTAGACTATTTGCGTGACCACGCTGGAGACTATGCCGTAGCAGAGGCACAGTTGGTTTACATGACGGAACTCAGAAAAACCGTCAAAGCGCAGTTAATGAAAGACTTTGAAATACAAGGCCACAAGACCACAGCCGCCCAAGAGCGTGAAGCCTACGCCGACCCAAAATATGTTCAACACTTGCTGGCGTTACAGGCTGCGGTAGAGCAAAGAGAACGCACCCGCTGGTTGATGGTAGCAGCACAGGCACGGATTGAAGCCGAAAAAGCCAACATTTACGCTGGCAACAGAACTGATCGTGCGATGCGATGAGTTTTAAAAAATACGAATATGTCCGCAGCAAGCAATTGCTTAAAAAAGTGGCAAGTCTTGATTGTCAGATATGCGGTTCAGGCAACTTTGTCCAAGCCGCACACTCAAACTGGGTTGACTTAGGCGGCAAAGGCAGGGGAATTAAGGCCAGCGATGAGTACACAGCAGCCCTTTGCATGAGCTGCCATTACGACATTGACCAAGGTTCAAAGTGGTCAAAAGATGAAAGAAAACTTGCATGGAAAGTGGCGCACTACAAAACCGTGCAACTTTTGGTTCACAGAGGTGAATGGCCTATCAACATAAATATACCAATTGCAGTAGAATGAAAACGCTGACAACAGGGATGGGAATTGACAAATGGCAAGTGAAGTGAGGGTGGACGCACCCAAAGCACCCCGCTCGACAGTTTCCATCCTTGTTGGTAGCAGTTGCCAGCCTTGGGGCTTCGGCCCCTTTTTTTTAAGGACGCTATGAATCCAGCAGATAAAGTCGAAAAATGGGCCATTGATAAACTCATCCCTTATGCACGAAACGCACGAACTCACTCTAGTGAGCAAGTTTCACAACTTGCGGCAAGCATCAAAGAGTGGGGCTGGACAACCCCAGTTTTGGTAGATGAGACAGGTGGAATCATTGCAGGGCATGGGCGCACACTGGCGGCGCAAAAACTAGGAATGACCGAAGTGCCTGTGATGGTGGCAAAAGGTTGGAGCGATGCAAAAAAGCGAGCTTACATCATTGCAGACAATAAATTGGCTCAAAATGCTGATTGGGACAATGACATGTTATCGCTAGAACTAGAAGAAATAGATGGTCTAGGCTTTGACATTGATTTAACTGGATTTACAGCAGAAGAAATCACAGAATTGACGTTCTTAAGTGATTCAGATGAGCAAAATGACGATAGTAAATACACAAAGAAAATAGATGCTCCAGTTTATACACCTTCGGGTGATTGTCCGCCTATAAATGAACTTTACGAAAAAACAAAATACGAGGAACTAACGGCAAAAATCTATCAAGACCCCGAAATTAAGTCAGAAGTCAAAGATTTTTTGCTGGCAGCAGCCGCAAGGCATATTCGATTCGACTTTGAGCAAATTGCCGAGTTTTATGCCCACGCCAGTCCAGACATACAGCAACTGATGGAAGAAAGCGCATTAATCATTATTGACTTTGATAAAGCTATTGCCAACGGATATGTAAAACTTTCGCAAGCTATAGGTGATGTATACACTAGCGAAAAGGGTGAAAAGCATGATGCTTAAGACTTTTGCTGTATTCATTCTGACGCATGGTCGAGCAAATTCTGTCTACACCTTTGAAACGTTACGTAAACAAGGTTACACAGGTAAGATTTACCTTTTATGTGATGACGAGGACAAACAACTTGATAAATACAAAGAAGTTTATGGCAAGGATTCTGTAATCGTTTTCAACAAACAAGATGGAATTGATGCAACTGACAGCGGAGACAACTTCAAAAAACGCAACAGCGTAGTCTACGCAAGAAACATGAACTTCAAAATTGCAGCCAACCTTAAGTTAACACACTTTTGGCAGCTGGATGACGATTACACAAGGTTTGATTACTCGACTAATGAGGAAATGCAGTACATAACTTCAGAAAATAAGATTGGAAAACTGGATGATGTTTTACTTGCACTGATTGAATTTTTAGATACAACACCCTTTCATTCGGTGGCATTCGCACAAGGAGGCGACTTTATCGGTGGTGAAGGTTGCGTATTACTGAGCAAGATGCGAAAAGATGAAATTTATCGCAAGGTAATGAACTCATTTATGTTTCGTGTAGATCGCCCAGTCGAATTTATGGGTCGAATGAATGATGATGTGAATATGTATGTCGAACACGGTAGGCGTGGAATTCTACTGATGACATCACCACAATTACGACTACAGCAGCAAATTACACAACAAGATGCTGGTGGAATGACTGAGGCATATGTTGACTTTGGCACTTATGTTAAATCTTTTTATTCTGTTATGTATGCCCCATCAAGCGTAAAAATAAGTGAACTTGGAACTACGGATAGACGAATACATCATCAAGTTGTATGGAAATATGCAGTGCCAAAAATACTAGAAGAATCGCATCGAAAACCAAGAGTGCTCTCTCGGATTACAAGCACTGTTGAAAATAACTAAGACACGAAAAAAGTTACAAATGACAAAAACACATAAATTTCACAATCAACACTTACTTTCTGCCTGTCCGCCTGATGTTGACAAAAAAGAGTGGGACGAATTTAGAAGCATGATGACAAGTGCATCTGATTTACAGGAACATTCGCACCCTTTGCAAATTGATGTTGAATTAAATGCTGGCTGTAACATGGCCTGTCCATTTTGTATTCACGGATACCAAAAGATTGAAAACAACTTACTTGATCGTAAAAAGTTTGAAAAGATTTTAAAAGAAGCAGTCAGTATTGGGGTCAAAGCTGTCAAATTCAATTACATAAATGAACCAATGCTTCGCAAAGACCTTGAGGAAATCATCCGCTGGACTAGAGATCAAGGCATCATCAATATTTACATGGTTACAAACGGAACACTTTTAACGCCCAAACGACGACAATCACTAATACAGTCAGGTTTAACTAAGTTGTTTGTATCTCTTGATGCAGTGACCGAAGAAACTTACAATAAGCAGAGATTGTCAGGTCAATTTAATAAAGTGGTTGCTAATGTTTTGGCTTTTATTAAAGAACGTAACGAACTTGGACAACAATTTCCACTTGTTCGTGTGAGTTTCTTGCTGAACCAAATAAATAAACACGAGGAAAAAGCTTTTCAAGAGTTTTGGCAAGACAGGGCAGACTTAATTGCATTTCAAAAGATGAATGAAATACCAGACAGAAAAACAAGTCTGACTATTGCGGATGTTGAAATGCCAAGTAAGGGATGTGACTTGCCTTTCAAGCAACTTGTGATTGATGATGATGGTGAAATACTGCCATGTTGTAAATTGGCTGGCAAAAAACTACCAATAGGCAACATTGAGACTATGACTCTACAAGAAGCATGGGATTCAAGTAAGATGAAACATCTTCGCCGCATCCACAGTACCAAAGAATGGCAAAATCACGATATATGTCGTAACTGCATGTGCAACGACTAATCTCAAAAATTACGCAGCAAATCAACCTTTCGCGGAGGTTATAAATGTCAAAGAAAACTGAAAAACCCATATTAAAAAAGCGTGGTCCTAACGGCGGCGCACGGGAAGGCGCAGGTAGACCAGCCTTTGAGCCTACCGATTCAGAGCGCAAACAGGTAGAAGCACTCAGCGGTTATGGCTTGCCAATTGACCAAATAGGCGCATTGATACGAGACGGAATCAGCGTTGATACCCTACGGGCGCACTTTGCAAGTGAGATGCAATCAGGCAAAGCCAAGGCAAACGCACAGGTAGGGAAAACCCTATTCCAAAAGGTAATGGCTGGAGACACGACTGCGGCTATTTGGTGGAGCAAGACACAGATGCGCTGGGCAGAAACCCAAAAGCACGAATTGACAGGAGCAGACGGTGCGCCCCTAGAGTTTGC
>Ga0315905_10000867_pt1 | contig 33309 bp, 28 predicted proteins | sample LakEriMetagenome_5_FD_203522 | JGI IMG/M metagenome (GOLD analysis project Ga0315905, IMG submission 203522) | Freshwater fungal communities from buoy surface, Lake Erie, Ohio, United States - Buoy 4 MA121 | ecosystem: Environmental > Aquatic > Freshwater > Lake | place: USA: Lake Erie, Ohio... | reverse complement strand
GCTCCTCTTTTAATAAGCCACTTTCGCTAAAGCCGCCAGTAGTACTCATGCCTATACTCTATGAGAAGAGAGTTTAATTGGTAAAAAGGGTTAGAATTACTGTCAAATGAGGGCTAAAAAACTATCTTTATCGAGCCTAACTGGCTTTAGTAAAAATAATCTCCAGCTACTGCGTCTTCTAGTTCAGCAAGAATTAACCCTTCGCTATAAAAGAAGTGTTATTGGTATTGGCTGGACCCTGTTAAATCCCATGCTCACTAGCTTTGTTTTGTGGATAGTTTTCTCATTTTTATTTGCTGGCAAACTTCAAGCCGGTCAACAATTTGCCCCTTACCTGATGGCTGGTATTTTGCTAAGTACTTTTTTTAATCAAGGATTAATGCAAGCAGCAAACTCCATTGCCTCTAATGGCGGAGTTTTAACTAAGGTAGCAGTTCCACCTAGAATCTTTGCATTTGCTGCAGCATTAGCTGCATTTATTAACTTTCTAATTGGTCTACTGCCACTGGCAATTGTGGTCTATATGTCTGGACAAACATTAAAACTTACCCTACCACTGGTATTACTAGTTGGTTTATTTCTAGCAATATTTGTCTCTGGAATTGGCCTAGCACTCTCAGTAGTATTTATTAGATTTGAGGATGCAAGAAACATTGTAAATGTACTACTTTTAATGTTGGTATATTTGACTCCAATATTTTATCCAATTGGTATTCTTGATTCACGAATGCAACAAATTGTAAACTTAAACCCACTAACTAGTTTTTTAGATGCATTTAGATGGAGCTTCTCTGATAATGCAGTTGTCACCTGGGCTGATTTTACTTACCTTGCAGTAGTTAGTATTTTCTCATTTATCGCGGGCAATTACTTTTTTAATAAAAGATGGTCGAAGACGATTGCGATGTTATAGATGAATATTATTGACGCAAAAAATATTAGCTTTGCCTATCGGGTATTAAATAAACAACACTCATCTCTTAAAACCCTATTTAGGGATTTTTTGCATGGCAGAGTTTCAATAGAGGATTACTTAGCGTTAGATAATTTAACTTTTGAAGTTAAAAAAGGTCAGACAGTTGCAATTATTGGTAAAAATGGTGCTGGTAAGTCAACCTTGCTAAAAATACTAGCAAGGGTAATAAAACCTACAACCGGTGAGATTGAAATTACGGGTGAGATTGCGCCCATGATTGAACTAGGTGCTGGTTTTAACTCTGAGCTAACAGGTAGGGAAAATATTTTATTTTACTCATCCCTTTTAGGAAGAGATATAAATAAGGTTAAAAATCGCGTCAATGAGATTATCACCTGGGCTGGAGTTGAAGATCATCTAGATTATCAATTACGCACATACTCAACTGGCATGGTTGCAAGATTAGCCTTCTCAATAGCAACTGATCAGATTCCAGACCTATTACTAATTGATGAGGTTTTAAGTGTTGGTGATGGTGAGTTTGCACTTAAATCTAAAGCAAGAATTAATGAGATTATCAACTCAGGTTGCACAGTAATCATGGTCTCCCATGACCTAGCAACTGTTGCCCAATTAGCACAGATTGTTATCTGGTTAGAAAAAGGAAAGATTAAGATGTCTGGAGATCCAGCGCAGGTAATTACTGCCTATCAAACAAGTGGTAGCTAGAGTGGTTGTCTTACAAGTAATTGCCCGAATGAATCTAGGCGGTACATCAAAGTACATTCTTAAATTAAGTAATGAGTTAGAGGCAATTGGTATTAACTCTCCTATCGCTACAGGCTTTGTTCAAGAAGGTGAAATTGAGGATCCTGATGTGAAGAAGATTAAACCAATAAGGATTAAACATTTAGGCAGAAAAATCTCACCCATCAATGACTTAAAGGCAATGATTGAATTACGCAATGTAATTCTTCAAGTTCGGCCAGATGTTATCCATACCCACACCTTTAAGGCTGGATTTATAGCAAGAATTCAAAGAAATAAAATAGAGGAAGTAATAGGGAAAAGGATTAGATTTATACATACTCTTCATGGGCATCTATTTGATGATCCCCAATTTAAGGGGTTTAAAGCTTTAGTAATTTCATCAATTGAAAGGTGTCTATCAAGGAAAAGTGATCAATTAATAACTGTAGGTGAGAATGTCAAGAGAGATTTAGAGAATAGGGGAATTAAAGGGAAAAAGAAAACTATTTCTATGCCACCAGCAGTAATACCGCTTAAGTTGTTAAGTAAGGAAAGTGCTTTAAAAAAGTATAGAGTTCAAGACAAAAAAAGATTTAGAGTGCTCTGGCTAGCTAGAGTTACTGGAGTTAAAGACCCACACAAAGTAATTGCTATTGCACAATCCCTCCCAGAGATTGATTTCTATATGGTAGGTGGTGGGGATTTATTACAAGAAATAAAAGCAAATGCACCAAAAAATCTAAATGTACTTGGTTGGCAAGATGCAAAAAATGTACTACCTATCGCCGATATCTTTCTTTCGACTAGTAAGAATGAGGGTATCCCAATTGCCATGATTGAGGCGCAATTAGCTGGAATTCCTATTGTGGCAACTAATATTGGGTCAGTTTCTGAGGTTGTTCTTGATAATCAAACTGGGATTTTATGCGATAAAAGTGAGAAACAATTAATAGAAGGTATTAAAAAGCTTGCTTTAGACAAAAATTTAAGAAGTACTTTTTCAAAAAATGCAAAATTTATGTCTTTAAAAAACTTTTCTACTTCTAAATTTATCAAAGCCCACAGAGATATCTATCTAAAGGCTTAAATTACAATCTGTAGCAGCCTTCAATACTGCCGGTACAATCAAAAATTATTGGAGCAGATTTTTTAAGGCTATCTATGCCCAAATTGCTATGCCTAATTGCAACTACAGACAGATCATAGGCATTTACAGTAAGTGATGAACTTTTCACGCCTTCATAGACTTCAACTATCTCATCATGAAAAGCTACCTTTACACCTTGCTTTTCTAATTCTTGCCATAAGACTAAAGATGGACTTTGCCTAAGGTCTGATACATCTGCTTTATAGGAAAGTCCTACGATACAAATCTTCTTACCTTTTAAATTACCATCCAGTAAAGATTTAATTCTCTCTAAAATATAAAGGGGCATCTGTGCATTAACTTTATTTGCCTGATCAATAAAGGCAGCAGTTGCGCCAACACTCTTTGCCTTCTGTGCTAGGTAGATCGGATCAATTGGAATGCAGTGTCCGCCAACACCTAGGCCTGGATTAAATGGCATAAAACCAAATGGTTTAGTTGATGCTGCAGCTATTACCTCATTTGCTGAAATATTTAACTTCTGACTTATCTGAGCTAATTCATTTACTAATGCGATATTCACCTGACGGAAGGTATTTTCAAATAACTTTGCAGCCTCTGCCACCTCAGGGGATGAAACCACCTCAACTTGATCACAGATAGATCTATAAAATTCAAGGACAGCGCTTGTTGATGCTTCATCAACTCCTGCAATAACTCTGGGAGTATTTTTAATACTCCATTTAGTATTTGCTGGATCAATCCTTTCCGGAGCTGCTGCATATAAAAAGTTAGCTTTATTTGATTTACTAATTTGAGTTATTACAATCTCACGCAGAGTTCCTGGATAAGAGGTTGACTCGTTAATCACTAGAGCTCCATTAGGTGCGGATTCTGCAATTAACTTACCAGCCGTATTTAGATAAGAGATGTCGGGCAAATTGTTCTTATCTAGTGGGGTAGGAACAGCAATAATATAAACTTCTTGATCTTTAACATCTACTTCTTTATTTGTAGGTAGGTAATTTGAATTGGTTGAAAACTCACCCTTAGCAATCTGATTTTTTATATCATCAATTACCTTTAGATTTGTATCAAAACCAACTACTTTATGGCCGGCGCTACTTGCTGCCTTTGCTAAAGCAAGGCCAACATAACCTTGGCCAATAATTGCAATCTTCACTTAGGTAGGCTATCTGAGTTGTTGGCTACCCTGCCAACTATCAGCAATAATTTCTATTAAACCTGACCTTGGTTGCCAACCTAATATCTCTTTGGCCTTACCGATATCAGCTAATAAAACTGCAGGATCTCCTAATCTAGTAGGGCAGATATTTCGATTTAATTTAACCCCAACAGATTTATCAATCTGATCTATCACTTCAAAGACTGAATAACCCTTACCTGATCCTAAATTAACAATTTGATGCTCACCCTTTGTTAACTTATTCAAGGCAAGAAGATGGGCGTGAGCTAAATCTTTAATATGCAAATAATCTCTAATACAGCTGCCATCTGGTGTTTGCCACTTATCACCATAAATATCAACAGTAACCTCTTTATCACCCTTATTAAGCTTATCTAGAATCTTTGGAATTAAATGGCTTTCATTCTGATGGTTTTCAAAAAAAACTTTACCTAAATTATTTTTATAACTACCAGCAACATTAAAGTATCTAAGTGTAATTGCAGCCAAGCCAGCTGCAACTTTTTTACCTATCTCTTCTTCGCACTTTATTTTGCTTTCACCGTATGGATTAACAGCTGATAACTCTGCACTTTCAGAGATAGGTTGAGTTTTAGCCTCTCCATAAACTGCAGCGGTAGACGAAAAAATGATCTTATTTATTCCAACCTGCGACATTACATCTAGTAAAACTTTTGTGCCTTGATAATTAACCAGTTCATATAGCTCTGGCTTACTTACCGACTCTTCAACAATAGATTTTGCAGCGCAGTGAATCACGGCATCAACACCAGTTAAAGTTGTTGTAAGAAAGGATTTATCTAGAATATTGCCTTGAAAAAAAATTGCTCTTTCATCAAGTGCTCCCTTATTACCTGTTGATAAGTCATCAATTACGACAACTTCATACTCATTATCTAATAAGTAGGAAGAGATTACTGAGCCGATAAAACCAGCACCGCCAGTTATTAATACATTATGCTTCAACTAAATTACCTCAGCTAAAATTATGGCAACAACTGCAAAAAGTACTGAAAAAGTTGTAAGCATGAATAAGACCACCCTTTGACTAAGCCCGCGATTTAGTAAAAGGTGGGAGATATGATCTCGCCCACCTTGAAATGGTGATTTGCCCTTTAAAATTCTTGAAACTACAACCTGTGTTGTGTCAATTACTGGGATAGCTAGAATTAAAATCAACACTAAAGCTCTAATTGGTGCAGAGTCATTATCTAAATCTATCCTGATTGAAATTGCAGCAAGTAAAAAGCCAAGATAGAGCGCCCCAGCATCTCCCAAATAAATAGATGCTGGCCTTTTATTCCAAAATAGAAAGCCAAGACATGATGCAAAAATTGCCAAAGAAAGGGCTGATACTAGGTATTGGTTATTTAGGTAAGCCAAAGTAAACATAGCAAGGGATGCCACAATTGAGATGCTAGTAGCAAGCCCATCCATATTATCTATAAAATTAAGTGCATTAATTATCGCAACTACCCAAAATATTGTGAATACTAAATTCAGTATTTGATGATCAAATATCTCAACACCCGCTCCACCTATAGAAAGCATAAATGAGGTAATTACTCCCACTGCGCTCTGAGATAGAAATCTAGGCCAAGGTGGTAATTGGTAAATATCATCTAGTAAGCCGATAAATGCAATTACAAGTGCTGGAATTATTAGGCCTAAATACAATTGCTGCTTTAGGTCTATTGAGAGTGAGGTAAAAAGTAGTAAAAATGAACCAAGAGTAATTGGGGTAATTATTGAAAGGCCACCTAGGTAGGCCACAGGATTTGCCTGAAGCTTTCTACCACCTGGGTAATCTAATATTTTTAATTTTCTTGCAATACTTCTAAATACTGGAGTAATTATAAAAGCGGTTATCAAAACTCCTATAAGTAGGATTGAATACTGAATTAAATTAAATTTCATTTGCCTTTAAATACTCTGCTACCTCTAAAACAATCTCATCTAAACTTTTTTTTGGTTGCCACCCAGTCGTTTTAAAAATCTTTGAGATATCAGGAACCCTTCTGGCTGGCTCTTCAAAATCATCACCAAAAACATCGCTATGTTTCTTAAAAACTATCTGCGACTTAGAGTTAGTTAATTCAATAACTTTAGCTGCTAAATCTTTTATAGAAATCTCATTAGTTGAACCGATGTTATATGCCTGGCCAATACTCTCTGAAGTACCCATTAATTCATCTAAAGCAACATCTACATCAGAGACAGCGCAAAATGATCTGCTTTGATTGCCATCCCCGTAAACAAGTAAAGGTTGATCACTGAGAGCAGCTTTTACAAATCTGGGTAGAACCATTCCATATGTGCCACTTTGCCCAGGGCCCACAGTATTAAATAATCTAGCAATTGTTACCTTGAAAGCCTCTTTCTTATTTAGTTCAAAAGCATAAAACTCATCAATTGCTTTTGCCTCTGAGTAGCTCCACCTTGCCACCTTTGGCGAGCCCAAGACTCGATCAGATTCTTCTGTTAAAGGCATACTAGGATTTCTGCCATAAACCTCTGAACTAGAGGCTAATAAGCTCCTTACATTAAATTTTGATGCTGCATTCAATACAATTTCAGTGCCCCTTATATTTACTTCAAGAGAGTTAAGAGGATCATTATTAATTCGCTCAACGCCAAGGGATGCCGCTAAGTGATAACACTTAGTTACAGATTGCATAAGATCTTCGACTAATTTTTGATCTAAGATTGAGCCACTTACTACCTCTACTAAATCACTCTTGAAAGATCTATTTGAATTGCGCTCTTCAGATCCACTAAAATTATCTAAAACTAACACCTGCTCACTTTTTGATGTTAAGTACTTTATAAGGTGGGAGCCAATGAATCCTGCTCCACCTGTGATCAGAGTTTTCATGAATTTATCCTATTTGAATGCCTTGTTTAAATCCTACTTTTTGCCCTGTTCAAGCCGAAAGGGCGGCCCCCTCGATTAGAAGGAGACCGCCCTTTACAGGTTTAGAAGTTATTTATCTTTTTAGGATCAACTTCTGTAGTGCTTGGATCTGCTTGTTAATTGATGCGATTAACGCAACGATTGACTTCAGAACATCAGCATTTGAAACTGCACCATCACCATTAATCTTATATGGAATGGCTATGGCTGGTGAGTTTGAATAGCCTAGATCTACTGCCATGTTGAAGCTACCTGCAGCTGTATTTCCAACAGTGAAGGTATAGATCTTTTGTCCAACTGGTGAGTTGAATGTATCAGCTGAAGTTGGAGTAGTAATTGCTGTCATACCTAATGCAGAAATAGCTGGTACAGATGCACTATTAGAGTGAACTGTCTCACCCTTGAATGGTGCATTGCCAGATAAATCTTTAGCAGTAATTGTTAAAGTTGCTAAATCACCTGGGTTATATACAGCTTTATCAAGTGAGGCAGTATATGTATAGGCAGCATTACCGCAACGTGCATCAAACACATTTGAGTAAACTGTTGTTAATGCATTAGTTGTTAACTTGAGACGCACAGGAACTGCGCCTGAAAAGCCAGATCTGCATGTCCAAGTCGCTGCTGCCATTGTTGGAAGTGTTGAAGATGTAGTTCCACCAGTAACTGAGGTTACATCGCGTGTGTAATATGCAGAATCTGCAGAAACTTCTTCTACAATCTGGTTACCTGCTGCATCTTTTACTACTACATCATATAGACCAGTTAATCCGCCTGAAGTTGCATCTTGAACATCTACTCCGCTAACTGTGATAGACGCAGCATCTCCAGTCCAAGTTAATGCCTTAGACCAAACAGTTACACCATTATAGCTAAGGGTAACTGTCGTTGATGTTGCTACACCTGAAGTTGGTTGACCAACTGCAATATAGACATCAGTTCCATCAGCAGACCAGGTATCAACTGAAATTGTTCCTGGAGCAGTAAGAATAGATCCATCTCCATCAACAACATGACCATTAGTTGCAGAAACTACCCATGTGCCAAGTGGAAGAATATTGTTGTAGGCGTCTTTACCAACAAAACTACCTAGAGCATAATCCTCATCGACATACTTGTAATCACTCTCTGTTAGATCTGGAGTGGCATCTACAGCTGTATCAATTTCCCATGAAGAATAGGTATCTGACCATACTGTTGATGCACAAGTTGCAACAACTGTAATAGAAATTGAGCTAAGTGAAGCTGTAGTTGCTCCAAAGTTCTTTACAGTTCCGGTACCAACTGATGCCGCAACAATAAAGACTGAGTCACCGTTAGCTCCAGATGTAAATTTTGTTCCGCCTGAAGAAACAGTTGCAGCAGTTAAATCTTCTAATCTAACTGAACCAGCTGCATAAACGATGTCTGTATCGTCTGATACTAACATGCTAATTTTTGATCCAAGTGGAATAACCATGGATGATAGATTTGTAGATGCTGTAGCAGTTGTTTGGTCTCCCAATCCTAACGCAGTACCATCTTCCGCATTCACAGAACAAACCGGTCCGCTACCTACGGCTACGGAATCAAAACCTCCTGCTGTACCTGATGAGTACGCTACAGAAGCACTAGCAGCTGGTGCTGACATAACAGAGAGAACTCCCGCTGTTAACGCCGACACTGCAACTACTGCAATGCGTTGTTTCATTGTCTTTTTAGACATTTGTTTCCTTTCGTTAGTCAAGTTAGGGAATTTCCCTACCTCGGCTCGAAGATCTTTCGATCCTCTAATTCCGTTCTTCCCTGGCACACACGTGTAATGCCAATGAAGTACGGAAATCTAGTTATTCAGTAGGAGTACTCCTACCATCTGTTTGCTCTAGTACTTGCAGCATTAGAGTCACAGTCTCAAGTTGTGCTACGGAAAGTTGCATGTGATCGGCGTACTCATTAGATGTAATGGTATTTGTGTTAGTAGCTACTGGTTTTGTAGTAGGAGCCTCTGGTGTTACAGGAGCTGGGACTACTGGTAGATCTTGGTTATTTGAAAGCTGGGAGGATGAGGCAGTAATAGAGGTATTTGGCTCATTACCGGTTAGTGAGTTAAGGCCTAAGAATGCAGTTAGGACAAGAATAAATGTAAGAGCAATCTTTGATGATTTGCCAGCAAGCTCTGCTGCCTTCTTATAGGTAGTAGATAAAAGGTCTAGAGCAGTTAAGCCGCGCGCCTCATCAATAACAAGCTCAGATAGAACCTTACGAAGGGAAGCACGAGCACGAGAGACTGTGTGGCGAACAGCAGACTCTTTGATACCTAGTTCTTTAGCAATCTCAGCGGTTGAACGTCCTTCAACCTCCCACATAACCAGAGCAGCACGCTCTGCTGGAGATAGTAAGGAAAGTGCTTGACGAATAATTGCAGCATCCTCCGCAGCGGATATTGCTAGTGAGTGGTCCCCTGATACCTGCCAAGCTGATTCAACCTCAGCTGAGGCATCATCTAGGGCAACAAGATTTGGCCTGCGGTTTTCTGCGCGGAATAGATCAATGCATAGGTTTTCGATTGTGCGGTGTAGATAGGAAAGAGCGTGATCATTACTTGATAGCTCAGGAGCAGCAAGCATGAACTTAACAAGAGCTTCTTGGGTGATCTCTTCAGCTTTTGCCTTATCCTTAACAATCCGATTGGCATGGGCAATCAGCTCAGATCGGTTTAGTGTGTAGAAAGATGAAAATTGGGCAACGCTCCAGGAAGCAGGAGTTGAAGACTCAACTGCCTTGGATTTCTTGGCCTTAAATGCCATTTTGTTTTGCCCCTTATTACCGGTTTTGTATTACAGAGTCAGCCGTCGCTGCCTCTACTCACCTCTACGCATAGGGTGGATATTTGTAGTGAAGATAGGACAAATCGGACACTGTCCTTGATTAGTACCTTAACTATACCAAAGTGGGCCCTGTCGGGATCGAACCGACGACCCACAGATTAAAAGTCTGTTGCTCTACCGACTGAGCTAAAGGCCCCAAAAGAAAAACGAGTACTTGGCTAGATTTAAACCTTTTTGGCCCAAAACCTAGTCTCTAATCATATGGCATAGATGCAAGGCAGAAATCACTTTCTGAACCGGTAATCCGAACTAATAACAGTTGACACTTAGAGGGCGCACTAAAGAAGTATTGGCATAGCGTGCCAGTTTTATCAATTGGGCTACATAGCGATAAACCCAAGAGTAAGGACTTTTCGGATTAATTACCACCATTTACTCATTTATTCATACCTAAAAACCCAAAAGTGCACTCACTGCAAAACTCCCTTCTATCTGTGTCAACTATTAATCACCACATTCTAGTTCTTCACCCAGGTAAAAAGTATTAAGCACTACACAAATCGCAGCATATGATGGAAAAAAATTCTCTTTATTAAAATCCAACATGTGGAGATCGTCTAGCCGACAACCTAGTAAAAGCTAACGTTCTAGTCGGTGCTCTGAAGGGTTGAAAACGTCCAAGACCGAATTTAAGTCAGCGTAGATATCTTCCGCGTTAGGAATTACTCTCTTAAACGACATCTAAACGATTTGTGTTAGATCTTAAATACGCAAAGTACATCAATACTAGTAGACCCAACGGCTGAAGAATGGAATTCAAGGAAATCTGAGTTCCTGGAAAGAATAAAACCGTGGCTGGAGTAAGCAAAAAGGCAAAACTTAACCATTCCCATGGAGAAATTTTTGAAGTTTTTTTATCGGTTACCAGATCTATTTTATTGATCTTAATCATCAGTAAGTAAAAATAGAAAACTATAGGTATAGCTCGATAAGTATAACTTGGACTGAAAAACAATAAAGGAATTGAGGCAGAGTATAAGTAAACAGCATTGAATGCTTTTAAGCGAAGAGTAAGAGTTAGAGTAAAAATCAATAAAGTTAACAAAACAGAAAGAATAAATGTAGAGTCCAGAAAAGCAAAAACTTGATCTAATCTTTCGACACTAGAGTCAAATCCTTTGTACTTTATGAGATGGTAAATTCCCCCGAGTAAAGTACGAATCGAGTACGAAAAAGAGAATTCACTTGTATCTCCTGAATTTTTACTTTCTCCTGATGAAAGTATTATTGACATAAATCTCTCAAAGTTCCAACCAGAATAGATCAATGTAAAAAATGAGGATATTACAATAGAAACTAGACCAGTCCACAAGACTTCTTTGTACTTTTTAAACTTAAGTAGCGGTATGATAAAGAATATTGGCCAAACCTTTAATGAAATGGCAATTGCCATAAGAATTAGGCTAGTAATATTTTTTTTTGTTTTACTCCAAAAATAAATACTTGCAATGACTAATGATGAAACTAATACATCTAGATTCCCACGGAATATTCCGTACAGAATTGGATAGCATGCAGAACCCAACAATATGGATTGAGGCCAGTTTAAATGGTATTGAACTGCAATTTCCCGGTAAATCAAGAGAAACATTGAAAGTGATAGGGACAGAATCAAAAGAATAAGCGAATTCGTGATTGGGTTACCGAAACCTTTCAACGCAAAAATAGCAAAGGCTGGGTAATTAACCGCACCTTCCAAGTAAGGATTTTCATATTGTGCTGATTGCGCGATCTGAAAGAAATCTGAGAAGAAGGGTGCTGATGGACCAAAAGGTGATCGACCTGTACTTCCAATTGAATCGCGAGGTCCAAAATACCAAGCTAATAAGGATCCTCCCCAAAGTAATCCAATCGCCAAGAAGAAGTAATGTGGAATCTTCTGAGAAACGTTTTTTATTTCAGTGGTTTGGTAGCGGCGCATCAATAACCAAGAATTTCCTAGAATGAGCACAATCAAAAGGAAGAGTGTCACGTTAACTAAGCGATTGCTATATCCTAATGTTTTTATCTGTATATCTAATCTACTTCCTAGCTGATCGCGAATCTTATTCAAGTCACTTGGTTCATAATAAAACACATGCTCTTGGTATCTATGGGTATATACCAATTGAGAATTTCTCTCCACATAAAATTTCCTAGAATCAATAAGCTTGATTTTTAATAAATCGTTATCTTGAATATGTTTAATAAGAACTGGAAACTGTTTGTCATTGTGACTTCTAAAAGGAATACAAACTTTTGCTGCCTTTATGGAGATTAGCATCGAAAAAACTTCACTATCAGAATCACAGTTTATATCTTGATTAGAATTTAAATCTGATTCTCGAAATTGATAAGTTATTGTCAATTCCTGAACATTATCATTTCTACCAACATCGCTACTTTTTTGATTAATTGAATTCAAACTTAAAGTAAAAAAAAATAAGAAGAAAAATACTAATTCAATCAGAAAAAACTTTCTAGTTACTATTTTCACTTATTCTTCCAAATTTGATACTCTTCAGTTTCGTAAATCTTTATGAAATCATCCAATCCATACCTACTGTTTTCTTTCTTGCTAACTAAGCGAACTAATTCTCTACCAGGAGTGCGGTCCGTAGGAACTTCAAAGGCGCGAGAAGGATTTCCGTAGTGTAAATTCCCTTGGAGAATAAATTGAATCGAACCTGCACCTTTGAAACCTTCTATTTTTATGTCATATTCTTCAAATATGCTCTCCAAATTTTGATCAATGCGTGTGACAAATGAATTTCGATTCCAATCTGCGACCCAGTTAAAAACTGCACTTAGATTCAGCATTAAGAACAAACAACCAAAAAAAATCGGAATCTTTGTTTGTGAGAACCCGGGTTGTTTCTTTGGCTCTCGAAAGATCATCAACCCGACAGCTAGGACGCTGAATGGTGCTAAATAGGCGCCTACTTTTAAGGCTATGTAATTATTGAACGGTGGGTTTCCGAGAATGTATATTTGTACGATAAGTACAATATATAGAAAGCCCAATGCAATAAGAAAGAAAGAAATCTTCTCTTTAGATCTAACAAAAGTTAAAAATAGTAAAATATTCACAATTATTTCTAGGAGCATCACTCCATAGGATCTTGAAAAATCTGCGACTCCATCTGGAGGCAACCAATTGATGAGACCCATAAAATTAGCAGGGGTGGGTTTTCTACCTTGATCCCAACCTCCCCACGATAAGCTGCTATTTCTAGTGAAAACTTCATTTACAACTCGAAGCATTTCGTTTGGTAAAAGTGCAGTAGTTAGTAAAGTTACATAAAGTAGATACTTATAAAACGAGATTCGCTCTTTACTTACGATTTCTTTGTAACTGATTACTAAATATAATAAGAAAATAATTCCCACAAAAAATAGCAAGTCATAGTAAGTTGTCAGGGCAATTAGTAAGATAAGGAAAAATCCAAAAGCTGCATTTCTATGTTGCTTTAGTATTAGAGAGAAAATGAAGTATAGAAAGAAAGGAATTGTGACCATTTGTAAGATTCCTCCTTCTAGTGTTGAGGCCAGAAGGTTTATGTTCAAACTTGCAAATAAGCTAATGATAATTTTGAGATGTGAAGGAAAGCTGTAGTTTGACAAAAAAGAGTAAACAAGAAGAGTAATGAGAAAGACGGAAACTAAAATAATTGAATTTGAGAACCTAAATAATGCTTCAGGACCTCCGAAATTGCAGTGGATGGCGCCAAGAGCAGGTAACCCAAGCCTTTTTGCTCCTAGGAGGAACTCTGCATTAACTTGATCTGTAAATGAAGCTATCTTGTAAATTGAATTACCTTGGGTATCAATTGGGCTTTTCAATATTTTTTCGTAATTTTCATTTCCCAATTGGCCCACAACACTATTTTTTAATTTTACTAAAGATGTATTTTCACAAAAATATCGAGCGGACGAAAGAATGCCAATGGTATCTGGACCGTTTCGTAATCTTAGTTGAGGAGTAAATAGAGAACTATTGAGTAGATATGCGTAAGTCAAAACAGGAATTACCAGCGAAGTTTTCCATATGCTTATTAGTTTCAAGCGCGCCTTGGTTTTTTTTTCTTTCGCTACTTTGACAATACTTAAAATCAATATAAGAAATAACGTAAGAATCAGATAATCAAGAGATAATCCGATTTTGACAAACAATGTCGCAAGAAGAATACATTGCGCGATACCTACAAGAATTGAGAAAAGATTTCGCTCCAGATTTGAACCAATTCGAATTTTTCTGGTAAGTAGTGTTCCGAGGGTCAAAAATATCAAAATAGAGAATAGTGAAATTACAAGATCAATAACCATGTTTATTCTTCCATCGCTTTAAATATGTCCACCCAAACTTAAAAACTGATGAAATACTTTTCGTTTGGATTAAAGCCTTAGCCCTCATTATTGAATGTTTAGAAATGAGTTTATTTGAGGGTAGTTTTGGTTTCTTAAATGCCTTTTTCTCTGCTTGCAAAAACCATATTTTTGTTAGTTCTAGCAATTTTATGGGTAAGTTCTCTTCGTACTTAGCAATTTTACCAATTACATCTTTGGAATCTGGTTGTTCCAGCTGTGTATCCATGCCCCAAACAATTCCACTTGTTCCCAGCTCTACTTCAGCAATAATTTGATCAAACCATTTATTTGAAATGCATCTTACGGGTGTTCCTAAAATTTGAGCTTCAGTGATTACAGTGGTGTTTTCATACACATAAACCTGTTCTGCACCTGCTATCAAACTCAATGTTTCTTGCCGATTAGGTGAATTTTTCTCTACCCTTGCTATCTCTATAGTTCTTTGATGCACCTGGGTAATTCTTCCTCCAAGAGCCCTAAATTTTTGAGCATAAATCAGAGAGTATTTTTCAGGATTTTTTGTAGCCACTTCCTTTGCTTCCGGCATCTCTTGTAAGTTTAAGGCTGGCAGGTAGAGAACTTCTATCGAAGCATTTGGATTGCTATTTCTTGACGCCTTAGCAAGATTCTGCGTATATGCCATTAGGAAGTCATCATTAAAATATTTTTGACCGCCCAATAAACCTGGATAATTTAGAATCCATCGAACCGTCATCGCTGCATTAAGAGGATTTCCAATTACTGATTCTGTATAAATCGCTATTGTCTTAAGCTTATTCGCAGTGTGATGATCAATAGTTTCTTGATTTAAAACCGGTCCTAGGTACTCCATATTGTCCGGAATAGGTCCATGTAAGGCAATCCATGCTGATACACCAATTCTGTTAAGTTCTTGACATAGTAAATATAGAACTTTGATCCCGGCTGACCAATTTACAAAAGATGGAGCATAAATATAGATCGGATTCATTTTATTTTTTTTTGGCAATAATTAGGATATTTCCCAGTTTAACTGGAATCTGAAAAATGGGGATCTTGTTTAAGAGTTTAACTTCTTTACCTATAATTTTTAAAGCTAATTGGATAAAGTTTCTGCTTGTATAGTAATTAGTCGTTCGAGTAACTTTTACCACTTCCCAACCATAGTTCTCGAGCATTCGACGTGCACTTCGAGGATTGAATAGTTGAGGATGTTGAAGACAGAATGGTGGCCATTTTTTGTTTAGTAGAAACCTTAGAATAGATTTTTCATTATGTACAACCATAGATAAAATGGCGGAGGATGCTGTGTTCCTGTTTATTGCATTAAATTCATTTTCTAAATTAACGAGGTGGTCAAATACATGTACGCCTACTACAAGATTACATAGAGATTTTGGAATATCCTGCACTGATTCGTATATTTCGAGATCTTTCGCATCAAGTTGACGTAGTTCGGGCCACATCGCTTTATTGGGTTCCACCAAAGTAATCGTATGTGGATTAAAGGCGGAAATGACTTCTTTGGTTACAAGGCCAATATCTGGACCGAGTTCAAGAAAAGAATCTGTACTGCTAACATACTTAGCAATTTGCTTGATATATATGGATTGTGTTTTTAGGGCTACAGATCTATCTTCACCCATAAGATTATCAGGCATCTCAGAATATAATTCATTTAGCTGCTCGGGTGAAAAATACTGCGGACTGTAGAGTAGTAAACAATTACTACACCTAAAAAATGAAAAAAACGTTTGTTTATCTCTAAGCCCGATAAAATAATTCTTTACCTCTTTAAAAGAGATATTTTCTGCGGGAGAGGTGGATGAAATGTCCGCATTAAGATTCGTTTTATCGGATCCGCATGATGGGCAATTGCGATTTGACCATTCCGAGTTAGTCATTTTTTCATTATTTTCTTGATTTTGCCCAAGATTCAAGTTCAACTAAGCGTTTTTCAAAAGTTGCAATTCTCTTCGAATCTTCGAGGGCGATCTGATTATAGTAGTTTTGTTTATTTTTTAACCAGAGATATTCAAAGCGAACTGCTTCAAATAATCCAATTTCGATATCTGAATTTAATGCTTTTGTTGCATTGAAAACTACTTTTCGTGTTTCAAACCTGTCAAGTCGAATTGCATGAATTTGTTTAATTCCATCGAGACTTTCAACTGACATTCCACCACCAATAACTAACTGTTTATCAGCTGCAGCACATAGTTTTGATATTTCAATTGCATAGTCAGTAGTTTTTTGATCATTAATTGTTGTAGCTGGCAGTCCCATTGATAGTACGAAGTCATGGCGGCCTAGAACCACTCCGTGCAGTCCTCTTCCTTGTTGAGTCACTTCAATTAGTTCTTTTCTATTTTCAAATCCAGTGATAGTTTCTAAATTGAATAGAAAGTCTGTTTTGCCCTCTTCTTGCTCTGAATAGATTAAATCTTTGGCGTCCAGAAATTTTGATGCCGCATAGGCTGTTTCTACCATTGGCGCAACTATGTACTTACAACCTATTTGTTTCGCTTCGAGAAGATCTCGAATTGCTTCGCAACCGCCAATCTTTACTGTTAATGGCAAACCCGCTGCTCGACCGATGTCAACCAACCTTAAAAGTTCTTCTAGTCGAGTCCCTTCGGCTTCAAATTCAGCTTTGACGCTGACAACTCCATAATTTTCTCTACCGCGTTCGAGGATTTCTTGCATTTCCATCTCTAAGGTATTCATGTTCCCCCATTCTTGTTCATTGGACTTAAAGCAGACAAGATTATTTGGTCTTCTAAAGATAGCAAAGTTTCATTCATGTGAAGCACAAAAATCTCTTCAAATTTCGAATTCTTCGAGAAGTACTCGTCTTTGACTGCCTGTGGATCAATAATTCTTTTTGAAATGTTGCTTTTGCTACTAAGAGTGCGTATCACAAGATTTGCCAAATCCTCAATTTCTATCAATGGTCCGCCAGAATCAAAAATGATAGTTTCTGACTGAAATGCGAGTTTTAGTAAGAGTCGCATTAATTGTCTATCGTTAACGTATCTACGAAACACTAAATTTCTAGATTTTATTTCAATGATTTTATTCTCTTGTGCTTTTTTAATAAATTCATAAAGTGCATATGGTTCTTTATTCTTAACGTCAATACCAGAAAGTCCCCATAATCTATTGATAACTATCCCAATGTTTTTTTTGGCGCAGAGTTCCTGAAGTTTTTTCTCTTCTTCCAATTTTAGGAATCCATACGGATTATGCGATAAATCGTTAGCAAGATTGGTAAATGTTGGAGGATTAAAGACGGCACCGGATGACACATTTACAACGGCCATAGGCGAATTTATTTTAATAAAGTCTAAAGCTTGGTCTGTAATTTCTCGGTTTTTCAAGAGATATTCCTCAAAAGGCATCTTTGCTACTTTATCCCTTGTAAGAAAACCAAAATGCAAAAAAAGTTGAACGTCCTTTATTCCATGTGAAAAGTCTTCCCATGTTTTTACATCATAAGAATGATTGCCGATTTTTTCTATATTACTTTGACTTCCGATTCCTACAATTTTGCTGGGATCAACAGAAAAATCATCTACCAGGACATTGACGGCTGAATTACCAAGCCACCCTCGAATCCCCGAAATAACAATCATTTATGTTCGCTTTTGGTTCAGAGCCATTTAAGAATTTTTGCACTAATGTTTGACGCTAGCGGCGGCGTCATTAAATGAAGCGGATTGGATTCCATCCTGCCATCTGGCATAACTCGACTGGTGAGTTTTGGGAAATAGAGTTGATCCGGATCTAGATCAATTATGAAAGCAAATGGTCCATCGGCAGTCAGTGCTTCCTGAAATTCTGATGAAAATTGGTTGGAAGAATTAACCTGCATAGTTTTAATGCCGTAGGCATCGAATATTTTTTGCCAATCAGGCAGCCCTAATCCTGTTTCTTCATCACACCCTACATAGTTATTATTAAAGTATGCTTTTTGTGTAGTCCTTATTGATGCATAACCTTTATTTGAAGCTATAAATATTTTCAAATTCAAATTTCGATTTTTTACAGTTCCTATTTCTTGCATATTCTGTGCAAAGCCACCATCGCCTTCAATTAATATAGTGCGCTTATTTGGAAAAGCAATTGCAGCACCTACCGCACCGGATAGCCCATACCCCATACTTGCTAAACTTTTGTCTGTCACCATTAACTGCCCGGTTTTATTCTTAAACATCTGCATTGCACCCGTGTAGCTTCCTCCACTACTACAAGGAATTATTATGTCGTCTTTCGAAAAGTGTTCTCCGATTCTAAATAAGAAGGACTGCAATTCAACAAATCCTTCCTGGGCTATATTTGCAGAGTCAACAACTTCAAGCGTTTCGCGCACCATCTCAATATGGTTAAGCCAATCTTCTATCAAATCACTTGTGCTTAAATCTGTTTTAACAAGTCGTTCGAGTAAATCATTAACCTCAACGACTAACCCTGTATCAATTTTAGGGAACCCTTTATTGATTTCATTCACATCTAAATCTACTTGGATAACGTGCGCATTCGGTGCGAAGTGTTCCCATGCAAAACCTACTTGCTGAATTCCTAATCTCGTTCCTAGACAGATCAACAAGTCCGATTGTTGCAAAATTATGTTTGACCAACGCATACCATACCAATTTGGACGCCCACAATAATATTTATAGTCGGATCCAATTCTGTCTGCTCCGTTGAAAGTTGTTGCTAACGGAATTCTTTTTTCAATTAACAATGGCAGTATTTTCTTGAATCTTTCTCTATCTACACCACCTCCAATTAAGAAAAGTGGCCTTTTTGATTTCTTGAGTAGTTCTGTGATTTGATTAATCTCTGAATCAGCTGCAAGCGGTGAAGTTAAATCTGCCTTAATGAACTTGTCTTCTTTCACGACTTGCGAAGCAGTGACATCCAAACAAATCTCCAGAAATACGGGGCCTTTTTTCCCCGTTCGAGAAAGTTCACACAGATCCCATAAGTCAGACTTGCTCATTGGGTTCTTTAATTGCACTGCCGACTTGGTTATTGCCGATGTGATACCAATTCCATCTATCTCTTGATGACCAATTTGCCTAACTTTACCTTCTGCTAAATCAGATGTTTTTGCTTGGCCACCAATTACTAGTAATTCTCTGTTTTCAAGCCAAGCGCCACTAATAGCAGTAACGATATTGGTTAAACCGGGACCAGCTGTGACCATAGCGAATGCTCTTTTATTCTCTGAAACTTCATTGAAATACTCGGCCGCGATTCCTGCAGCAACCTCATGTACAACGGGAATACACTCAAATCTACTGCTGGCCGACTCCAGAAGATGCATTACATTTCCTCCTCCAACAAAGAAACAATGTGTATACCCAAACTCTTTAAGCCAATCCATAAAAATGTCCGAATACTTATATGTCGGCATGAATTAGCTCCCTCAGTATTGAATTTAGTTTTTCCCAGTCGGCCATATAGAAATTTGGAATGGTTAAATCATCAAGTAGATGCCTAAAATCTCCTTCAAAAAACACTGTTGGTACGCCGGCTCGCTGACCGGCTTCAATGTCTTCCGGTCGATCCCCGATCATCACATTATGTTTTGATGGAAAGCATGCCATGGCTTTATTTATAAGCTCTGGTGATGGTTTTGGCTTGCCAACATCGGATCCCAGTACTGAGTCAAAACATTCATCTAAATTTTGTTGATTTATTACAGTTTGCGCAAGAGGAGTTCTCTTATTTGTTACTATGCAAATGCGAGCACCTTTTTTCTTTAGATTCAATAGAACACTTTTTGCATTCACTATTTGATACGTCTTAAATTTTCCATTCTTTACTAAGTCTTCTCGGAAAATACTTACCGCATTCTCTAACTCATGATTGTCGAGATACTTGCTGAAAACTTCTCTAATTGGTATTCCAATTGTTGGATAAACAACTTCTTTCTCAATATTGTCTAGGCCAAATTCTTTTAAGGTATAAATAGCTGAGTTTGCAATCGCTTCTTTACTGTCAATAACGGTTCCATCTAAATCTGTCATTACTAATAGATTTTGAAATTCACTTGTCATTAAAATCTACAATTTCAGACACAATAAAGTTAGGTCGTTCTTTAACTTCTTCATAAATGAGCCCTACATACTCACTTAATATTCCAATCATAAGAGAGAGTGTTCCAAGCACCAGCATAAATAGAGATACCAGCGTCCCGAAACCCGCAAATGGTACGCCCTTGAAAATCCATAAAAATATAAGGGGTATCAGTGAAGCAAAAGAGAGTGACGATAGAGAAATTCCGAAAATTGTTATCAACTTTAACGGTTTATAGCTATTCGCAAAAATGCCTTTAAATGCCAAGTCAATGACTTTGAGGGTGTGTGCGTTTGAAACGCCTCCATACCGTGGTGGACGTTCCATGGGAATGCCAATCGATTTAAACCCAACCCACGCAAAAAGCCCTCTAACAAATCTGTTCCGCTCGGTCATTGTCCGCACAACTTCATAGACCTTTCTATCAACTAACCTAAAGTCAGATGCATTCCTTGGAATACTTCCATCAGTTAATTTCCCTGCTAATAAATAAAAAAGTTTAGAATTCAATGTGCGAATTGGACCAGTTCCAATTCTCTTCGTGACAACTCCGTAGATATTTTCCCAGCCTTCTTCCCATTTGCGTAAGAAATCCGAAATTAGCTCTGGTGGATCTTGAAGGTCTGCAGTCATAACAACACATGCATCCCCTGTCACATATTCAAGTCCTGCGGTAAGGCCGCCATCCATTCTAAAATTTCTGGATAGTTTTATAATCATGAAGTTTGCATCATTACGACAAATTTGCTGCAGTTTAACAAAAGTTGAGTCACTGCTTCCATTCTCAATAATTATTGCTTTAAATCTGTAACCAACTTCTGCAGCAAATAGCTTTCTAAGTCGTGTGATTAATTCCTCAACACACTCTTCCTCATTATAAGCAGGAATCACAATACTAATTAATGGTTTCATTTACCCAATTAACTCTCTGTACCATTTCGAAGTTTTTTGTAATCCGCTCTCTAAATTGACGCCAGAGCGCCATTGCAGAGTTTCTCGTGCTTTTGAGCTATCCAAGTGCTGATTCTTAATTTCTGCTTTTGTTTCATTCTTAATAATTGGTTCAACAAATTCTCCGACCATTACTTGACATATCGCACGATAAATTTCTAGAACTGATATCGGTTCATCTCGTGAAAAGTTATAGGCTGAACCAAGTTGCGGAGTTTTCAATTGATGGTTTGAAAGTTGGATATAGGCATCAGCGATATCTTCGACATAAATATAATCACGCACATAAGTTCCATCACTTCGAATAATTGGTTGCTTGCCCTGAATCAGGGCTTTTACTGTTCCTGGAACAATTCTGCTCCAATTCAGATCGCCTCCACCGTAAATGTTGCCGCAACGTGCAACCGCAACAGGCATACCATAAGTTTTTCCATATGACTGAGCGATTAAATCAGTGCATGACTTTGAAACATCGTACGGACCTTCACCCTGAAGTTTTGTATTTTCCTTATATGGAAGATTTTCAGCTGTTCCATAAGCCTTATCACTTGATGCAACCACAATACTTTTAGCTGGTTTTTTTGAAGTTCTAATTGATTCAAGTAAGTTCCATGTGCCTTCAATATTTGATTTAAAGGTGTCGACTGGATTTTCTAACGCGGTACCTACGATTGTTTGTGCTCCTAGATGAAAAACTGTGTCAAATTCAGAATTCAAGAAGACTTCTCTTAACAATTCAAGGTTTGTTAAGTTACCAGGAATGGCTTTGATCTTTTTGATATTACCACTTCGAAGCAGCTCTGAATTAGGATCTTCCTCCAAAATAAGTGCGGAAACAGTTGCGCCTTGATCGAGTAAGTTTGCTACGAGCCAGGAACCCACCAGCCCAGTAGCGCCAGTAACAAAAACATTTCTGTTTCGCATGATCACTTAATGCTCCAAGGTGCCGAGCCTGAATTCCACATCTCTGTCAGAATGACCATCTCTCGATACGTATCCATTGGTTGCCAAAAGCCATCATGCTTATATGCCATTAGTTGACCGTCGCGTGCCAAATTCTCAAGGGGTTGCTTTTCTAAAACTGCGTTTTCATCTAAATAATCAAAAATTTTCATTTCAAAGACAAAAAAGCCAGCGTTTACCCACTCATGATTCTGAGGTTTTTCAGTAAAACTAAAAACTTCTGAATTATTGCCAATTTCCATTGCACCAAATCTGCTTGATGGTCTAACAGCGCTAACGGTTGCAATTTTTCCATGAGATTTATGAAATTTTAAAAGTTCATCGAAGTTAATATCTGACAGACCATCCCCATAAGTGCACATAAATGTACTGCCACTCAAATACTTGCGTACTTTGAAGACTCTTCCACCTGTCATCGTTTCGGCTCCAGTTTCGGCAACTGTAACTTTCCAATCTTTTTCAGGCACTTCGTCATGAAAGTTGATATTACCTTGCTTACCAAGTTGCACGGTGAAATCTGAATTCATCACTTCGAAATTGGAAAAATACTTGCGGATTACTTCACCCTTATAACCAGCACAAATTATGAAATTATTAACATGAAAATCTGCATACCTTTTCATGATATGCCAAAGTATTGGCTTGCCAGCGATTGGTACCATCGGCTTGGGACGATATTCGGTTTCTTCCCGAATACGAGTTCCTAAACCGCCAGCCAAAATAACAGTCTCCATATACGCATACTAAAGGCTCTGGCTTAATTCTTCATCGCTTTAGCAGGCAAAATTAACTGGCCAGTGCAAAAAATCGCTAAAATTCCCTGATGGTGACCCTTGAATGAATAAATCTAAGACTAAACAGGGAACCATCAATTTGCTTGGTCCTTTAACTCAATTACATGAATTAACAAGACTTTTTCTTGTAGTAGCTGGTTTTCTTATAACTTCAGTCTGGATTTTAAAATCATATTCATCTGCATCGCGCTGGATCGTGACAGTTGTTCTATTCTCTTTTTTCGCCATTTCTTTACTCAAGAGTACAAGTGAGAAGTCGTCTAAGAAAAAACCTTTTACTTATTTGTTTGCCGTTATCTTTGCATTAGTCTTGATTTGGCACACCGCACATATTGGTTATACAACCGAAGCATTTAGAATTCGAATAACAATTTTTATTAACCTAATATTCATTTTCTTGACTTATGTTGGTCTAAAAATTTCTAAAATTGGGGTTTCGCGCGATACTTTGATTCTCTTTTTTGTTCCATTTTTACTTATAACTTCCTTTATAACAACTCGAAACATGAAAACTATATTTTCAAGTTTTTCTGGAATTCCCATCATTCATGTACTCCAGCAGATAGTTATAAATTTGCTCATCTTGTACTTAGTTGTGACTTTCTTGGACATCAAGAAATATACAGAACTGTTGCAAAATCGAAAGAAGTTTCTGGCTTTATTTCTAGTGATAAACCTTTACTTGGCTTTAAGAGTCGATTCAATAAATTCACTCTCTGGGTCCTATTACCACTTCGGGTATTTCTCGGAGGTTGTTAAAACGTTGAGAAGTGGTGGAACACTTCTATGGGATACCCCTTCGCAATACGGCTTTTTGAATCTACTTTTGTTCTCGCAGGGGGCGATTGAACCTGCTCGTCAGGCTGTTTATATTTGGCAATCAGTGTTTATGTTCCTTACCGTCTCATTTGTGCTTTACTTCATTTATTCTAAGTCAAAAGGTACGAAGAAGTTTGTAATTTTTTCTGCATTATTTTTACTTACGTTTTATTTCTCAGATCCAGATTTAATAGGTCCACAACCATATCCATCTTCATCGGCCGTCCGATTCGGCCCCACCATTATCTATGTGCTTTCTTTAGTTTTGTTGAATAAGAAGATTATGGGCAATCTTAAATACTTATCGTTGACTGTATTTGGATTTACGGTGTTAAACTTTTTATGGTCTGCGGAATCGTTGTTATACTCCTTAATCATTAATGTTTTTCTGTTATTTGCGCTCATAACAGATCGAACTATAAAGAATAGATTCTCGATTTTTCCTTCACTAGCGGCTTCTGGGACCGCTGCAATTTTCGTTGGTTACGCTTTGATGTCACTTTACACATTAACTCGGGTTGGTAATTTTCCAGACTTGAGTATGCACTTCATGTATGCGCTTGGCTACTCACAAGGATACGGTTCACTACCTTTGCAGATTGCAACTCCTGCCTGGATTTCATTGATGATTTTTATAATTTGTGTTTATGGAATTAAACGTTTCTCCTTGGCTCATGACTCTGAAAAAAGGTTGAATTTTGCTGTATTAGCTGGAGCGCTCTTTGCTTGGTCTACTTATTATTTGGGAAGAGCACATCAAGATAATTTAATGGCAGAATTTCCTTTGCTTATACTGATTTGTTTCGCGGTTTTACTTGAGTATCAAAATAGCAAGGAAGAGCACAAGAACTCTTTCTCAGCTCTCTTTGTTTGGCTCTTTACAGCCTTACTCGTAGGTTTGATTTCAATTTCTAATGTGGGCCAGATTGCATTTATTGAGCGCTTACTAACTATGCAATCACTTGGGTCTGCCCAAACAATATCGCCTGTTGTGGCTGATTCAGATCTCACCAAACTTTTGCAAAGTAGTAAAGTAAAGGGTGATGCTCCGGTCGCCTATCAAGGTTGGGATGCAATAACTCCTTCTTTAGGTTCAGTTGCAGGCAAGAATTTTACTGAAGAAAGAGTTTGGCTGCCGATGCCTTTGACTCTTCTTGAAGAGCCTATCTCTGCCGATAAGCAAAGAACTATCCTCCATCGATTTGCAGATTTAGATTTGTCAGGAGGAATTTTGGTGCGACACCTGGAAAGATCTTTTCCAGCAAGGCATGAAACTTTGATGAGAAATTTACAAAGCATTTATTCATGCAAGGTTTTGGTCGCAAATGAAGTTTATGAAATTTATGAGTGTTTCAGAAAATGAAAGTTCTTAAGAGAATAGATGCTTATGCTCTTCTGCTCTTCGTGTTTGTTTTCGGGATATCGCTTTCGGTAGTTAACATAAGTGCGCCTTTGACCGAGGGTTGGTGGCATGTTTACGCAAGATGGATAGATCAAGGAAGAATTCCCTACAAAGATTTTGAATTGTTGGTTCCACCCGGATATCCATATTTGATGTGGGTTTTGACCCACATTGTCGGAGAGCAATTTCTGCACTTGCGCATCCTGGGCTGTTTACTGGAGTCTGTTATTGCAGTTCAAATCTTCTACATCTTCAAGGGCCTGATTGGAAAGTTCATGGCTCTTGTCTTAGCCTTTTTTGGAACTATCTATCTATATTCTGGAACAGCTTCAATAACATATGACTACCATTACTTTGCAGTATTTTTTATGCTGGGCGCAGGGCTATTTCTCCAAAAGAGTAACTTTTTTGACATAAAGATTTTTTTAAAATCTAATTCACGATTATATGTTTTAGCCGGAGTTTGTATTGCTTTAAGTTTGCTTATAAAACAGACGTATGCCATTGCTTTCGGATTTTTCCTAGTACTCTATTTCATAGTACGAGTAGTTTATGAGAAGCAGCTCTGGCAGATTGCAATAAAGAAACTTACCTATCTTTTCTTATCGTGTTTTTCTGCTTTGGTACTCGTGGCGCTTTATTTCGCTAGTAATGGTGCCTTCAATCAAATGATTCAGCAGGTCTTCTTGGATTCAGTAGAAGTGAAGGGCTCAACAAATAAGATTGCTTTTAAGTGGCTCACAGGTCTGGTAGAGCAGCCATACTGGATTTCATACAATGCCCGGTCCGTTGCTGTTCTAATATTCGTTTGCTTTGTTTTTTCAGCGCTCTCTAGGAGAAGGGAAATACTCAAAACTTCGCCTTATTATGAAAATCTCTTGATTGCAATTACAACTGGAATCCTTGCAATATTATTAGTTTTAATCCGTTTAAATGTTGTTGATTCGAAAAACGAAATAGCTAGCCAGATTTGGCAATCCGTTCGTGAAACGATGTTTCTCTCTCCACTGCTAGTTCTTGTCTATATGTTAATTAGGTTTAGAAGGTTGGATTCACCATGGGCACCGTTAATCGTTGTTGGTTTGGCATTCATTTGGGGAAACGGAATGTCTGTAGGGCTTACTGAATATGGGACTTTTTTCTCTTCGATTACAGCCTTTGCATTTATTGTCTCTTTATTTGGTTTAAATAAAATAATTTCATTAACAGCATTAATCACTGTTTTCATAACTTCAACAGTGATGTATGGAAATAGATTGGTTCAGCCATATTCCTGGTGGGGGTACTCAACCCCAAGCGTTAGTGAAGCAACCGTGACATCCGAAATTGGTTTGACAAAAGGCTTAAAATTCTCAAAAGGAGGCTATAAAGAATTTGAGGAAATAAGTATCATGCTCAACACCTTGTCGTGTCGAGGCGAAATTGTCGCTTATCCTCACATACCTCTCTTTGCGTTGGATGCGAATCGCCTTCCTGCAGGAAAGGCAGCAGTTTATTGGTATGACTTTATCAGTGAAAAAACTTTAGCGGCAGAGGCATTGAGAATTGAAATAGACCCGCTGGCTGCGATAATTCAAATGAATTTATTCGATGTAGGACAAAAGCACATCTCTTTATTTGAGGGAAGCGCCTTAAATCGCCAAGTTTTTGAGTTAACAACACAGAATAGGTTTAAAGATTTTAGTAGATCAGAATACTACGCGCTAAATATCTTAGTGAGCATTTGTTAAGAATAAATAACATACGCGTCTAGTCATGAATTGTCTTTTCGGACTGGCTCAGATTAATTCGGTAAAAGCGAACTAGAGTAATGAAAACTATTATCAATACTATTATTGGGTTTATCACTGAACCTAAAGTTGCACCAATTGAATTATTCTCAGCCACAAAAAGTAAAAAAGGTTTAGGGACGAAAAGCAGCATGATAAAGGCAATTAGTAAATAATCAAATTTGGAAGCTGCTGTCGTAATTATGATTGCTAAGGGAATAAAAAAATGAAGCAATCTATAATCAAAAGAAGATCCGCTTAGAAGTGTCCATCCGCTGACGATTAAAGTTGAGGCTATGACTCTATCAATAAGTTTTCTATATTTTATAAAAAATAAAATTAGTACAATTGATCCAAGAAGTGGAATTATTCGATTTAATAGAATGAAACTTTCAATTTGATAGGGAAATTGTCCGGTCAATGTTAAATAACCATATTGGATAAGGCCACTAAGGCTTGAGGAGTTTAATGTAGAACCCGGTCCCGCGCTCGAAATATAGCCAGACCCATCCAAAATTAGGGTTTTGAAATAACTTAGGATTGTGTCATTAAAAAGAAAAACACTAAGAATAAAACTAGCAAAAAGAGCTAATCTAAAAGATTTAATTAACGCTACTTTAGAATACAAAAAAACTATAAGAATATAAAATGGATATGGTTCAATTAAGAATAGAATCATTAAATACTTAAAGGATTTAAAAAATTCTTGTTTGATAAAACTAGTAAAAATTAGTGCTGCAATTCCCACAAGAACTATTTCGTTGTTACCTCGGGCGATTGTAAAATGGTAAGGATAACTAATTAATACAAGGGCTAAAAAGAGTAAGCCGACGTTCAATCTTGAAAGAGACCAGAACAAAAATGCACTCATTAGTACAAAAAAAATAAAGGCTGATAAGTTAACATTATCGATCGAAAAAAACTTGTAAAGTAAATTTGAAAGTGGATACATAGTAAAATTTGCCTTTGTTTTCAGGAATTCTTCTGGAGCAAAAAGATTGTTATAAAAATCATCAAATCTTCCAACTGGACTAGTCATAAACGATAACAGTGGATAACCATTTTGTGTGAAATAAAAATACCCATAGGAAAATAAATTATTAACTAGTGAGAACACTATACAAAACAAAAGAATCTTCTTTTTTGTATAGCCAGAATAAACTCCAAGGTTCATTTCAAAATTATAGCCCAAAGCAGTATAAATCTTTTGAATACAAAATTAGGATGCTATGTTTTAGCTTTTCACGCCAGATCAATTGAGAGATTAGAATCTCATTAAGAAAGTGATTTTGATTTACTAATTAGAGGCAACGCTGAAGACTTATGAGAATAAAAAATGATTCATTTAGGTGCTAAAAGCTAGATTACCAGTAAGGTTAGTTGATATAGTTTCATTCTACATAGGGGCCCAATGTCAAACTTTCATATTATTCCGGCAGCAGGAAGTGCTTCAAGAATTGGCGGCCTACCCAAGTATTTACTCCCTGTAGGGAAGCTTGCGCTGCCTTTACTGTTTTTCCATATCAAAATGGCTCAGAACTGCAATTATCCAGTAAGGATTGCGGTGCACCCCAGTTTGGCTGAGTATATTTCTGAATTGTGTTTAAACTGGGGATTTATTGATGCCAAGGTTATTTCAATTCAATCAAAGACGATGACTGAAACTTGCCTTCATATGACTTCAGATTTACCAGAGTCTGCAACTGTCACAATTTCAATGCCAGACACTTTCTATACCCAGATGAACAGCATAGACACCCTCACGTCACTTATTAAGCTCCAAGAAATAGCCCCCTCACTCGCATTATGGAAGATCCAAGCTTCTCAAATAGGTAAGTTAGGACAAGTTGAGATAGATGCTTCTGCCAGCAAAATAATGCGAATAGTTGACAAAGATTTGTCGTGTACTTTTGAAAGTTCATGGGGAATGATTGCACTACCATTATCAATTCTAAGAACTTTTTCAATTTTAGACCCAGCAATCGGAATGTCGCTTGAAAAACTAATTTCAGTTGGTTTGAATTTAAATTATTTGGAAATTCCAGGAAAGTATTTTGATTGTGGAACTATTACAGAATATCGAGAAGCTTTGAATTGGAGTTTAATGTGAGAACTAAATTATCAATCGTAATTGCTGTAAGAAATGGTGACTTATTTTTGAAGCAAACGCTTGATTGTATTCCAAATTCATATGACTTAATTATTTCTGATAATTTAAGTACTGATTCCACTCTTGAAATAGCTACTAAGTCTAATGTTGCTCGCGTCGTGCAACCAAAAGAATTTTTGAGTATGTCACAAAACTGGAATTTTGTGACTTCCCATGTAAACACAGAATACTTTAGGCTTTGTGGGCATGATGACTTGATCAATTCAGAAAGCTTACAGGCCCATGTCAACATGCTGGAAAATCACCCTGAAGCAGTAGCCGTGTTTTCACGGCGTGATTTTTTGTTTACTATAGGTAAAAAGGAAATTTGTTTACCAAAAAAAAAGTTTAATAATAAAATTTATCAAAGCCCAATTGACTTGATAAGGCAGATTTGTGTAACTGGCACTAACCCTATTGGTGAACCCTTCGTTATTACATTCAGAACAAGTTTTTTTTCACAGGGCTTACTGTCTTGGCGCGGTCTTGATCCGATTCATGAATTGGATACTTATTTAACGGCGTGTAGGTTTGGAAAAATACTTGAGTGTGACATATCTGCTGGGCAATATAGAGTTCATACAAATTCCTATAGTGGGAATTTGAAAAATTACTTTCGGCAAGCCACTGCTCATAGAAAATGGCTTCATGAACAATTTGAATACGCTGACTTGGAATTAAAGTATAGGGCTTTACTTCAATTCTCATCGCGCCTTAGGGCAATTATTCGTACATTACTATTTGCTTATATGAGAGCAGCTAATAGATGGAACTAAATTTTGGAATTATCGCTCCGGCTTACAACGAGAGTTTAGGGATAATTACTTGGCACGAGGAGTTAAGAAAAAGCGTCGGTTATGAGGTTCCGGTAATTATTGTAAATGATGAAAGTACGGATAGCACTCTCGACAGTCTTTTGCAATTGAGAGGCTCTGATTCAAATTTGTATGTTATTGATATCGAAAAAAATGTTGGTCAACAATTAGCTATTTTGGCAGGTTTGGAATACGCGATAGAACACTTTTCGAATTTAGAATTTTTTGTCACATTAGATTCAGATGGACAAGATCCTGTTAGTTTGATTTTGCAGATGGTTAATAAGTTGAGTGAGTCGAAAGCCGATATACTTATAGGAGCTCGCAATGACAGAAGTGTGGATAAGTTATCAAAAAGGATAACTGCGAAAGTTTATTACAAAATGATGAACAAAATTTTAGATATAAAATTAACACCTGAAGCTGCAGAATTCCGTGTGATTAGGAAGAAAGCCCTGGTGGGGCTTTTGGAATTCAAAGATAAGAGACCTTTCTGGCGAGGGTTAGTGCACTACTACACACCACGAGTTGAAGTTTTCTTGTACGAACGCGCTGAAAGAGGGCATGGGAACTCCAATTACGGGATAAAGGAAATGTTCAGGCTAGCCGAATCAGGGTTAGTTAACTTCTCTGAGAAGCCCTTGCGATTTCTGTATTGGTCAGGACTAATAATAAGTATTTCTTCAGCCATCTTAGGACTTTTCTTTTTTGGAGGATTCTTGCTTGGTTCAAAAGTCATTAGCGGTTGGTTAAGTTTGAGCTTAATTATTTTGTTTTTTGGTGGAATTCAAATTCTTGCGATTGGTATAATTGGTATATATATTCTGGAACTGGTTCGAAATTCTAGAAATAGACCTCGTTACGTTATTAGAAATATCTATGGATGAAGATTTACATCAAAATAAAAAAATGCACTCAATTTAGTGATTTTATATTTCGATCTAAAGATATTGGACTCAAAATACTTCCTGTTATAATTCTATGAGCAGTCTTTAAATTTCAAAGGAGTGAGCTAACTTTGATATTATCCAAACTTTTTTTGGATTTATACTGTGTAAAGAGCCTATGGAAATAATTTGGTATACGAACTTTTTAAACTTATTGGTTGCAGTGTTGCCACATATCCTGTCGTCGAATTGAGTGAATTAGATACTAGATAACCATAAGGGCCCGGACCCTTTTCTTATCGATAATCTTGGAATTTAATGCTAAAAGGCACCGCGCGCTCAGACCGAAAAACCAGCTTAATTTCTAGATTGAGCCACAATAAAAATGTTCTTGAAAAGGAAACCTACGCCAAAACCAGTACCTAGAAGTTCTTGATCAAATAAAATCTTTCCAAACAAATTCATAGTTTTGAATGGAAATGTCTTACGAATTATGCTCAAAAAAAATTTACCGATGGGGTTTGAAATCCATGACCGAATTTCAGTAGCTTTAAGAATCTTAAAGTCACAATCCATCAACAATTCAGATACATTACTTCTTGTTGTAGGAAAGGCATGTGACCAATCGCAATCATAAAAATTCCATTTATAATCAACCGTATCAGGAGAAACTATTAGCAATAGGCCCCCAGGTTTCAAAATTTTATTTATTGATTCAAGCCATTCTCGTGCATCGTAGCCGCTTTTTGCGTGCTCTAAAACATGAATCATAACTACGAAGTCCACTTTTTTTTCTAAGTTCTCCGGAGTACTTGGTAAGCGTACTTGGAAAATTTCAAATAAAGATTTATCTATACCAACGTTTGCTAATAGTGCAGAGGTAGTAGTCCGCATACTTTCCGTGGGTTCTATTGCAGAGTATCTATAACCTCTCTTTAAAAATTCAAGGGCAACACGACCACTTCCGCAGCCAACCTCGACTACCGAAACCTCGTTATTTGGAAGATTTAAGTTTTGGTGTTTTAAAAATTTGTCTATAAGTTTACGGGTCAGAAGAATCTGCGCATAATTTCCTGGCCTTTCATGAATTCTGGCCAAGTGAGCGTCATACATATCCCTATCCTATTCTTTACTATCCATCGGTGGACATGGAACAAACTTCTTTCTAAACTTAGTGAATTATATACGAGTTTAGGTTAATTGATTTACTAGCGGGTGCGCATTTGAGACATTATACAACAACAACCAGATTGAGTTCTCACAAAATTAGGTATACCTCGAATAAATCGTAAATAGATTCACTTAATTATCATTTATAGCCTGAATTTAAATTTTGAACTCACTAAGGTAAACAAAAAGTTTTTTGCACACTTGGAGCATCTCGGGAGCATACTGACACTAAGTATTCAGTTAAGTTGAAACTTTAACTTACATAATCCGCCTAATTCTGATCATAGGCATTTAGAGATTTAAGATTTGAAGCTTTAAAAAGTCGATTATTGATGGCAATTCCTATTCCTTCCATCACAGGCGGTATCACATTCACAGTTCCAATTCCCTTACTATCTGCTAATCTTAAAGAACTGTAAAGTATCTTCGCATAATCATCATTATCTTTGGGACTACCTAGCCTAATGGCCCCAGCTGGGGTTGGAATTTCTTCTAGTGCTATAAATCCATTACCTTGGATAATTTCACCGTTTAGCAATACATTAGCATTTGGTGAGTAATGAGTCTCATAAGATCCAGGTACTTTTACTCCTAGATTAGGTGCGTCGAACTCGCTGATCTGTATGTCAAGTAGGTTTTCAACCATTTCTAAAGTTATCGAGCCAGGACGTAAAATTCTAGGTACATTACTAGTGCAATCAACAATTGTAGATTCAATACCAATTTGTGATTGCCCACCATCTAAAATTTTATCTTTTCCTAATAGGAAATTGCGTAGCTCGTCTTCAACCGCCTGTGAGTTAGTTGGAGAAACTTTTCCGAACCTATTTGCACTTGGAGCTGCAACACCATATCCGCCAAGAGATTCGAATTCCTCTAATAATTGATTTGCTAAAGTATGAGAAGGAACACGTATAGCAACTGTGTCTTGACCACCAGTTATAAAATCTTTGGCTAAATCTGTTCTTTTTAAAACCAATGTCATCGGCCCTGGCCAAAAATTTCTAGCAAGTTTTATTGCATACTCTGGTATTTCACTTGCCCACTTATCCATTAACTCCATTGATGAGATGTGCACAATTAAAGGATGATCCTTTGGCCTTCCTTTAACGTCATAAATTCTGGCTACGGCTTTTTTATTTGTGGCATCCGCGCCTAATCCATAAACAGTCTCGGTTGGAAATGCCACCAAATGCCCCTGTTTTAGGGCAATAGCTGCATCTTTAATGATTGATGCAGTGCAATTGGAAATTATGGCCATAGGGATAATTGTCGCACCTAAATTATCTATTGGTTTTACGCCTATTCACTTACTTAGTTTTGCCCAACTTAAATGACCCGATACCCTTACCTCTCCACTGTCCCCATCGTCTAGTGGCCTAGGACGTCGCCCTTTCACGGCGTTAACACGGGTTCAAATCCCGTTGGGGACGCAA
>Ga0315905_10000866_pt1 | contig 33338 bp, 22 predicted proteins | sample LakEriMetagenome_5_FD_203522 | JGI IMG/M metagenome (GOLD analysis project Ga0315905, IMG submission 203522) | Freshwater fungal communities from buoy surface, Lake Erie, Ohio, United States - Buoy 4 MA121 | ecosystem: Environmental > Aquatic > Freshwater > Lake | place: USA: Lake Erie, Ohio... | reverse complement strand
TACCTGCCCACGGTGTGGTGGACCGACGAGGCCATTGAGAAACTGGAGCGCGGTGAGGATGTAACACCTGTATTCAACGATACCGTAGTGCCCTGTTACTCCAATGCCATCCACGATTGGTTTTTGAAATGGGGCGAATGCTATGGATGGAAGCACATGAGCAGCCTGACCGAAATTCAGAATAAAGTGAGCACAGAGGGCGGTGTAGGAATCATCTGCGCACAGCGCAAAACAGAGGGCCTCTCCGGACATATCGTACCCATAGTTCCTGAAACCGAGAAGAAGAAAGCCGTGCGCGAAAACGACCAGGTAATCTACCCGTTGCAATCACAAGCAGGCAAGCTTAACTACAACTATTTCGCACGCAAACGCCGTGCATGGTGGGAACACGACCGCTATACTTCTTACGTGTTGTATTATCACGAATAGAAATCATAGTCAAACATTTATTATACAAACAACAGCCACACAGGCCAAATCAATCACATAACCATCGAAAAAATGAAACATAACCCAATCGTCAAAACATACTGGGGCATTGGGTTAGAAAACGAAACGTACCTCCAATTCGAAGAATCGCTCGTCGTTACCGGTCAATTTATCCGCGAAAAAATGGGACGCGAGCGCTATAGCATCGACTACCTCAAATGCTATAAAAAGGGAAGCTTGGAAGCAGCTCTGGCTGCGGCTTTCAACAATACCAAAAACTACCGTGTCAGCCGAATGATGAACAGTCATTCGCTGGAAAAACTGGATATCAAATTCCAGCATAAAACCATTCAATCGGCACCACCGCTGCTCGACAATCCGAACTATTTGGGCACGTCAATTCTGGAGATGTTTCTCAAGGCACAGCCCTACCCCATTCAAAGCATGCTCACGCAGAAGAACAATCCGATGGGCTGCATTATCTTCGACGGTGACTCCATTGAGTTTGTGACGAAGTACTTTGAAAACCGCACGGTGCAAGAAGCCTGCAACGAGCTGAAGGCTTCCAAGCGCATCTTCCTGGAGAAACTCAACGAGTCGAAGATTCTGAAAGGCGATTTGACCTACCCCGAATATAATATTGGCATCAACATGTTCATGTCGAACCAGAAGAACCTGGTTCTCTTCAACAACGGCACCTTCCACTTTCACATCACGCTGCCAACGCCAACTGAAGACAGCAAAATCATAGACTACGCAGCATTCGACACAGCGCATTCCAACGCCATTTACATGCTGCAATGGTTCGAGCCGTTCTTCATCGCCACATTGGGAAGTCCGGATATACTTTCCGTGATCAGTACAAAGCACAAGCTCGAGGAGCAATTTGCAGGCGGCTCTATGCGCAATGCGATGTCGCGCTATACGGGTGTGGGCACTTATCACAAGTCGATGGCGAAAGGTAAGATCCTCACCTACCCGGTCGACGAGTTCCGCAAGCTGCTCAAGTTTGAAAAGGCCGATAAGATTTGGTGGCGCGACCAGGTGGAAGCCGAGTTGAGCTACGATTTGCTTTCGGATTTGGGTCTCGACTTCAACCGCGAGAAACTCTACCAGAGCGGCTTTGAGTTCCGCAGTTTCGATGAATTCCCGGCGAATTATTTAGCCGAAGTGCTGCACGCCATTGTACTCATCTGCGAGCATTCAAGTCGTGCTACAGACGTGTCTTGGGCATCCGACAGCGTGATTTGGAACAACCTGGTGTTCCGTGCACTCAAGCATGGCTTCCAAACAACGATTGAGGCGGATGAAAAACGTGAGTTGCTGGAAGTCTTCCAATTGACCGATGTGCCGGCATCCCACTTCGATGGCGTAAATCGACTCGATGCATTTTTCTTTGCCGTGCTCGAAGTATTGCACACTCGTTACAAGAACGACAATCAGTACCTCGATGCGCTGATGGGTGAAACCACAGCAGCAGCGCCGCGTTGGGAAAACTTCAACGAGCATCAAACGGAGCAGCACTTCATACAGTTGGCGGAAGTGGAGTAAAACTGACACTTCCCCAACTATTACTCGTATTGAAACCAGCAAAGTACTATCCCACAGAAAGGGAAAGTTTACTCCTTCACAAACCGAATCGTTGTCTCGCCCTCTTGACTAGCGATTCGCAGAAAGTAAATCCCACTCTCCAAGTGAACCGTATCCAGTGTCTTACTATCTAAGACATCGATCTGAACCTGTTTGCCGTCAACGGAAAAAACACTGCAATTCGCAGCTGTTAGGGGTTGTAAAAATCCTTGTATCATCACTTTATCCGCTGTCGGATTGGGGAATATCGAAATCTCTTCCACTAATAAATCGTTCACATCACTCGCCAGGATCCGTCCGTTGATGTCGTATTGCATGAAGAACTGCCAGATTTTTTCTGAAGCATTGAAATCGTTGTTGGTGACACCAATGGTAAAGAATGAACCAGGCCAGGTATGACCGCCGTCGATTACCTGATAATGCTCCACATCCACTCCGTTGTCTCCTCCCGAATAAATGGAATGTACAGCAGTGCATCCATCGACTAAGTTCACATTGGGAACATCGGTGATTTGAGGAGTGGGTGAGCAATTATTGAAATCTACCCAATAGGCTAGTACATTCGGGATGGCCTCCATCAATGGATTTCCATTATATGGAACCGTTTCATCAGCGGTGCCGTGAATTTCTAAAACGGGCATGGGATGTTGTGGGCTGCACGTTTGCGATTGATTCACATTCATCGTTCCTGTAACCGATGCAATTGCTGCAATACGGTCGCTCAGGGAACAAGCAAGGGTATAACTCATAAATCCACCATTCGACATACCGGTGCTGTAAACACGATCCAAATTGACAGAATAAGCATCCGCTATAGAATCAATCAAGGCGCCGGTGAAACCTATATCGTCCACTGCTCCACCCCACCCTGAATTCCAATAGGTCGTGCCATTAGCGTCCAGCGTTCCCAGAGGATGCACCAGTAAAAATCCGGCAGTATCAGCTATAGCACGAAAATCCCCATAAAACATTTGCTCAAATGCGTTGCTAGTGTATCCATGGAAATTCAACACCAACGGCGCCGGTGTTCCGGGTGTGTAGCTTGCCGGAACATACAATATGTAGGAGCGCGTCAATCCGTCGTGCTGCAGTGTTCCATTAATGGTTTGCTGTCCGAACATGGCAAACGGCAACAGGAAGAAGAAAAAGAAATATCGCATGCCGAAAAGTACTGAGTATTTGATTAAACTTCAGTAAAAAACAACTCCCGGTATTGTTACGATTCCCTACCTTACCGACTGAAATAGCCACAAGCAAAAGCAAGTCTCTTGAAAACAAACTCTCTCTTCAATCTTACCATCAGAGAAAGGAATGATATTATCGCTATGTTTGACAAAGAGCAAAAACTGCAGTGCCTATGTTATAAATGAACTACAGAAATTCTAGTTCAGATCGATTTTATCAGAACGCCACAAAAGACAGGGGCGAGAATAATTTATTTACTCATCATGAAATTCAATAAAATATCAGACTCCTTGTATCAATTCTTTCTCTCTGAAAAGAATAAAAGAAACATTGAGCGAGTTTTCTTGCTGGTAGCTATCGGCAGTTTTATTCTTCATCTTTTCATTATTGGCTGTGTTCATTTAAACCTGATTCCAATTAGTGAACCCTCGCATCTGTTCGTTAACCCAATAGCAGCGATTTACACTCCATTCTCCTTCATCCTTGTTTATGAAGTGTACTTGCTCATCTATTATCTTCCCAAATCAACATCCATCTACGTATCGAAGCAATACGAGATTATTACGCTGATTGTTTTTCGACGACTATTTAAAGACTTATCCAATTTAGATCTGGTTGCCAACTGGTTCAACAATAAAAATGACTTGCAGTTTACATTTGACTTAATCACATCGCTTGTCTTGTTTCTACTGATTTATTTATTCCATATTTCGCATTCAAAGAAACAGGATTCGTCGAATACTCCCCCGGAAACATTGCATCGAATTCACCGTTTCGTTCATGTAAAAAAGTGGATGGCTATTGCGTTAGTTCCCTTGCTTTTTTGCATATCGGTATACTCCCTCATAAGTTGGAGCTCAGGCATCATCGAACCGGACGCATCCGATCTCAGCTCACTGAAGAACGTCAATAATATTTTCTTTGAAGAGTTTTTCAATATTCTCATTATTACCGATGTATTCCTGCTGCTTTTCTCATTTTTCCATACGGATCATTTTCATAAGGTCATACGAAATTCCGGATTTATCATCTCAACCATTCTCATTCGAATTTCATTTACAGTTGAAGGTATCACGAACAATGTTCTCATTGTATCAGCCGTCATATTCGGACTTTGTGTGATTTTGATACACAATAAGTTTGAAAAACACTCGGAATTGGATGAATCATCCATGAGCAAAGAACTTGAAGATTAATTGTTTGCTGTCTAAACCATGCAAACGGCTGCAATACTAATTTGCAACATACAATTTTCGATTCTTAATGTACATAGCACCCAATGGGACTTCCACGAGCTCTCTGCCCATTAAATCGAATATTCTATCATCATCGAAATCTTTGCTTGAAAGCTCTGATATTCCGGCGGCAATACAGTCATCCAAATTCGTGTTTAGTCTAATCCATCTGTACGAAGATTGGCCGTCCACAAAGTTTAGGATATTACCCTCGCATTCGAATTCTACTAATTGCGATGCGATATTCCCAAAATGGTAATCAATTGTGAGTGTATCGTTGGCGAACCAATAAGGATTTGTCCCGGGAAGTGCGTTCTCGTCGCCTGCTTCGAACATATTGTAAAGAGAATCACAATTACCTTGAGTGCAGTAATACGTATACTTAACGCCATCTTCTAAGATGTACAAGGTGTTTGAAAAACCTTCCGGTATCCATTTACCTTCAACAGAGTATGTGATTTGCGCTTGTACCTGTAATCCAAAACACACAAGTAGTACCAATAGTAATTGTTTCATCATGTTTTGATTTTCTTGAATTTGCAACAAAAATAAGCTACGTCTGATAGATACGTGCGCAGGAAACACCCCCATTATCTTTCTTTTTCAACGTCTTAATTAACCTATCATCACACGATACTATTACTCGAGCGCACTAAATACTCCCATAGCTTCGTGCCGGGAAATAAAACCAACTCTCTCGAGTTTAATCCTCAGTCATTTGAAATCATTACCATACATAGTTCTCATAGCCCTGTTATTGTCTGTGTTGTTCCAGGGTCACGCCTGCAGTGGCTATAAGATTACCATGGGCGATAAGACCTTTCTCGGCAGCAACGAAGACGCCTGGAGAACGACGCCTCACATTTGGTTTGAAGAAGCGAAACTGATCGGCACATATGGTGCAGCATTCACGGGTTCGCGCTACGACGGTGAAAACGGATACGCGCCACAATCGGGGATGAACGAGATGGGACTTGCCTTTGAAAGGCTCGCATCCTATCATCCCAAACAAGATGCGTTTGAGAACCGTGAAAAAATTACCAATCCGACAAATTACTTAAAGGATATTCTGCACTCGTGTGCTTCGGTTGAGGAGGTGCAGGCGTATATCAGTCGCTTTGACCACAGTTATTTTATCGAGGATGTTTTTATCTACGTTGACAAATCAGGAGCGTACCTCATTGTAGAGCCTTACACACTTACAATTGGAAACGAACCTTCGTATGTCATCTCCAACTTTTGTCCGTCTATCACTTCATCTGAAAAGGCAACTAAACTGGACAGGTATCGCAACGGGGTTGAATTTCTGAATAACGGAATCGACACAACACTCGCTTTCTGCACAGACTTATCCGATGCCATGCACGTTAGTCGAAAGAAAATTGGCGACGGCACATTGCTATCCTCCGTTTGGGACTTACGGGACGGAACAGTGAATTTGTTTTTTTACCACAACTATGATACAACCGTGCAATTCAATTTGAATGATGAATTGAAAAAGGGCAATCATAGCATTGCTATTGAAAAGCTATTTCCGCCAAATCCTGAATTTGAGCAACTCAGTTATTTTCACACCACCAAAAACAACAATTGGATTGCAGTATATATTTTGGGATCAGCCGCCATCTTTTTGTTCTCTTCTGTCTTCTTCCTCGTTCAATATTTTCGAGCGAAGAAGAATCAGAAGTACGCGCTGCTGAAGCTCATGCTCTTCCCCATTGGGCTCGTCCTATTCTACTACATGTATGTCTTGAGCAGTAACCTTGCTGTTTTCTATTTCCCGGCGCCGTATCAATCCCCCACAAACGCATTTGTTAGTCTGGCCTCCTACATTCCATTGTTGTTGTTGGTGCTTATAATCCCGCTGCTCATCCTGAATTACCGAATATTCAAAGAGCATTGCTGGAGTGCATTCGCTTCAGCACTCTTTACAATCAATAATCTTATATGCATCGGTTTGATTGGCCTATTTCAGTACTGGCAATTTTTCGATGTTTTCAATTGACAATACAGGACCATCATCCGAACCCGGTTTAAAAAGAGCTTCCTCGAAAACCGAAGTACATGAAATCAGAGCATCAAAGAAATCAATAACTTCAGCGCGTCAAGAAGTAATACAAATTCAGAACTATGAAATTCGACAAAGAGGTAGCTATCATTACGGGAGGAACGACAGGCATAGGAAGTGCAACCTGCATAAAACTGAAACAGGAAGGTGCGATTGTCTATAACCTGGACATACATGACATCGGCGCAGAGGGCGTTCATTTTATTCAATGCGATGTACGCAATTATGAAGAAGTAAAGAACGCTATTGAACACATCGTTCATAAAGAGGGCAAAATCGATTTGCTATTTGCCAACGCCGGCGTTCACATGTCGGGAAACATTGAGCAAACCGGCATCGACGATTTCGAAAATGTATTGTCCATCAATGTAAAAGGCATGTTCTATACTGTCAAAGAAGTCATTCCCATAATGCGCAAACAACAAAAGGGATCCATTGTACTCACAGGATCCGACCAGTCGTTTATAGGCAAAGGAAACAGCTCGGCATATGGACTGACAAAAGGCGCAATCGGTCAGTTTACCAAAAGCACTGCAATCGACTATGCTTCCTATAACATCAGAGTAAATTGTATCTGCCCCGGCACTATTGAAACGCCCCTCTTAACAAAAGCCGTTGCAGGATTTGATGCGCTCACTAAAATCGGTAAGGATGCGATCTATAAAATGCTGGAAGAAGCTCAGCCTATTCAACGAATTGCAAAACCGGAGGAAATTGCTCATGTCGTTTCGTTTCTATTGTCAAATGAAAGTAGCTTTATCACAGGAGCTTTGATTGCCGCAGACGGCGGATATACTTGCCAATAGCTTGCGCTGAACTAAATGTGTGGGCATTTCATTCTCAACAAAACAAAGAGCAGCGGAAGCGAAGAAAAGCTTCGAACTCAAGAATACAATTACAGTACATCATCCATTCCCTGAACCAAACCAAACCAAGTTTGTTATGTAGGGCATGAATTTGAGAAATCATGCAGTCTTGAGCCTGCTAATTCCAGCATTCTCACTTCTTTCCGCTTCCATCAGTCACGCCCAAAACCAAAACAATTTTTGGGTTTACGGTTATCAAGCCGGAATCAACTTCAACACCACTCCCCCATCCTATCAAGGAGGTTTTGCCATTCAGGCGTCGGAAGGCGCGGCGAGTGTGGCCGATCCTGTAACAGGTGAGCTGCTTTTTTATACCGATGGTGCCACGGTTTGGAATGCATCCAACAACCCCATGCCCAATGGCACAGGACTGCTCGGAAGCTCGAGCGGTCAGCTCTCCTCCACCACCGCTGCTGTGATATGCGAAAAGCCTGGGAGTCCAAATCAGTATTATCTCATCACCATCGACGAGCAATTTTCAGGCGGTGGTGTGCGCTACAACGTGGTCGACATGACGCTGAATGGTGGATTGGGCGATATCGTATCCGGTCAGAAAAACATCTCTATCTTCTCTTCCACATCGGAGAAACTGTGCATCATTCCGAACGCAGAAGGCAACGGCTTTTGGTTAATTACGCACGATCTGCCGGGCGAATCGTTTTTCGCCTTTTCAATAACGGCCTCGGGCATTAACACAACTCCTGTAGTTTCAACCCTGGGTGGCACGCACGGCAACGGTGCGGGCTTCATGAAAGGCAGCCCGCAATTCGATCGCATCGCCGTTGCGAATATTTTCTTTCAAGACGCTGAGGTATTCGACTTCAACAACAGCACAGGGCAGTTGAGCAACCCTATTATTCTCGACTATCCATTTGTCGGCGCAGCCGGAGGAACCTACGGTATCGAGTTCTCCTGCAATGGAGAATTACTCTACGTGAGCGATGGCACATTGCTGGTACAATTCGACCTCACTCCAGGCAATGCTCCCGACATTCTTGACACAGCATACCCGGTGTTGTCCAACTCCTTTTCTTGTTATGGCCTGCAACTGGGCCCTGATCGGAAAATCTACATCAGCAATGGAGCGCTGGGCGTAATCAACAATCCAAATGAACCCGGAGCTGCATGCGACTATTCCCCGAATGCAATCCCAAATCAAGCCAACGGCGGAGGCTGGGGGCTTCCGCAGTGGGTGTATCGTGTGGGCGACGAGCCACTGGTTTGCAGCCAATGCGAGCCCTCCTTCAATACAGCAACCATCTCCTCGTGCGGTGAATACACGTTACCCGATGGTTCCATAACAAATACATCCGGGCAATTTCAATACACACTGCTGAGCGCGGCGGGATGCGACAGCGTCGTCAACCTATCTGTCAATATTCTTTCTTCTCCTGAGTTGACCATTACGCAATCGCCCATTGGATGTGGAACGCAGTCGGCCTTCACGATACAAACCACAGGCAACGGCCCTTTTCTTTTCGAGATTCCCTCACAAAACATCTCGAATACAACAGGCAGTTTCACGTTAGGCGCGGGCGTTTATGAATTGACAGTAACCGGAGAAGATGGCTGCAGCACGTCGATGCAGCTCGAAAATAATTCGTCACTTTCTTGCCCTGCCGATTTCGACCAGGACCTTGTGGTCGGAGTTACCGATTTGGTGATGTTCAACGCCGCTTACGGATGCGCCGGTAACTGCTGCCCTTACGACCTTAACAGCGACGACAATGTAAGCGTTGCCGATTTGCTGATGTTCATTGCGGCGTTTGGCGACTATTGCGATTGACCCTTTTCATGTGACGCCCCGCTGAGGCTATGGATATGCCGCCGACTAATCGACCAGTCTCAACTTGACAGTTGTTTTCGTTTGGTCTGAAAATCCAGCGCACTCGGCAAAGTAAGTTCCCGAAGGTATTCGAGCGGAAATGGTCAATGTACTGCGACCGTAGCACGAGGGTTCAAGTACAATTCTTCCGGTCAAATCATATATGCGGCAGTAAGCCAACGGCTCAGAAGAACTGAGTGTAAAACTCCGATCAGAATAAGCCGTTACGTTCACTTGAAAATCATTTGTTTCATTTTCCACATCCAAAACCTGCTCGCATTGCTGCTCTGCAATGCATCCCAACGGATGCTGCACTGTGACGCAATAACTTCCCTCACCAAAAGGCACCAGGGTTGGTCCGTCTGAACCCGCCAATGGCGTTCCATTATAATACCATTGATAATACATGCCACTCACAGTTTCCAGAACTCCATTGTTATACTCTAACTGAGGATCAAACGTCGAGCAGTCAAACACGCGATGATCCGTGGTGTTCGTAACCACCGCTTCGTTGTTGTCGAAATAAATGTGCGCCGTGTTTTCAACAAGCTCATCATGCTGCGCATCGGCGCGAACAACCATGCGATAGCGAATCCACCCGTGGCTTTCCGGTTCGTTGTTGACGCTATCAGGAAGCATGATGCCCATGAAACGGAAATGCATGGCGCGGCTTTCCGGGTAATAGGCATAGGTCATCGGATGCGATGAGCCCAGCCATTCAAACGAGTTTGCATTCAATGAAACATCGAGCGTATCTTCCACAATGACGTCCGTCGCCGGAGCATTGCCCGTGTTTTGAAAACGAATGCGATACTCGATGGCATCCCCTGCTAACACATAGTGGTCGTCGCTCCATCCCTCAGGGTAACCGGCCTTGTCGTTCGGGTCGTACGCACACGTGAGCTCTGTTGTAACCTGTGAGGAATCGATAGAATAAACATCGGGCGTAAACCAACCCTGCGCTCCGCATTCAATCGACAACATCGCTCCGGCATTGTCGGCTGTTGGCGTAAGCAAGCGGAAAGGCAACGACACCGATGAACCGGGAGACACATAGACCGTGTCGAAATAATAGCGTCCGTTGATGGTGTCGACCATCGCAGTGAGCGGAATAAAACCCGTGAACATCGCTTCGGGTTCCACCCACGCTGCAACATCAAGAGGCACATTGCCGGGGTTGTGCACCACAACGTAGTGATTGGTGAGCGTATCACACGGATAACCTACTACAGGCACCATCACTTCAGCTTCAATCTGCTGAATCTGCATTTGTTCAGAGACACCGAAGAAGATATCATCCGGAACGGACCCAACGGAATAATCGATATTGTTAGCAGTTGTTACATAAGGAAAGACATTGTTGGTCTCACACGAAATCTGAACAACCTCCAGCGGCACTCCTACCGAGAAAAAACCCTCATTATCGGTAATGGTAGTTATTCCCATAGGATAGAAATGCAGCTCCGCTCCTGCTACCGGCAATTCATCCGTATCCCACACGCCATCTTCATCGGCATCGTGAAACACATAGCCTTCCTGGAGTACCAAACACTCTCCCGGATTGCACGTAGCATTCGGATCATAATTGATCGCCCACGAGTAAGTGCAACCGCACACCCCATAGCAGCAGGAACCGTCCCAATTTTCGGCCTGAGGATCGAAGTTGCAAGCGGCAGGATCGGTGCACCCGCTGAGTACCCAATTTCCGTGTTGAAAGAGCCACCCGTTCTCTACTCCTAGAGTAACAATATCCAATGGGCCGTCATTGTCTAAATCAGCCCACGCAGCCATGGCCGGATTGGTTTCGGTTGTAATGAAATGAGGCACGAATTCCCCCGTTCCATCGTTCTCATACCAATAGAATACCTCGCCCGTTTCATTAACGAATACGCCATCACCCAACACGTCAATATCGCCATCACTGTCGAGATCAGCAGCGTCAAAAAAGTGTCCTTCACTCACCATTTCATCTACCGAAATTTCCCCCACAATCGGCAGAGCATCCGTCGACGAATCATCTCCGTAAAATCCATTCCCCAAATTGTGCAGGAAGAAAACACCGCTTCCGCTCTCGAAGATAAGGTCCACCAATCCATCACCGGTCAGATCATGAAAATTCAGGCCGGTAAAAATATCGTTGCTGATATCAACCGATGTTCCGTTCCAGTTGAAACTCCCATTTCCTGAGCCGCTGTAGATGTAAACATGACCATTGAGATTGTCGGCATAGTCTGAAATTCCGTCATTGTTGAAGTCGCCGAAATAAATCCCAAAGTCGGGGCATGTGTATGGGACCGATTGAAATGCGCCAAAACCTCCGCCGGCCAAACCATTGGCGCGCACCCAACCGTTGGCAAGCGTCACCTGTAGGTCGCGAATACCATCGTGATTCAAGTCGGCCAAATGGGCCGCAATCACTTCGTCATCGAAATTCATGAAAGGTGAAGCAGGCGTGGAAATGCCGGCACCAAAATTCTCGAACCAGACCAGTCTTAAACTATCATTCACAGAATCGAAGGTGAGTATATCCTGATCCCCGTCGCCATCAGCATCGACCCTTTCAAAGAAAAAATACGCCTCGTTGAAGTAGTTGTACTGTGTGGCCGGCGTGCTTGGACGCAGTGTATCCATAATCGCTGCTCCCTGCCAAGTTACGAGATCCATGTGCGACATAAGCATGGGAGAAAACCAGCTGTTGTCGGCGGCCTTCACTCCGTAAATCACATCTTGAAATCCGTTGCCATCGAAGTCATAAACCTCCAATACTCGACGCCAGCCCTCTTGCGGATAGATGTCATAGGCAAGCTGACCCGCAGGGCCAAAGGGTTGGGCCAGAACTAATGCTGAACTGAACAAGACATGCAGAAGAAAGATGGACTGCTTCATCGGAGGTAAAGGTAATCCTTCGCAACAACTCAGCATATAGCCCCTAGCAGCCTCCGCTCCTCCCACAACCGAGGCCTATTTCACCAGAATCTTTTTCGACACCACTTGTTTCGCACCGGTCAGATTTACGGTGTAAAGCCCGGGTGACATATTGGACATGTCAACATTCATTCTGATGAAGGAGGTGTTCCTTTTCTCGTACACCATTTCACCCATTGCATTGAAGATTTGCAATTGATCGGCTCCCTTGGATGTACATTCCAGAGTCAATATGTCCGAAACCGGATTCGGATACATCAAGAAATCACCATCAGCCTGTGGCTCAATTCCCGCGGCGAGATATTGATTTCTCGCGAACAAGGTATTATCGCAAGCGATTTCAGAAACGCCATCAGGCACAAAACCGGTGATATACGTATTCGTGTAGGTATCGAAAGCAATCATTTCAACCACATTGCTTTCGTTGATACCCACCAAAAGAAAGGTACCGGTGTTTTGATCGAATAATGAGGAACCACCAACGAAGTACGGAAATTCACTCAACTCGCCGAGGGAAATTACGTCCCCTGTGTTGAAGTCGATCTCGACGATGCTTCTCGCATTTGTACCTGTGTTTTGATCAAAAGAATCGCTCGTTGCGAATAGCTTCTCATTAACATTATCAAAATTGAGACTTGTGATGTTGCTGATGGCAGTAGGAGTGTTGAGAATAGTTCTGGTGTATGAAAAGAAGTCAGCTCTAACCGGAACGGAATAGAGCGCCAAAGCCGGGTCATTCGTGTATCCAACATAATAAAGAATTCCAATATTGGAATCAAAACCGATGGCATCTGCCACAATACCAATAACTCCGGGCTCGTATATAGTTCCGATTAAGCTATCGTGATTGATTTCAAATTCGTATTCGTAGATATTGATGTATTCCTCCGTTTCCATGCGGAGGTTATACAATTTGCTCATACTCATATCAAACTCTGCAACGTTCGTGTTAATCGAACCCGTGAGCAGGTCGCTTTCTCCGGATTCAGAATTGTATGAAAACAAGCCTGTAGTTTGATCTGAAATCCCAGCAATGTAGTAGTTGCCGTTGAAAGGGTCAAACGCAGATGACGCGAATAGATAAGAATCCAAAATAGTTGGCGTGGCACTAACTGTTGAAGAATCGAATGCCACCCATTGAAGTATATCAATATTTCCTGCGACATTGTTGTTAGACACACCAATAAGTTTAATCTGTGATTGCGCACTAGCATTCAAGCTTAAACCGATGAAGAGGATGTAAAGTAGTTTTCTCATTGCTGCTCGTTTTGTATTTAAACAACCGGACATCAGGTTTATTCCATCTAATTGATCTTGAAATTTCAAAATCATTGTTAGAACCGGAACGTTGATTTTATGAGGCACAATAATACAGTGTCCAATTTGAGTAATTCCAAAGAACCAATTAAACCGTATTATGAACCCTTGTAAAAGCTACGATTGCACTTATCAATACGCCCGTGCAAACAACACACGTTGTTTGGAAGGCTTACCCGTTACCATGCACGCACCTTCCTCCTCACCCATTCCAAATGGAATGCAGCGGATCGTGGCTTTGGTCTCATCCTTCACGCGCTCTTCGGTTTCCTTCGTTCCATCCCAATGCGCAAGGAAGAACCCGCCCTTATCGTCGAGCTGCTTCTTGAAGTCCTCGTATGAATCAACACGCGTAATGTGTTCTTCGCGGTATCCCATGGCTTGTGCAAACAAGTTGTCTTGAATGTCCACCATGAGTTGCTGGATGCGATCAGCGATGCCTTCAAAAGGAACGGTTTCCTTCGTGCCGTTATCGCGACGTGCAATCTCCACCGTGCCGTTTTCGAGATCCTTCGGCCCCATCGCCAAACGCACTGGCACACCCTTCAATTCATATTCTGCAAACTTCCAACCGCTGCGCTTGGTGTCGTCGTCATCAAATTTCACTGTAATACCACGCCCTTTCAATTCGTGAATTAGCGGTGTTACCTTTTCTCCGATGGTAGCAAGCTGTTCTTCGCCTTTGTAAATCGGAACAATCACTACTTGTATCGGTGCGAGCATTGGAGGCAAGCGCAAACCTTGGTCGTCGCTGTGTGCCATTACCAACGCTCCCATCAAGCGTGTTGAAACACCCCAAGAGGTTGCCCATACGTAGTCGAGCACGCCTTCTTTCGAGGTAAACTTTACGTCGAATGCCTTGGCGAAATTCTGTCCGAGGAAGTGCGAGGTCCCGGCTTGAAGTGCCTTACCGTCCTGCATCAGTGCCTCAATACACATGGTATCCAATGCACCGGCAAAACGTTCGCTTTCTGTCTTGCTTCCTTTGATAACCGGCATGGCCATCCACTTCTCGGCAAATTCTGCATAGACATCAAGCATCTTCTTCGTTTCGCCAATAGCCTCTTGCGCTGTAGCGTGCGCTGTGTGACCTTCTTGCCACAAAAACTCCGCAGTGCGCAGGAACAGACGAGTGCGCATTTCCCATCGCACTACGTTGGCCCATTGATTCACCAGGATAGGCAAATCGCGGTAGCTCTGTATCCAGCCTTTGTAGGTATTCCAGATGATAGCCTCACTCGTAGGGCGCACGATGAGCTCCTCTTCAAGCTTAGAATCGGGGTCAACCATGAGCTTTCCCTTTTCGTTGGGATCTACCTTCAACCGATAGTGAGTCACAACTGCACATTCTTTTGCGAAACCCTCGGCATGCCCCTCTTCCTTCTCCAAAAAGCTCTTGGGAACGAACAAAGGGAAATAGGCATTCACGTGGCCGGTGTCCTTGAACATCTTATCCAACGCATCGCGCATCTTCTCCCAAATGGCAAATCCATAGGGTTTGATGACCATGCAACCGCGCACAGCACTGTGCTCCGCGAGGTCAGCATTTATTACCAGTTCATTATACCACTTGGAGTAGTCGGTTGCGCGAGGAGTTAACTTGTCGGCCATAGGTTCGTTTGTTAAAAATTGAGTTCGCGAATTTAATACACCGGAAGCCTTTGGCCGCGCCCTATGCTAACTTGAACAACATGATTGAAGTTGGTCGCTCAAAGAAAATGTGCGCGTCCATTCATCTTTGCACTAAGTTTGATGTCATAGGGAAAAATCACACTGCCATGAAAACACAACTACTCCTTCTGATGGTTCTCGTATCATCCTTGTATTCATGCACCCGCAGCCGTTATGCAACAACCGGCGCTTACGAGAGCGATGACGCGTACTATAGTGCAAGCGACACTTACATCGCAGACTTTGCATTGGTCGACGACGAAGCGCAGATGGCTCAACCTTCCGACAGTGCATCAACCTCCTCCTCGACCGACGATTATTACGATCCTACTTATTCTGCGCCTCCTGTATACAGTCCCAATTCGAGCGCTAATACATGGAATGCTGATCCTTGGAACTCGGGGTATAACAGTTGTGATAACAGCTTTGGTTCAGGATTCGGAAACTATAACTACGGCAGTCACTGGAACTGTTCTCCTTACATGATGCCAAGCATTGGCTGGAACCCCTATTCCGGCTATTATGGCAATTACACATTTATGTACGGATCCAACCCCTATTGGAACCCTTACGGATATAACCCTTACAATTCATGGTACACGCCCTATTATTCGCCTGGTTATTATTCAGGCTGGGCCTACAATCCGTGGTATTCTCCTTACAACTATAGCAACACCGGTGGAACCGATAACTCTGCGGGAGGCGGCATTGTATACGGTCCTCGCAATCCAATCAGCACCATCAGCGCGACGAATAGTTCCTATAGCAGCGGGTTGTTTTACAATGGGACCAAGCGCGATTTACACGTGTATGTGAACGAGATAGAGTCTACACAAAAACCCGTTCAAGTTTCGGGTGCGACGCTCGAGCGTCCGGCATCGATAAAGCCTGCTAATTCAATTTCCGTTCGTCCCTCCACTCAACCATATACACAGCGACCAACGTACACACCCTCCAAGCCCAATCGCGATCGCGAAGTTGTGAAGCCCGGACTCTCCAAACCGCGAGAAGTGACACCACAGCGCGACCGCAGTCCATCGAAACCACAGACAGGACGTGGTAATGTGGTTCCAACTGACACTCCCTCGCGTGAGAGAAAACCCGCACAACAGTCGGAACCAACTACACGCCCTCGTTCTGAATCACCGGTGCGTGACACCCCTCGTACTTCTCCACGCCCGGATAGTTCTCCGTCCAGAAGTTCTACTCCGACAACTTCGCCTTCCAGAAGCGGCGGCGGATCGAGTAACAGTCCACGCAGAAAATAACGCGCACGATGAAGTCGCACATTATTTCAGCTTTCCTCGTTGGCCTGTGTTATTTCAGCTCCATCGCACAGGGTGAAGTAGAGGCACTTCGCTATTCATCTGCCGATGCAGGCTGGAGTGCCCGAAGTTTGGGTATGGCCGGTGCCTACAGCAGTGTGGGAGCCGATATCAGCAGCTTCTTCACGAATCCGGCCGGACTTGCGATGTACAAGCGCAGCAGCATGGAACTGGCATTTTCGCATGATAACCACAACACCGAAAGCGTCTATAACCATGAGGTACATGAAGATCTGCGATCACGATTATCAATTGGAAATGCTGCTTTCGTTGCCGCGCGTAAACCTCGGTCTTCAAGGGTTGTAAACGTGAGCTATGGCCTAGCCTACTCAAAAACCAATCAGTTCTACCAGAATTTCACCATAGAAGGAAAAGCATCCTCTTCGCTGATGCAGCAATTTGCCTGGCAGGCTCAAGGGATACAACCTGATGACTTGTATAATACACTGCCGTTTGGTGCAGGGTTAGCCTATGAGATTTATGGTATTGACCCCAATCCTGATGATCTATCGGGCACGAGCTATATCGCTGCAACAGAAGGTGAATCCACCCAACGCAAGCGAGTTCAACGAGAAGGCCGACAAAATGAAACCACCGTGGGCCTGGCCATGCAATACGGTGATAACTTATACTTCGGAGCATCTGCCGGAATAACGGGGATTTACTTCAGTGAATTGAGTAACTACTCAGAGAAATACCCTGCCGAAAACCGTGTTAAATCCTGGTCCTATGATGAAGACCTCAGCACATTTGGCACCGGATTCGTTGCCAGGCTGGGCGCGATTTACCGTGCGCATGAAAAAGTGAAAGTGTCGGCTTCCTATCAGACCAAAACAGTTACATATCTGCAGGATTATTACTCAACATCTGCTTCATCCTCCGTAGATACGCTAAGCTACTTTTCGAGCTCACCGGAGCTTATCGCTGAATACGTTCTGCGCAGTCCGTCGAAATGGACATTGGGTGCCTCTACCATCATCGGGAAGCTGGGAATGGTGAGCGTTGATTTTGCTCAAAGTGACTTCCGCCAAATCAGCATGAGCGGCACCGATGAAAACACCTACGACTATAAAGCTGAGAATGCTTTGTTCGACACGCTATTTCGCCGCACCAATCAACTTCGACTAGGTCTAGAAGCGCGCATACACAGCACCTACTATGCCCGCGCCGGGTATAGTATTCAGCAAAGCCCGTTGAGCGATGCGTCGAAAAGTATGAATGATCCAACCCTGGGATGGACAGCAGGAGTCGGTTATCGCGATGACCATTTGTTTGCCGATCTGGCGGTGTCTGGTAAACGCATTAAGAACAGCTATTACCTATATGATCCGGCTTTGGTGAATGCAGCTCTGTTGAGCGACCGCATTGTTCGAGTGCTTCTATCCGTTGGCGTGCGCTTCTGAGTGTGCCTCACCCAAATACCTGCGCACAGCATAATGCCCGAGGTAGATAAGAGGTGTTAGAAGTATAGCGATGATTAATTTCAGCAAATAGTTCGTTGGTGCAATTTGCCAAAAAGCTGACATAGGCAGCGTGCCCGGAAGAATAAAGCCGATGTAAATTACAATATAAGAGTCAATGAGCTGCGACACCACGGTGCTTCCTGTGCTGCGAAGCCAGATATGCTTGTTGCCCGTTTTCTGTTTTATCCAGGCAAACAAGGTCGCATCCAACAGTTGAGAAAACATAAAAGCACAAACGCTTCCAACAATCACCCATTGACTTTGACCAAACACCTTCGTAAACTCAAAGTCATTGGCCGTGTTAGGTGAAATAGCAGTATTAGCAGGGATAGCCAAGGCCACGGTCACCATGATAAAACAATAGCTGATAAGCGCAGCTGTAATCCAGGAAAGCCTGCGGATGGCCTTTTTGCCGTAGAATTCATTGATGAGGTCAGTACAAATGAAAACGAGTGGCCACGGAAGTACTCCCACCACCGTAACAAAAGGTCCGAATTCAGAACCAAAAAACGAGAACGTGAATGGCACATCGATGAGCTTGTTGCTGATAAGCTCCGCAGTAACGGCATTGGTAATAAAAAATCCGGCGAGAAACACGAACAGCCATTCGCGTCGGCTGCTCGCTGCAGTTATTGGGGATGTGCTCATGGTATGTAAACCTTAAAAGTGTAAAGTATGTTCATCTGCATAGAGCCTATGTGAATATGGTAAATTCCCTTTGCCCATGACGTTGTATCTATCGTAAACTGGTACTCGCAATCCGCTGAATAAACGGTGCGGCCTGAATTATCCGTAATTGCGACTGTGCCTAAATCATCCAAACCGTAACCGTGCAATTTGCCGGAAGATGTGTAGATCTTAATACCATCGGAAACGACCTCAGGATGTAACAGCGGTGAATTGGGCACAGCCCACGTGTATTGTCCGCTGAGCAAGTTCCCAATTTTGATGCGACCCTGCCAGTTGTCGAGACCCGGTGTGGTTATTAATTCGTAATCGGAAACTAAACTCCAAGGCTGAGATGGATTAGTGCGATGCAATAGCACTATGCTATCTTCATCGTACCCGAACGTTTCGAGGTAATCAAAAAACAGTGGGTCGAAATACCTCGATTGGGATGAGTCGCCATAGTAGCGAATGGTAGCATTCAATACGCCTGTATCTCCACTTCGGAAAACATTCCACCAGCGATCAGGCGAAATATAATAATCGCCTTGTACCAGCGACTCATCGGCCTGTGCCCAGTGATTTTCAACACGCACAAAAACAGTATCACCCTCGGGCAAGTCAGATACTACAATATCCATCTCTGCATAATCGCAGTCGTTGGGTCCACTACCGTCAATAATACGCTCCTCCGCCAACACAGCGAGGGCCAATCGATCGGCAGCATCGATGGAGGCATGCACCGGCTCAAACCCATTCGGCAATTGCACAGTTTCAAAACTGTTTGCTCCATTAACTATCACTTCAACCGAAGCACGATTGAGTTCAGCATCGAAAAACGTTACTTCCAGCGGTACTTCCTGCATCGACAAGCCATTGTAGTGGCTAAACTGCTTTACATGCACATCCCACAAGCCATTGCCAGCATTAGAATAAGAGTGAACTCGAAACTCCGGAAAACCGGGCGCAAACACCCACTGATCAAAGAAATAAGTAAGGTTTGCTTCTGTGTAGTCCTGAAAGAAATCGCGCAAATCGGCGCTGTTGGCATGTTGAAATGCACGTTGGTCCATCCATGCCCTGCAGGCTTCAAAGAAATCTTCATCGCCCATGTAGCTTCGCAGAGTGCGCGCAATATCGGCTCCCTTGTTATACACGTGGTCGCCGTAGGTAATATTCGAAGGCACACCCGAAACAGCATAACGCCCCCCATCGTTGCGGTGCGCATACAACAAGACATCTTTATGGTTGTCGCGCACAGCTTCGGTATATGCAACTGTTCCATAAAGCGCTTCCGTAAAAACCATTTCGCAAAAGCTTGCCCAACCTTCGTTGAGCCACATATCACCTGCCGTTTCACACGTCACCAAATCACCCCACCAGTGATGGGATAACTCGTGTGCCATGAGTGTTTCGTAGGCTGTTGTACCATCGAGAGTAGAACGCGGATAAGCAATATTGGTGGCATGCTCCATGGCTCCGGCATTGAAAGGAACGGCACTAAACCCCACTTTCGACCATCTATATGGCCCAAAGCGGTTTTCGAAAGAGGCCATGGCTTCGTCGAGATGCGTGAAGCTGTTCTTCATATTGGTTGTATCTGAAGGCGCAGCAATGAGCCACATGGGTATTTCATTTCCCTCCACACTTATATAACTCAACTCCGCGTGGGCATAGGAAGCCACTGCTATTCCCGCTAAATAAGTTGGTATGGTTTGATTCAAGTGCCAATGAGTAAGAATGGAATCCTGGCCTATCACCTCCACTCCTTCTCGCACACCGCTGCAATAGGCCTCCTTGATCTCAGTTGTCAGAACATGAAACGAATAGGTGCTTCTTTCAACGAAATTATCGAAACACGGAAACCAAACACGGCCGAAATTATGCGGCACTGCATCGAAACCGACACCTAGATTATAGGCATAACCCGAAGCGAAATAAAATCCACCCCAAGTAGCATCCTGAGCGGGCTGGCCATGATAAGCGACCCAGACTTGCAACGAATCGCCTTGCATGAGTGATTCTTGAGGTTGTATCCAAAGTGATTCACCGCCCTGGGCAAATTCCAAAGCACCATTGATTCCATAAACGCTATCAACTTGCAAAGCCTTTAAGTCCAAATGAATAGATGCGACATTATCCATCAGGCTCACCAAGTCTATTCGACATGTTGCCGAAACTAAAGCCGATGACATAGCGCGCATATCGATCGAAATGTCGTAATGCAGGATGTCGAGCGTGTCGCTACGCAAATTAGCCGGATCGGTAACTCCACCGCCGCCTCGTAGTGGAATGTGTCGCTTAGAAGATTGGCAGTTGGTGTGTTGCGCATGCAAGGCAGAAACACACAGCAACAAAAAGAATACAAGGTAGCGCATGCCCCAAAAGTAAGGCAATCGACAATCTTTTATCGGTAGGGTATGCAACCTTACAGATGTAATAATAGTCAGCACAACTATACCACTAGGCCGATGTATGAAACCAAGCAGTGAGCTATTTGACCTTATTTGTACTCTCACTAAAAGCGAGAAGCGCTTCTTTAAGCTACAAAGTTCCCTGCAAAGCGGTGACAAGAATTACGTAAGACTTTTCGACCTAGTTGAAAAAATGGAATCTTACGACGAAGAACTCGTTAAGAGCACATTCAAAGGAGAGAAGTTCATTAAACATTTACCCTCCGAAAAAAATCATCTCTACAAGCTCATTCTTAAATCGCTTCGCAGTTATTACAGCGAAACTTCCATAGCCAGTTCTCTCAAACAAGAAATCAAGAACGTTGAGATTCTGTATAACAAGGGGCTATTCGATGAATGCACCAAGTTCATTGAACGAGCCAAGAAAACTGCCCTACGCTACGAGAAATTCTACTATCTGTTTGAATTGATCTCGTGGGAAAAGACATTACTGGAAGAAGCATTTGAAAATGGCCAATTCGTAGACTTGGACAGCCTTATCCGAGAAGAGCAGGAAGTACTTGATAAGTTGCAAAACCTGACGGCATACCATGTCCTCTATTCGAAAATCAACTATGTGTTTCGTAGCGGTGGTTATAGCCGAACGGAAGAGAATACTCGCATCATCAATGAGATAGAAGAACATCCACTCATCAAGGGAAAGAATACTGCCCTTTCTAATCGTGCCGCTACGATTTGCTATTACACGCAGGCATTTTGCAATGTCGCTAAAGGAAATACGGAAGTGGCCTTGGAAAAATACCGGAAGGTGAAGCAGATTCTGGACGATCACACCGACTTACGCGCAGATTTGGCGAAACGCTACATACGAACGCTTTCGCAAATAATTCAATGCCTGCTTGAATCGAAGCAATTTGATGAAGCCGAAAAATACATTGTCCAACTGAAGCTGCTTCCTGAAACCGAAGGTTTCGACACACCCGATGCCACTGCTCGCATACAAACGGAACTGACTTTGAGTAATCTCAAAAAGTACATCCATACAGCACGATTCAGCGAGGGTGTTACCTCCATGAATTCTGAGTTGGAATTGATTAAATCACAGGAGCATACTTTGCACAAGGAAATAGCCTTGCGCATGTATTATTACATGGCCTACTTGAACTTTGGCGCCGGGCAGCATAGCAAAGCGCTGCAATGGCTAAACCGGGTAATTAACGACAAAGAAAATGATCTCCGCCAGGACCTTTACGGGTATGCACGACTGTTCAATATCGTGGTGCACTTCGAATTAGGCAACATCGAGTTGTTGGAATATACCATCAAGTCAACCGCACGCTACTTACAAAAGCGCAATCGCGACTTTGAAATAGAAAAGCTCATATTAGATCAGTTTAAGAAACTGATTCGCTTACGCACGGCAACTGCTAAGAAGGAACAACTTGAGGACTTTAAGGAAAAGCTATCACAATTGGCTAAGCACGAAGATGGGAAGGCACTGCTTCGGTATTTCGATTTCAACACCTGGATCAGAAGCAAACTGGAGCAATGTACTTTTGAAGAAATACTAGATCAACATTGAATAAAAAAGCCCCGCAAATGCGGGGCTTTCCAATTATTACAATATCACTATTTCAGGGCCTTAGCCAATTCATCATCCATACGGGCTTGCTCTTCAATAGCCAGTTCGGCATCAACGAGAATACGTCCGCTGTGCTCGTCGACCATTACACGCTTGCGGCTAGCTACGTCCAACTGCTTCTGAGGAGGCAACTGAATGAACGAACCGGCAGATGCTTCACGTTCGATAGGTACAACTGCCATACCGTTGGGAGCACCTGAGCGAATACGTTCATACGCGTTGAGTAGTCTCTCTTCGATGAGCTTCTTGGCCTCATCACTTTTCTTGCGAAGAATCTGCTCCTCCTTTTCAGTAGAAGCGACAATATCATCCAATTCAGCACGCTTCAACTTCAGGTCACCTTTACGCTCCTGAAGCTTAGCCTCAGTAACTGCTAACAAATCCTGCTTGGTGTTCAGGCTCATTTCAAACTCCTTGATGCGTTTGTTGTGTAACTGAATCTCCAACTCCTGAAACTCGATTTCCTTATTCAATGAGTCGTACTCACGATTGTTTTTGACGTTGTTGAGTTGCTCTTTGTACTTCGTAATGAGGGCTTCCGAGTTTTTGATACCGTTTTTCTTTCCGACGATTTCCTCGTGGAGGTTTTTTACGTCCTCCGTCAAGTTACCCAAACGAGCTTCCATTCCGGCAACATCGTCCTCAAGATCTTCTACCTCCAACGGCAGCTCTCCGCGCATTGCGTGGATTTTGTCGATGCGTGAGTCGATCAATTGGATGGCATACAACGCGCGCAACTTTGCTTCAACGCTGATACCTTTTTTGTCGTCGCTTTCTGCGAATGCCAAACGGGGTGCTGTTTTTGAACTCATATCTTCCTCTTCGCTTTTTATGGATTTCTCTTTTGATTTTTCAATGATCGCTATTGGGGCAAACTTGACTCCCGGTTTGCCATCGGGTGCCGGAGGCACGTAAATCGGATTCGCCACAGGCTTTGCAGGCGCATCCGCTGAAGCCACCGGAACACGGGGGCGCAGCGGTCGGGTTGAATCCGGGTCGATACCCGCGAAGGCTGGCTTAAACAAATCCTCCTTTCCGTTTGAACCCTTGGCTGCAGGTTTAGCAACCGCTTTGGCCTGCACTGCAGGCTCAGCTTTCTTTACTGCCGGTTCTTTCACAGTGGGGACGGTGGTTTTCTCCACCTTCTTTGCAATCGGCTTTTCAGCCTTTGTGACAACAGGCTTTTCAGCCTTTTTCGGAGCTACCGGTGTGGCCGCCTTTTTGGCAATGGGTTTTGCCACCTTCTTAGGGGCCGATTTCAGCACTTTTTTGGCAATCGGTTTCGCTACTTTCTTCACGACAGGCTTTACAACCTTCTTGGGAGCAGGTTTTGCAGCTTTTCTAGCCACAGGCTTTACAACCTTCTTGGGAGCAGGTTTTGCAGCTTTTCTAGCCACAGGCTTAACAACCTTCTTGGCCGGTGCCTTCTTTATGGGCTTGGCTGCGGGTTTTGCCGATTTGCTATTCTTCTTGGGGGCCGGTTTGGCCACTACTTTTTTCTTAACTACCGGTTTTACGGGCTTCTTTGCTGCTGCTGGCTTTACGACCTTTTTGGCCGGCTTGGGCGCAACTTTCTTTTTGGCAGCAGGCTTCACCACCTTGCCGGACTTGGCCGGCTTTACCGTCTTCTTCGCCTTGGCAACAGGAGCTTTCACCGCCTTCTTTGCGGGGGTCTTCTTTGCTGGGGCTTTTACTGGTTTTTTAGCCATCGTGGTTACGTGTAAAAAACAGGATTGGTATCAATCGCTGTTAAATGGGACGCGAAAGTAGGGAATTTTTGCCTAAACCAATCACCCAACAGCTCAATTGTAAACTGTTCGCTTTCAAAATGTCCGATATCGGCGACTACTATTTTACCATCTGCATCAAAAAACTGGTGGTACTTGAAGTCGGAGGTCACAAAAACATCAGCACCCGCGGCAATAGCATCGGCAAGGAGGAAACTACCACTTCCCCCACAAACAGCGACGCGCTTCACCGACCTTACGAGGGGTTTGGTATGGCGAATCAATGAGGCGTTCATGGATGTTTTCAGCAACCTAAAAAAGCTTTCCAAATCCACCTCCTCCTCCAACTCTCCCACCATTCCGCTACCCGCATCCTGCAAAACATTACCCAGCATAATCCACTGATGAGCAACTTCTTCATAAGGGTGGTTTTGAATCATTGCTTCATGCACTTGCTGTTTGAGCCATCTGGGCACCAAAAAGCTCAAACTATTCTCTGCTTCCACATGTCTAGTTCCCTTCTCGCCCAAAGTCGGATTTGCGCCATCTTGTGGACGAAACGTGCCCTCGCCCGTTAAAGCGAAACTGCACTCATCATAATTGCCAATGTGGCCACCACCCGCCTGAAAAATAGCTTGACGAATAGCCTCTGTATGCTCAACCGGCACAAATACTTCCAGCTTCAGCAGTTCTTCGCGCCGAGGCGCCAAAATCCGTAACTTACTCAGGCCTAGCTTCTCTGCAATCTTTCGATTAACGCCATGCTTCACATTGTCGAGGTTCGTGTGTATAGCATATATGGCCACGTCATTGCGCACAGCTTTAATGACAGTTCGCTCGATATAATTCCTTCCAGTAATCCTTTTTAACCCGCTGAAAACGATTGGGTGATGGGCGACCACCAAGTTGCATCCTTTCGCTATGGCCTCATCAATCACTTCCTCAGTGCTATCAAGGCAAAACAATACTCCCGTAATGGTTTGCCCTGGATTTCCTACCAACAGGCCACTATTATCATAACTTTCCTGTAACGCAGGGGGGGCCCACTCTTCGAATGCGGCAATGATTTCCTTCAAAAGCATGGCTGCAAATTACACAATGCAAAGTAGCAAGTGCAAATAGTTAATAAATTCATTGCAAATAAGATACACTCAAATCTGACAAGTCGACTATCTTCGTCGTATGTATCGGAGGAGAAAATGGTTGAAGCCTTTAGGAATGATTTATAGTGCCTTAATTAGGCTACGCCATGCTCTTTACAACAACAAAATAATCAAACCGGAAATAGGCAAACTCCCTACTATCGTTATCGGGAATCTTGCGTTGGGCGGAACCGGTAAAACCCCTCATGCCGAGTATGTTCTTAGACAGCTTCGCCAATGGTGCAAACCTGCGCTGCTTTCAAGGGGGTATGGACGCGAAACAAGGGGTTTCGTTTGGGCGAATCGTGTGAAGGCCTCAGCATCCATCATTGGAGATGAGCCGATGCAAATCCATTTGAAGTTTCCTGACTTGGTTGTAGCCGTTTGTGAAAACAGACTTCGGGGTATCGAGTACCTGAAAAACCTCACCAATAGCAATGTCGTTGTACTTGACGATGCTTTCCAACACCGAAAACTTCAGGGCGACTTCAATATATTGCTCACCTGCTATGATAATCCCTACTGGAAAGACAGTGTCGTGCCGGGAGGATCACTGCGCGACATAAAACAGTCCGCTCGCAGAGCTGATGCCATCATCGTCACTAAATGTCCGGAAAATTTGGTGCGCGATAAGCAGGAGGAAGCAATAAGGGCGATTCGACCTAGAAAGAATCAGCAGGTTTTCTTCACCCGCATAGAATATGGCGATGCCTATCCACTGAACGGCGAAGCGGCCTCCCTGCAGGCCGGAAGCAAGGTAATCGGTCTGGCCGGCCTTGCCGACGACACCTCGTTTCGACAATATCTGGACTCTCGATATCAATCGGTTTATTTCGAATCATTTGCAGATCATCACACTTTTTCACCAAAGGAGGTGGAGCAGCTATGGTCTAAGTATGGTACTTTTGCCCAAGCGATAGTGACCACCGAAAAAGACGCTGTTCGTCTGAGAAACATAACAGTTCCTGAGGGTATTCCGATTTTTGTAATACCTATTACTGTTGTCTTTCTCAACAATGAGTCGGCCTTCGTTCAGTTGCTTCGCTCCACTTGAACTCATTCACGCATGCGACATTCCTGTATTCCATTTACTTCGCGACTCGTTGCGTTTTTAGTTGTTTCAGCTGCCGTTATTGGATGTAATTCCGGACCGAAAGGTTCCATACAAGGAAAAATTGAAGGCGCGCAAGGAAAAACAATCTTCCTTGAGCGGTTCGTCAATAATCGAATGGTCTTTACCGACTCGGCCGTAATTGGAAGTGACGGAGGATTCTTGCTAGTGCCATCCAAACCCCTAGAGCTCAACTACTACCGCATTGTGATTGATAAGTCCAACTCCTTGGCGTTAATTACCGATAGCACAGAATCGACCTCGATAAAGGCAACCTTGGGTGAGTTCACCGAATCAGCTGCCGTATGCGGTTCTGCACATTCGGAAGAATTGCATGAACTGGAAAGTAAGTGTGCGCCCTTTGACAAGAAAGAACTTGAAGCGCGCCAACGAATAACTCAGCCGGATTTGAGCGCCGAAGAAAAGCAAATGCTCAACCAGAGCATGGCAGAAAACCGCCGTGAAATGGTGAAGTGCATCAAAGATTGGTTGGTTACGCACGAATCATCGCCGGCGGCGCTCATAGCGATACAGCGCCTAGACCCCCGCACGGAAATGGCCACGTTCAACAAAATTTTCGCGAACCTCAACGAAAGCTTCGGTCATACACTGCTCTATAAGGCCATGAAGCAGGAACTTGCCAAGTTGAGCAATCCCGGAAAACAGCAGGCCGCAGAAACAAACTCGGCCATTGCAGTGGGGCAACCCGCTCCCGAGATTGCACTCAATGACCCGCAAGGAAAGCAGCGCAAGCTCAGTGACTTGAAGGGAAAGACCGTGCTCCTCGACTTCTGGGCAAGCTGGTGCGGACCATGCAGAAGGGAAAACCCGAATGTGGTGGCAGCTTACAATAAGTACAACAAAGACGGTTTTGAAGTATTTTCGGTGTCGCTTGATCGGGCAAAAGATGCCTGGTTGCAAGCCATCGAAGCCGATGGTTTGCTATGGCCGAACCACGTGAGCGATTTGAAGTGGTGGGAATGCGAGGCTGCAAAGGCATACAATGTGCATTCGATACCGTTTACTGTTTTGGTAGACAAGGAAGGAAAAATACTCGGCCACAATTTGCGTGGCCCTCTGCTTGAGGAGAAGCTCAAAGCGATATATGGCCGCTAGCCGGCCCGTATTTGTAACAGTTGATAGGTAACAGCGTCTCGAGAGGGGCGCTGTTGCTTTTTATACAATGCCGTTTCAACCCGTATTTTCGCAAACAACTATTTAACCTCTTTCAATGAGAATCCTCTCACTCCTAATTTGCTTGTTCATCACAAGCTTACTTCTTTCACAACAGTCGAACTACTTCCAGCAAAAAGTCGACTACACCATCTCGGTCACTCTCAACGACACAGAGCACTCGCTGTCGGCGTTCGAGACTTTCAACTATACCAACCAAAGCCCCGACATACTTGACAAGCTGTACATCCACTTGTGGCCTAACGCTTACAAAAACGCCAAGACCGCCATGTCGAAGCAGAAATTCCGCCAGGGCGATTTCTTTATGTTGTGGGCGAAGCCAACTGCAAAAGGGTACATCGACTCGCTCGACTTCAAGGTGGATGGCACGCAGGTGAAGTGGAAATACTTCGAAGGCCAGGAAGACATCGCTGTGCTCACCCTTCCGCAACCGCTGGCTCCGGGTGCATCCATAACTGTAAGCACACCGTTCTTCGTGAAGCTGCCCAGCGGCTCCATTTCACGTTTAGGTCACATCGAACAGAGCTACCAAATCACGCAATGGTACCCGAAGCCGGCAGTGTATGATAATAAAGGATGGCACCCCATACCCTACCTCACGCAAGGGGAATTCTACAGCGAGTTCGGCAGCTTCGACGTGAAGATCACGCTGCCCGAAAACTACACGGTGGGCGCCACCGGCAATCTGCAAACGCAATCGGAAATTGATCGCATGGATAGACTGGCGAACGAGATAAGCTCAGACAATACGATGGAGTTTCCTCCTTCCTCTCCAAACCTGAAAACATTGCACTACAAGCAGTCCAACGTGCACGACTTCGGCTGGTTTGCCGACAAACGCTGGATGGTGCGCAAGGGCGAAGTAGAATTGCCCGCAAGTAAGAGAAAGGTTACCACATGGGCTCTTTTTACCCAAGCTGAAAAGGCTATTTGGGAAGAAGAGGGTATACGCTCCATCAACGATGGACTCTATTACTATTCGCTGTGGTCGGGTGATTATCCGTATGATGTCTGCACAGCCGTTGACGGTACCATCAGTGCCGGCGGTGGTATGGAGTATCCCAACGTAACCGTCATCGGAAACTCAGGCAACGCATCAACACTGCGCACCGTTATCATTCACGAAGTAGGTCACAACTGGTTCTACGGCATACTCGGAAGCAACGAGCGCGACAACGCGTGGATGGATGAAGGAATCAATTCGTTTTTCGAAACGCGCACGCTCATGGCTACTCAAAAAGACAGTGCTATGAATATTGGCATTCAAGTGGGGCAACTGGATATTCAGAAATTGCTTGGTCTCGAGAACCTTTCGTACAACTACCTCACCGAAGAGCTACCCTACCTCCTCTCAGCTCGCACCGGTGAAGACCAACCCATACAAGCACCCAGCGACGACTACACCAACCTCAACTACGGCGGAATCGTTTACAAAAAAACAGCGCTCGCCTTCAACTACCTCATGGCCTATTTAGGCGAAGCTGAAATGAACCGCTGCATGGCAGCGTATTTCGAAGCGTGGAAATTCAAGCACCCCTCTCCCGATGACCTCGAAGAAGTATTCGAAGCAACCTCGGGTAAAAACCTGGACTGGTTCTTTGACGAGCTCATCCCTACCACGCACCACGTAGATTATGCCGTGCGTTCAGGTAAGTCGAAAGATGGCGTATACTCGGTGAAGGTCAAAAACCGCGGACAAATAGCGTCACCCTTTGCAGTCGAAGTACTGCGCAACGGTGAATCGAAATCGCTCGTTTGGACCGAAGGAATTAAACCGCGTAGCAGCACACGCGTTACTATTTCGACTGAAAAGGGCGATATCGTTAAGGTGAACCCGATGACCGGTATTCCTGAATACAACAGAAACGACAACACCCTTCGCACGGAAGGTATCATGCGCACCGTTGAACCCACCACGTTCAAATTCCTGAGCAGTGTGGACAATCCGGATCATTCGCAACTCTTCTGGATTCCGCTGGTTGGTTGGAATGAGTATAATAAATGGATGCTCGGGGTAAACGTGCACAACCGCACAGTGCCAAGAAAGAACTTTCAATGGAGCGCCTCGCCCATGTACAGTTTTACTTCAGGTACCCTTGCAGGTTTGGGCCACATAGAATATAATAATGGCACTTGGGCTGCGGGCGTTCATGCACGAAGATTTGGTATTACAAATTCAGTTTTGGAGGTAGAAGAATCTGTTCGCAGTTACGATGTACTGAACCCCTACGTTCACTATAAAATGTTTCGCAACCGCACAGCGAAAGATTGGAGTGGGTCGGTGCGCCTATCCTACTTCACTATCGCTGAGTGGTACAAGGAAAACCGCGAGCCCAAATTCAACGACTTCATCTATTTCCCTCAAGGAACAGACAGCACCGTGCGTGCCGATCAATGGCGTGGCGACATTGAACTCAAAAAGAAACTTCCGCGCAGCACATTCACTTGGCACAGCCAAGTCGAAATCGGCGATTTCACCAACATGAACATCATGCACCAACACACGCTCGACCACGAGTGGGTTTACAAAGGCAAGGGAGCGAAAAAAATCAGAACCCGACTCTATGCAGGTTTGGGTAATGGTTTTTATCTGAATGCAACAGGCCAGTACGGTGGAGTGCGCAGCAACAATGACAGCCCCGGCAATGGCCTGCGCGGTGACTACCTCTACGAAGGTCTTTTCCTCGGGCGCGACCAGCAAACGGGATTGCTATCACAGCAATTCATGCGCACGCAAGGCGGTATGGCAGCACCAACAACCCAATCGGCCAACGGATTTTTGCTTTCGCTGACTACCGAAATCGATGTTCCTTTCAAACTGCCACTCGGAATTTACGGAGGTATTGCTGCTATGAAAACCAACAGCGACAACGGAAACATTCGGACAACCAACACTGATGTACGCACCCTCTGGAATGCGGGCATGTGCGTGCGCGTAATTCCGAATGTACTCAAGATCTATGTACCGATTGTCTATTCTGAAAGCATCAGCAAGGAAGTAGACTCGCGCTCTCTTAACTTCGCACAAAGCATCTTGTTTGAATTCAACATCGACGGTATGAATCCATTCAAGATTGCCGAAAACATTGCCAACCGATAAATACGATGTCGAACGCACGCACCAAGATTTACTTCGCCTCCGACTTTCATTTAGGATCTCCCAATGAGGAAGTGAGTCTTGTGCGCGAAAAGAAAATCGTGGCTTGGCTCGAAGCAGCGCGGGCGGATGCCGCGGAGATTTTTCTGGTAGGCGACCTCTTCGACTTCTGGTTTGAATACAAGCGCGCAGTGCCTCGAGGCTACACGCGTTTGCTGGGCAAGATTTCCGAAATCACCGACAGCGGCATTCCGGTGCATGTATTTACGGGCAACCACGACATGTGGATTTTCGATTACTTACCGAAAGAATGCGGTGTGCAAGTGCATCGTGCGCCCATTGAACGCAACTGGGGAGGAAAGCAATTTCTGATTGGACATGGCGACGGATTGGGCCCCGGCGATCATGGCTATAAATTCATCAAGCGCGTCTTCGCCAGTAAGGTTTGCCAATGGCTGTTTGCAAGGCTACACCCCAACTTCGGGATATGGCTCGCAAGCTCGCTCTCGGGCTACAGCCGCAGCACAACCGGACACAAAGACCAGGTATATCTGGGTGATGACAAGGAATGGCTCATTGTGTATTGCCGGGAAGTGTTGGAGAAAAAGCACTACGACTATTTCATTTTTGGACATCGGCACATGGCCATCGACTTCAGTCTCAACGAACGGGCTCGTTACATCAATTTAGGCGAATGGATGCACCAAGAGTCATGGGCTTGCTGGGATGGTGAGGAGCTCACTTTGATGAATGCAGCAGTGAGGAGTGGGGACTGAGGAGCGGGGACTGGGGACTGGGGACTGGGTACAACAAAGCACTCCCTTTCACGCCCTCACTATTTCACCACTTCACCACTTCACTATTTCACCACTTCACTATTTCACCACTTCACTATTTCACGGCTTAATCGCTTCTTCCCACACAGCCTTCCAGCCGATCCACCCTTCTTGCTCGGCAACCGTTTCATTGTGCCAGAGCGATACAAAATCACCGCCTGTTTGGCGCACCTCGGCTTTTAGTTGAGCAACCACCTGCATGGCTTCAAGCGTATCCAGTTTTTGGTATTGCCTGAGAGTAGAATCCATTACCACAACCGGGTGAACAATCAATGAGGTCGTTTCATTTTTTTCTACATCAAACCATTTAAACGGGTGAGCAGTACCCGCTCGAAAACCAGGCACATCAGCATAACCCATCGAATGGTCGTGCAACACACCACAGTCAAGAAGCCGTCGATAGGTTACCGGTAATTTAAACTTCAGAAAGTGCTGTCGACTGTGAGTCACCTTCTCTCCCATGATTGTTTCCAACCGGGCAATCTCTTTCATAAGTATGCGCACGTCGTGATGACTTTCATAACCGGGATGAATGCCCACTGTGGCACCCCCATCATGCATATCCTGAATCCGCTCTCGCAATTGTGCATTGCGATAATCCACATTGATGTCGTGTCTGGAAGGATCGGCCAGCAGAAAGAAACAACGCATCTCGATGTGTTGCGACAAGCAAGTGTCGAGAATATACTCGTAGGTATCAAACGGATCTTGTTCGTCGGCCAGCACGCATTTCATTCTCCTTGCAGCGCGAGCAGGCTTCAAGCGCAACAAATCGAGCGCAAATCCGCCCATTGTGCGACGAACTCCCTTGTAGCGAAAAGCAAAAGCACTATCGACATCAATTGTTGCCACCGTGCGAAAAGATGGAACGTCAGGGTGAAAGCCGGGGTAAAACCTCCGAATTTCATCGTGCACTTCCATACGCCAGAGGTCGGCCCATGGCCTATTCAGGAGTGCAGCACCTCCCCAAGCGGTGTGTCCAGAATACCGGCCATGCTCATCGAAAGAAGTGGCAGTATACTCTTCGTAGCGTGAAAGCAGAAAAAAACAAGCGGCAAATGGATCGAACCGCCCACTTCCATCAAAGTCGGGGTATGCCATTTTATTCCTATAACAAACCGACGGCTGCATTGGTTTCATCGCTTGATTCCAGAGAACATCCACCTGCGGGAATACCGGCACCTCAGCAACAGGGCACGGTTCGTTGCTATACCAAATGCGGATCCCCGTGGTGCTTACAAACAAGGATGTATCTGAAGTTACACGCAAAGCCTCACCCGAAAGCGAAAACATCCACCGCAGGGTGTAATCGAGTCGAGGGTGAAGAATTGGGGTGTATACGAGCACGGTTTACAAGAATTGAATGATTGAACTGCAAATTTGTTCCGCGGCCCGACCATCACCATAGAGCTGAGGCCAGCTTTCGAAGGAGCGCTGCATCAGTATCTGAGCAGCATCGAGAATGCGCTTGGTATCGGCATCGGCCACGATAGCGTGACCACCATGAGTGAGCTCCACCCATTCTGTTTCAGGACGCAAGATCACGCAAGGACGCTGCACGAAGTACGCCTCCTTTTGAAGTCCGCCGCTATCCGTAAATACCAGGCGTG
>Ga0315905_10000864_pt1 | contig 33381 bp, 49 predicted proteins | sample LakEriMetagenome_5_FD_203522 | JGI IMG/M metagenome (GOLD analysis project Ga0315905, IMG submission 203522) | Freshwater fungal communities from buoy surface, Lake Erie, Ohio, United States - Buoy 4 MA121 | ecosystem: Environmental > Aquatic > Freshwater > Lake | place: USA: Lake Erie, Ohio... | reverse complement strand
CATCTGCTACATTTTATTACTCTATCTCAACAGAGCAAACAGAGGAATCTATTAGTCAAGTATTAGTTGATGGTAATTTAACCTTAGATGGTGCTGACTATCAAACTTGGGATTCAAGTGTAAGTGCAAATGAATGGGCGATAACTTGGGCATTAGAAAAATTAAATTTAACTTTGGCAAATATTTAATAACTAAAAAAAATAAATCATGAATTTCAACAAATCAATCACAAATTTAGATGGTATTGCAGTTGTAAACCAAAATGGTAAAGAAGTTACATTAGGTAGCATCTTAGCAGACCAATTAGTAAGTGGAAGTAAAGGAGATGCAGTTAAGTTTTACGGATGGGCATTAAAATTGCACGAAGGTAAAGAACTTGACATTGATAAATCTGATACACAAACTTTGAAGGATTTTATTACAAACAATGAGCAACTAACAATCCTAGCGAAAGCACAATTGCTTGAACAATTTGATTAATGGCAGAACAAAATAGTTTAATAATTGATGTTGATGTAAAACCACTCAAATCACAACTTAAAGAGGCGACTGTATCATTACAGGCTGCTAGACAAAAGTTCGGTGAATTTAGTGAGGAAGCGATTGCTGCTGCAAACAAAGTTGCGGCTATCAAAGATGAGATAGAAGCAGCAGGAGAACAAGCAGCGTTATTCGACCCAGGAAAGCGTTTTCAAGCATTAACTACGGCAGCGAGTACGGCTGCGGCAGGTATTTCTGCGGTATCAGGTGCTATGGCATTGTTTGGTGGAGAAAGTGAAGATGTAGCCAAAACTTTACAGAAAGTACAGGGTGCTATGGCACTATCACAAGGCTTATCTCAATTAAAAGATATTGGGAAAGTAGGAGAACAATTAAAAATTTCATTCAAAGGACTTACGGCAGGAGCAGAAGGATTTAAAAAAGCACTTATCTCAACAGGGATAGGTGCTTTGGTTGTTGCGGTTGGTTTATTAGTTGCTTATTGGGATGATATTAAAGCAGCAGTAGGCGGTGTTAGTAAAGAACAGAAAAAATTAAACGAAAGTTCAAAAGAAAACTTAAAAACACAAGAAGATAAATTAGATGCAATAGATGGGCAATCCAATCAACTTAAATTACAAGGTAAAAGTGAAAAGGATATCCTAAATATTAAGATTAAACAAAGTGATGAGGCGATAAAAGCAGCAGAAGTTAATCTTGCTAACTCAAAAGCCACCAAAGATGCACAGGTAAAAGCAGCACAAAGGAATAAAGAAATATTGCAGGGTATCATAACATTCTTATCTGCACCATTAGTTGCCGTATTGGCAATGATAGACCAAGTTGGTAAAGTATTAGGCAAGAATTTTGGATTAGCAGAAGGCTTTACAGGTGGATTAGCGAAAATGGTATTCAACCCAGAGGAAACTGCGAAGGAAGGGGACGCTACAATTAAGGAAGCGGAAGAAACTTTAAATAAATTAAAAGAAAAAAGAGCAGGATTTCAAATAGCAGTACAAGGTATTGATAAAGCAGGAGCAGATAAAACAAAAGCAGATAAAGAAAAACAGGATGCAAAAGAATTAGAAGCACAGAAAATATTGCAAGAGGCTAAAAATAAACTACTTGATAAACAAAAACAAGAAGAAGCAGCGATTGAAGAAGCATATAAAGAAAAATTTAAGAAGTTAAAAGAGGCAGGTATTAAGGATGATGGTAGTTTAGAGGCCGCTAAACAAAAAGAATTGGCTGATGTAAAAGAAAAATATGCAAAAGAGGAAGCGGATAAGGTATTAGCATTTGATAAGGAGTTAAATAAGGCACGAACAGAGGCTAGATTATCCGCTATAAAGGATGAAAACGAAAGGGCGAAGCAAGAATTATTGGCTAACTATCAACAACAATACGCAGATATTGATGCTAATGAAAAATTAACGGCTGAACAAAAGTTAGCACTAAAAAAAGCACTACAAGAAAAGGAAAATTTAGAATTAGATACATTAGAAAATCAAAGAAAGGCACAAAAGTTCAATCAAGATGTGGCTGATTTAGATTATCAAATGAAACAATCTGAATTTCAGTTCAATATACAAAAGGATTTAGCCGCTAAAAAGTTAGCACTAGCAAAAACTGAGTTTGAAAATGGTAGAATGAGCCAAACAGAATATACCAATTTCTTACGTGCTAATGCAGAGGAACAAAAAAAGATTGATGAGGCTAGTGTACAGGCTAAAATGCAGGTTGCACAACAGGTAGCAGGTATTTTAACATCTATGTCTGACCTAGCAGGTAAAGATACGGCAGCAGGAAAGGGTTTGGCGATTGCCGCAGCCACAATTAACACATACACAGGTGCGACACAGGCTTTGAATAGTAAAGTACCCGCTCCTGAACCATTGGCAACTATCATTCGTATAGCACAAGCAGGTGTAATTGTTGCAACAGGTATTAAATCAATTCGTGAGATAACAAAAACAAAAGTACCCGGAGGTGGTGGAGCATCAGCACCTAGTATAAGTGCTTCTGCACCTACAACTGCATCAGCAGTACCGACATTAGGAAATAGTCCTGTTACGGCAATAGCCAATGTAATGCAAAATCAAAAGCCATTAAGAGCCTTTGTAGTTGAAAGTGAAGTAACAGGTAGTCAAAAGAGGGTGGCTGATATTGAACGAAGGGCAGGTTTTTAATATTTATAACTATGAAAGTGAAATTACCAATATATAAAATGTTGATTGCCGATGATATAGATGGCGAGGAGGAGGTAGATTATGTCGCATTGGTTGAATATCCTGCTATCCAAAGGAATTTTTTAGCATTTAATGAAACAGATGAGTTTGAAAGTTACGCTGATTATCCTGATGGAGTAAAAGGTAACGCTAGAAGGGTATTAGAATATGCAGAAAAGAATGGATGGGGTTCATGTGGTACTCCTGTTGGAAAACAAAGAGCCAATCAGTTAGCAAGTGGAGAGGCTATATCACTAGAAACTATCAAAAGGATGTATTCTTATTTAAGCAGACATGAAGCCGACTTAACTTCAAGTAAATCTTATGGCGATGGATGTGGTAAATTGATGTATGATGCGTGGGGTGGTAAGGCTGCATTAGGTTGGAGCCGTAATAAATTAAGACAATTAGGAGAATTAGGCGATGAACAAAGTTCTGATTTGAAGTTTGCAATACAAGATGAGGAACAAAGGATAGTAACAGGTCCACTTATGATAGCGGATTTGCCGATTTATAGGAGAGATGAGGATGGAGAATACTATGTAGTGTTTAGTGCAGAAGAAATAAAGAAAATAGTACAACGATTTTTCAAGAAAGGTTATCAAGCAAAGGTTAATATAGAACATGGAAAGCCTGTTGATGATGTTTATATGTATGAAAGTTATATAGTTGATAGGGATAAGGGTGTTATGCCACCAAAAGGATTTGAAGATATATCTAATGGGAGTTGGTTTGGAAGTTATAAGGTTGATAACGATAAGATATGGGATGAAGTTAAGGCAGGTACATTCAAAGGATTTAGCATAGAAGGTATGTTTAGATACCAAAAGACAAAAGAAACAATAACAGAAGAAGAGGTTACGATGCAAAAGGTCATCAATATTTTATCACAAATTGAACACTAATAAAAATTTAATATTTACAATTATGAACGCAAAAGAAGCATTACAAGAAATCAAAAAGTTACTATTTACAGAGAATAGTAAACAAGAGTTTGCCTTAACAGATGGCAAATTAGAAGATGGAACTGCTGTAAAGTACGATTTAGAGAGTGGCGAAATCTATGTAGTTGGTCAAGATGGGGCGAATATGCCTGCACCTGTTGGCGAACACAAACTTGAATCAGGCGAGCTTATCGTTGTGGTTGAAGAAGGTAAAATCGCAGAAGTTAAAAAGGCTGAAAGCGAACCAAAGGTTGAAGTTGAGGTTGAGGCTGCAAAAGAAGAAGGACCTGCCGAAGATGAAAAGCCAAAGATTGACGAGCAAATGTCTGCAATGGAAGAAAAATATGCAGCACTTGAAAAGAAAGTAGAGGAAATGGCTAAAAAGTTAGATGAAATGGGTGTAAAGGAAGAAAAAATGAGTTCTGCAATTAAATTGTCAGCACAAGTTTTAGAATCATTAGCAACTGAACCATCTGATGAAGCAATTCAAAAGCCTAATACTTTTTACAAAGAAGTAAAAGACGCGAAACAACAACAATTTAATAAATTACAACAAGTTTTTCAAAATTTAAAAACAAAATAATATGGCATTAGATTTATCAGCACTAACAAACTATGTAGAAGAAAATGCCCAGCAACTTACTGCTGCTGCAATTTTCAGTGCGAAAACTGCTTCTTTGATTGAAGCGAAGGGTAATGTTCAAGTTGGTATCAAATCAGCAGAAACAATCAATGTTTTGACTACCGATGCGGTATTCCAAGCAGGTGGTACTTGCGGATTCAATTCAAGTGGTACAACTGCAATTACACAAAGACAAATTACAGTAGGTAAAATTAAAGTTCAAGAGGCTATCTGTCCTAAAACTTTTGAAGCGAAGTATACACAAAAGGCATTAAGAGTAGGTTCTACTTACGATTATATGGCTTACGCAACAGACTTCACTAATCAAAAGATTCAAAGAATTGGTGCTGCTCTTGAAACTGCGATTTGGCAAGGCGATACCACAAGTGGTACGGCTAACCTAAATAAATTTAATGGATTTGCTACCATTATCAATGCTCTTGGCTTTGGTGGTGCGGGTGACCCAATCAACGGAAACACAAGTGCTTTAACTACTTTAACTAAATCAAATGTTAGACAAGCGGTTGATGAGATTTTCTTATCAATCCCTGCTGCACTTTTAGACAAAGATGATTTTGTTATCTTCTGTGGTAATGATACATTCCGTGAATATGTAGTAGCACTTCGTGAGGCTAACTTATTCCACTATTCAGTTGAGGCTGCAAATATGGAAGTAGTTGTACCTGCTACAAACATCAAATTAATTGGTGTGAATGGTTTGAACGGAACTGACTATATGGTTGGTATCTGTATGAGCAACATGTACTTGGGTACAGATATGTTGAATGAGCAAGACAAGTTTGAATTATTCTATGCGAAAGAAGCAGATGAAATGAGATTTGTAGTAGAATTCAAATTAGGATGTCAAGTAGCATTCACAGATGAGGTTGTTTTCTGGAAGAAAGCATCAGCGTAGTAGAAAATAATATAGGGGAGGTAATACTCCCCTAATTTTATAATATTTTAAATTTAACATTATGCCGTGCGCATTAACACAGGGATATACCCTTGATTGTAAAGATAGTATAGGTGGTTTAACTGCCGTATACTTCGCCCCATGGGAAGATTTGAATGTAGTTACACAGGCTTCGGGTGTTGTAACTACCTTGACTATGGACACAGGTAAGAAATTTTATAAATACGACCTTGTAAAAGAAAGTTCTAACTTTGCAGAAGCAGTAAATACAAATGTACAGAATGGTACTGTTTTCTATACTCAAACATTAGAGGTAATTTTAAACAAATTGCAAGTAAACACTAGAAACGAAATCTTGCTTTTGGCTAAAAATAGATTAGCAGTAATCGCAACAGATAATAATGGCGATAATTGGTTCTTAGGAGTTGCTTATGGTTTAGATTTAACAGGCGGTGGTAGTGCCACAGGTACTGCCTTCGGTGACAGAAGTGGTTACACTTTGACTTTCACAGGAAATGAGAAAGAATTAGCACCGAAAGTGACTGCTATTATCCCTATCGTGTAGATTTGGTTTGTTTACATATGGTTTTTTTGGAAAAGGCATCCTTCGGGGTGTCTTTTTTTTTATACAAGTAACAATTTATTATATTTACTATTATGATTAGACTTACAAAAAATGTTACAGGGTTCATTTATTTGAGTTTAGATGACAAAAGGCTTACATCTAGTAATTCCTATACAATATTATTTGTAAATGAAGTAACGAATGAACAAGTTAATCTAACTTTGACAGATGTCAGTTCATTCAAGAACAGATATTCAAAGTTTCAAATATTAAATACATCATTTAATACAAAGACAATAGGATTTTGGAGGTATTATGTAACACAGGCAGGAAGCGGTGCTACAATAATAGCAACAGGTAAGTTTGAATTAGTTGATACAAATTTAAGTGATACAGATGTCATTAGATACAATGGGTATAATGGCGCATATAAAACATATACAGTATGATTAAGTTCTTAAAGTTTGACCAAGTTCCATTGCCAGTTTATAAAGAAGTGAAAGGCAAAGATTGGATTTACTATGGCGAAAAAAATGATTACCCTGATTATCTATTGCGTTTATACAACAATAGTGCAAAGCATAATGCAATTATAACAGGTAAAGTAGATTATATCTGCGGAAATGGATGGGATGCTATTTCAGAAGATGAAATGCAAAAGGCAAAAGCCTATACAATTTTAGATAAGGTTAATACCAAAGGAGAAAGCCTTACAGACATAACTAAAAAGATGGCTACCGACTTATCAATATTCGGTGGTTACTATTTACAAGTTATTTGGAGCAAAGGAACAGGAGAGATTGCTGAACTATATCATTTAGATTATTACAAGGTTAGAACTAATTCTATCAATAATTGCTATTATGTGGCTGATGATTGGATTAAGAACGGACAAGTAAACCCTAGACCTAACTATTTAGAATACCCAAGATTTGATGATAACAATAGAAAGGGAAGTCAAATTCTATATTTCAAAGAATATAGAGCAGGATGTAATATTTATTCACTTCCTGATTATAGGGGTGCTATTTCATATATTGAACTAGATATTTGTATTGGGGAATACCATTTGAATAGTATCAATAATGGAATGTTCAGTTCTAAACTTATTAACCTAAATGGTGGGCGAGTTAGCGAGGAAGAAGAAAACAGGATTGAAAAGCAATTTAAAGACAAATTTAGCGGCTCAAAGAATGCGGGTAAGTTTATGTTAGCGTTCAACGATAGCAAGGAAAATGAGCCATCTATAATCGATTTAAGCGGTACTGAACTTGACAAGCACTTTGACCTTTTGAATAAGACAGTTCAACAGGAAATTTTTAGCGGTCATAAGGTTACAAGTCCTATGCTATTTGGTATTAAAACAGAAGGGCAATTAGGTGGAAGGGCAGAATTGCGTGAGGCTAGTGAGTTGTTTCAAAATACCTACATCAATACCAAGCAAAAGGAGATAGAACAAGTTATCAATTACCTATATTCTTTCAATGATGTAACGGCAGAATTGTTATTAAACAAGACAGAACCAATTTCATTCCAATTCGGCGAGGCTATCATCAGTTCTAATATGACACAAGATGAGATTAGAGAGAAGTTGAGTTTGCCAATGATTGAAAAACAAGAAACTGATTCTAGTCAAAACCTAATTAATTCACTTAATTCATTAAATCCTACACTTTTACAGAAAGTATTGGAAAATATGAACACAGATGAGTTAAGAAGTTTAGTAGGATTGATGCCAAAAGTTGAAGATGTAGCCGTTGAACCTGTTACTCCAACAGAAACTATGCATGTTTCATGCAGTCACGGGAAAAATGATGATGAAATTATAGCATTATTTGAAGGCAAAGGTTTACCACAAGAAAACTTTATAGCATTACAGGAAGATAGAATGTTATTTAGCGATATGGATGAATTTAACAGACATCAAGATTTTGCTGAATACACATTGAACGCAGTACAGGAAAATATTGTGGCTGCTATTAAAGGCAATCCAACCGCAACGATTGAAGATATTGCAAAAAAATCAGGTGTAAGTAAAAATGTAGTAACCGATAGATTAAATACATTACTTGATGATGGGGTTATTAAAGAAAAGATTAGCAGGGATGGTACAATTACAAGGTCAGTAACTAAAATTGGCGATTCAGCGATTAGAAAATTAACTCCTATCACATCATACAAGATTCTATATAGTTATGAGGAAAGACCTAATGTTCCAAAGCCTTTAACAGAGAGCAGACCATTATGTCAAAAACTTTATGGTAGTAAGTTATATTTCACTAGGGAAGAAATCCAAAACATAACTGACCAATTAGGATATTCTGTATTTCAACTTTGTGGTGGATGGTATACAAATCCAAACACAGGAGTTACTACACCATATTGCAGACACGAATGGAAACGAAATGTTGTAATTGAAAAAACATCACGATGAGCGCGAATATTTTAATGATTAGTGAGCAGTCTTTTAAAGATTTTACGATTGCTTCAAATAACATAGATTTAAAAAATCTAACACAGATTATAAAAATGACACAGGATAGGTATATCCATTCATTATGTGGTAGTGCTTTATACAATAAGATTTTAAATTTAATTAGCACAGGAGATATCACTTTGGTTGGAAACGCTAAATACAAAACATTACTTGATGATTTCTTAACTGATACATTATTTAACTATGTATTAGGAGAGTTACCAATGGCTATGCAATACAAGTTCGTTAATAAAGGAGTATTAAAGAAAACAAGTGAGAATAGTGAGCAACCTACATACGCTGAATTACAAAGTATTAGCAAATATTATCAAGGTTACGCAGAATGGTATGCTGAACGAACAATTAATTACCTTACTGCGAATAGTGAAACATATCCTGAATACTTAAATCCCGGAAGTGATATAACTGCTATATGGCCTACAAGCAATCAATATAGGACTGCTATTAATTTAGGCAATGGCGAGTTAGAAGATACTAGACCTTATAGTGAAAGATATCAAGGCAATCGTTATAAAAAACCATATTAGGATGGCATACACAAAAAATGAAAAGAAACTAAAAGAATATTTAAAAAAGAAAGATGAGTTTAAGCAACCTGATAGCAAAGATAAAATCAATACAACAAAGCCATCCAATGTTAAAAACATTCGGAGAGGGTGATATCTATGACTACGTTGATAATGGCGGAGAAATAGAATATCCTGTATTGTGGGTTGTACCTCAACCATCTAGTTATGTAACAGGCACTATGCGTTACAGATTTGTATTAGTTTTTGCTGATTTATTAACAGAAGATAAATCAAACAGGTTACAACTTCAAAGCGACCAATTACAAGTTGCTATTGATGTTATATCTAAACTGAAATTAGATAATACTTATAGTTTCAATATAAGTCAAAATATAAATATAGAGTTTTTTCAAGAAAGGTTTGATGATTTTACGGCAGGAGTTTCTGCTAATATTGAAATCATTGACCCTACCCCTTTAAATTTATGTCAATTCCCAACATAATAATACAATAATGACAATGTTTGAAAGAGATGAAATAGGTGTACCATCAACATTAGGTGCAATTTTATTTAATGGTATGCAATTAATGGGAGTTGAACTTGTGAATATTGTTTTCACTTGGATAATTTCAATTCTTTCTATCGTTTACCTAATATATAAAATCAAAAACGAAAAAAAAAGTTATGATAGACGCAAAAACAATGGAACGGATAGCACTAATGCATCCTAAACTTCGTGAAGAGGCTAATGATATTTATTTGGAAATAACAGAATCATTAACGAGCAAGACATTTTGTAGATTTAGCCATACATTAAGAACATTCGCAGAACAGGATGCCATATACGCACAGGGCAGAACAACAAAAGGTCCAATCGTTTCTATGGCAAAAGCAGGTTTGAGTCCACACAATTACGGATTGGCTATTGATATTGTATTAATAGATGGTAAGAGTGCTATATGGGATACTAAAAAAGATTTTGATGGCGATGGTAAAGCAGATTGGATGGAAGTAGTTGCTATTTTCAAGCAATATGGTTGGACTTGGGGTGGTGATTGGAAGTTTAAAGATGCTCCACACTTTGAAAAAACGTTCGGATATAGCACTAGAAGTCTATTGAATTTGTATAATAGTGGCAAAGTAGACAAAAATAACTATGTGTTAATATGAAATTGAATAATTTTAAACAATGGAAAACGACTACACTAGGCTTGATAATTATGACTTGCTCTATTGCGAGTGTGTTTATAAAGGAAATACAATGGTCGGATGCTATAATTGGTATAGCAGTTGGTCTAATTCTTATTTTCAGTCCTGATAGTATTATAGATAAAATAAAAAGTTTAATCAAATGAAAAAGTGGTTCAAAGAGTTTTGTTATTTATATTCAAAATGTCAGCAACATCAATTCATTGGTAAAATATGAAATATCTAATAATCTGTTTATTGTTTGTCAGTTGTGTTTCTGAAAAGAAAATAGCCAAAATATGTGCTGAAAAATATCCAATCAAGGATAGTACTATCATAATTGAAAAGATAGATACAACTTATGAATATATCAAAGGCGATAGTATAAAAGTACCATTCTATTTGAAAGGAGAAGTTATTTATAAGGACACAATCTGTCCACCTGTTAAATTTCCAAAGATTACAAAATTAAAAGAGAAAATTGTGTATCAAGAAAATACAGCGAAAAGTGCATTATTTGAATTCCAAATGAAAGACATGAGTCAAAAATTGGCAAAAGTGAATGATGATAATAAGAAACTAGAAGAAAAGGTGCGTACAAGAACAAAACAAAGAAATATACTATTCATTATATTAGGTATCATAATTTTATTCAAGGTCTTAAAGTACGCACTATACAGATGGTTATCAATAAACTAGGCAACAACATCACTAAAATACAAATTAGTGGTAAAGAACAAACCTTCCTCCTATTATCAGATGTTCACTTTGATAGTAAAAGTTGTGAAAGAGAATTGCTAAAAAGCAAACTTGATGAAGCATTAGAAAAGAATGCTATCATTTTAGTGAATGGCGATTTTTTTGATATGATGCAAAGCAGAAATGATAAAAGAGGAATGAAAGGCAGTTTAAGAAAAGAATATTTAGGAGATAACTATTTTGATTTAGTTATTGAGGATGCCTATGAATTCTTAAAGCCTTACGCTAAAAATATATTAGTGATGGCTGATGGTAACCACGAAACTGCTATCACAAAGAACTATGAAACTAACCCATTAGAAAGATTGTGTTATATGTTACGCAAGGAAGGTGGCAGTAATACACAACATACAGGCTATCAAGGATGGATAGTTATTAACTTTCTACATAACAATTCAAGTGCTTCTTATTATATTAAAATGCATCACGGAAGCGGTGGAAATGCTAGGGTAACCAAAGGTGTTATTGAACACAATAGAATGAGTACGTATGTTGAAGGTGCTGATTTAATATGGTTAGGACACACACATACACAATATTGCGTACATTCAACCATAGAAAAGATAACAAGTAGTAATGTATACAATGTAGATTTTCATAAAGTATATCATATTCGTACAGGATGTTGGAAACAAGAATATAAAGAAGGTGGATGGTCAGTTGAAAAAGGATTCGGTCCATCGGAGATTGGTGGATATTGGGTTGAATTATCTTATGGAAGGCATAAAATAGATGGCGAAAGGAAATCACAAATAGAAACAAAAGTATATTCAACATAATATGTGGCTAGAAATTGAAGTCTTATTAAAAGACAGGACAATTAATTGGCAGGATTTAGGCTTTGACATCCAATACGATTTCGCTAGAAGGATGATAAGGCTTGATGAAATATATTATTTGCAAGAATTATTGCCTGATATACAAATCCTTACATTTCAAGACCAAACTACAATATACATTCGTGGCGATTACGATTCATTGAGGGATAAAATATTACACTTACAAAGTGATATGGATGAGGATGACAGTTGAACGAATTATGCTCAACAGGGCAGCATAACCCCCCTATAAAAAACCCCCTAAAAACCCCCAAAAATAGCCTAAAAACAGGCTAAAAACAGCCAAAATTGGTCACATAACTGACTGATAACCAATAAGTTATATTTAAGCCTTAAATTTATTTTGGTATATTATAATTATGTTGTAATATTGTGGTAGTTCTTTTAAATACGGATTCGGGTTGTGGCCACCATAACCAATTGACAATTCACCCAATCAGTTGTAAAAACTCAGTATAAGTGAAGTACCTAATTAAAGCGAATCCCATCCAGTCAATTCTATTCGCTACTAGCCTAATCATCATCCCAGGGCAGTAAGCCACTACACAAAATGAAATAAGAACAGGGCAATAGAAAACTTGAATAGGACAGGTAACACATTCTCAGTCTAGCGATATACAATGAATCATAGAACCACAGGGACGATAACCAAGAAACTGCTATGAATAAACAATTTAGTTGTATAACCACACAATGGAACACTTTGGTAAGTTAATCCATCAATGCAAGTGGTATGGGTGTGCGAAGGTCGAACAATGGTAATCCTTCATTGGAAGTTGTTCATAACGAAAAAAGGTTTGGTGATGTGTAGCAGGCTACCTGAATGTTCAAGTCATTCCATCATCGCTAAAAGTGGAGTCACCACTATAATCTCTGAAAAAACAATATGGAAACTTTAAAAATCCAAACAATCGCTACAATGGAATCAGCAATTAACAACATTATGTTGAAAGTTAGTGAATCCACAGGTTCTTTACACACAAAAGATGATGTGCGTTCATTACTTATTAATTTACGCAACCAATGTGTTGATGAACTAGGGCAAGTATTTGATAACGCACCTGTCGTTGAAAACTTTACCGACCAACGATTTACACTTGAAGAAGTGTTAAGTGTTATTGAAAACCTATCTTATTCTGAATACACATCAGCCGATACTGATTCAGCAGATTTCGAATTAAATTATCGCAATCAAGTTGAACTGAATTCTTGTGATGTTGAATTTGATGAACAAGAATTTTACAAAGATGTTGAAATTGGCTTAAATGAATTGTTAGAAGAAAAACAAAGGGAAGCACAACCAACAGAAGTAGATACAATAACAATAATTGACTAATCCAAAAATCAAATCAAATGGGAACTCACATTACAATCGCAGAATTATTTATCATTAGTATAATTAGCATCCTATCTTGGGTGCTAATTAAAACTATTTATCAACATTATAAAAAATAAATCATGTATCAAATCTTTGCAACAAGACAAACAAAAAGACTAGACAATTCAATTACTAAATTTGAAGGCTATCAAAGGCTGAAAATATTTGATTCAGAAGATTACGGAATAGCACTTGATGAATTTAGTAAACTTTTAAAAGAAGAATTAGAATTCATTAGTATAATTGATTATTCAGTTATACATTCAACTTATGAATTAAGTAATTATGATGTGAAGAATCATACACATAAAACTTTGAGGGTAATTACATTACAAAACTTTTAAATCAATCTTATGAGTAAAAACAGAAGGCGAGAAAAGATAAGTGTATCAACTTATCCTGCCACACAACTATCATTCAACGAATGGTGTAAAGCACTAAATGTATCATCACAATACATAAACAAAAAATTGTATGATATGTATAATCGCACAGATGCAGAAAACAATATTCTATCTAAATTTTTAAAAGAAACAAAATGAGTAAGAAACATTATGTATGGGCAGCACAATCAGTCGTTGATGAATGCCGCTTTAATGAACTATCCGATTTCCAATCCGCTAGTTCTTACATCCATTATCTAACATTCTTTAAAGTTTTCGGTACTAATTTTAATCAAACCACATTTGACAACTACATTGTCAATAAACTTTTCAATTAAACCATAAAGGGTGCAGCATCTTACACTGCGTAATGCTATGAAAAAAGCAAACCAAATCTTAGAACAGGCATTTAGCGGTCTTAAATTACAAGACGATTCAAATGCAGAACGAGTTGCAAATTTACTTGACCAATTCGGTTTACGATGGACAGTCAGTAAGCAACCATTATTCTTGAAGGATGGTACAGAAACCCCATTCGTTGGAATTGTAAGGGATGATACCCAAAAAGTATTCACAACTTGTAAGGATAGTTACAATCCTTATCAAAATAGTGAACTAGCAGAATTGCTCATCCGTATCGCTGATAAGGGTGGCTACAAAATTCACGGCGGTGGAATGTTCAAGGCAGGTGCAAAAGTATACGCACAACTTGAAAGCGGTAACATTATAAAAAGTATTGGCAAAAACAAAGACAAGGTCGTTGGCTATACGACAGGAATCAATTCACACGATGGCACAAGGGCATTGCGTTGGGGTGCGACTAATATAACTATCAGTTGCCAAAACACATTCAACGCTGCTAGTAAAGAATTGCAGAATAGTATTCGCCATACTAACAATTTACATGCGAAGGTTGATGAATACCTACGAGAAATAGGATTCGCTATTGAGCAGGAGAAAACGATATTTGAAAGATTTATCAAACTATCTGAAATACCTGTTAAGCAAAATCATATCGCCAAAATTGTACAGAATGTTACAGGGGTTGATATTATGATGGATGAATCCGAAGCCGAAGGTAAGTTCAGCGGATATAATATTAATCGTTCCAAAGAATTGCTTGAATGTGTCGCAGTTGAAATGGAACAGAAAGGCGAAACGATGTGGGGATTATTTAGTGGAGTTACCAATTATACTACACATACAATGCCTGTGCCGAAGCGTGAAGGAGCAAGGCTTGAAAGTAAATATATCGGGAAGGCTACTAAAATAGACAACCGAGTTCTAACTCTAATCAATTCACTAAACAAAAATTAATAACATAGGGGGGCGAATAACCCCCCTTTAATTTAATCTTATGCAAACATTCAAAATCAATAATGCTACAATTGAATTGAAATTCATTGATGATAATAATTTTATTATTATTGTTGCTGACACAAAATTAATTGGTAATTTTACAATTATGTTTAATGAGCAACAATTCTTGGACTTCTTATTTGTCAATGGGATTGTTGAAGTTCAAGACAATGTTATTCTTTGGGATGAATATGTAGAGGATGAAGAAGGCATAACGCACATGAACACTCATGGAATAAGAGTCAATGATTATATCAATAACTATATCAATCGTGATGAAATAGAAAGTATAGTTATAAAATCATTAGAAACATTCATAACAAATTTTCAACCATAAATCAAATCAAATGCAAAAAGCACAAGTAGACAAACCAAAGCAACAGACTTTGCTAAAATCATTAGCAGAGTTTCAGTATGAATGCCCGATAATCCATAAGGACACTAGCGGATTTAACTACACTTACGCTGACCTACCAAAGATTATCAGTACCATTATGCCACTCATGAAGAAGCATAAGTTATGTTTCTCTCAACCACTTGAAGGAACACAACTCCGCACGATTATCTATCATACAGAAACAGGGGAATCCATTGAATCCATCACGGAAATACCAATCATTGAACTAGCCAAGATGAATGTCTATCAATCATTCGGTAGCGGTATAACATACTTTCGCCGATATGCATTATCAAGTATTCTAGGTTTAGTAACTGATAAGGATATTGATGCGGCAGGTGAACAGGTTAAAACTATTGAACTACCTAAAAAAGTTAAGTCAAAGGTAGAAATGAATGATGTGGCATTATTGAAACTAGTCGCACGATTTAATGGTGGCGAAACAGATGTGTTTGATAAAGCAACTGAACACTTCACATTCAGAGAAAAAGATTTATTAACAATTCAAACTCTAAAAGATGATAGAAACATATAGTCAAGAATGGTTTCAAACAAGGCTTGGTAAAATAACAAGCAGTACGATATGGAATTTAATCGTAGAACCAAAGGAAAAGGCAAAGAAAGACAATGGCGAACTATCTAGTACAACAAAAGATTACCTGATGGGTAAGTTAGCCGAGAAATTAACAGGGGTGTATCGTGATTTCAAAAGCGATGCTACAACTCACGGACTAGAATTAGAAGCCGAAGCCTTACAATTCTATATGAATAAGACAGGTAATGTAGTAACTGAATGCGGTTATATTGAATGTATCAATGGATTGTATGGTGGAACTCCTGATGGGTTCGTTAATGATGATGGTATCATACAAGTTAAATGCCCATACAACTATCAAAATCATATTCACTATGGATTAGTAAGTGATGTGGAGTTCTTCAAATTGAAGTATCGTGAATACTATTGGCAATGCCAAAGTGATATGCTAGTTAGTAACAGGCAGTATTGTGATTTCGTTTCTTATTGTAAAGAAATGCCGGAAGGCTTACAGATGTTTACGCTTCGTATCCCTATTAATATGGAAGATGCTCAACTATTATTGAATAAGGTTGAACAGGCAGGTAAATATTTGAATAACCTTTATAATCTATTAAACGATAAATGGAACAAGTAGAAAATGTTTTGAAATACATTAAGTTATATACCAACTGCTCTGACCATACATTGAAAAGAATAAAGGTATTGCTTGATGGTATGATAGTAACTAGGGAAGTAATAAAAGTAGTTGAAAGCACAAAAGAAGTATTGATACAAAAGAAAAAGTCAAATCATACAATTAAAAAGTGGGCGAATGAATGGATGATTAATAACGATACAACATATAATCAAGTAGCACTTAAATCTAGAAAAGCAGAAGTGTTATGTTTGAGAAATAGGTTTTGCGTTGATGCCTACAAAGAAGGATTCGGCTTATCTGAAATTGGTAGATACTTAAAGCGTGACCACACTACGATATTACATAGTGTTCACAAAATTAAAACAATTAAACAATGCGAGTAGTATCATTTCTTCATTTTCTATTTATCAGTATACCTATATTCTTATGCGTATATCTAACAATAGAATTCTATTTCTTAATCAAATCAATTTTAAAAAAATGAAAAAACCAATCAATCAAAAAACAGAAGTATTGTATTCATTACTTCAAGGAGAACAAACAACTATGAGTATAGTTAAGTTAGGAGTATGTAATCCAACATCAGCCATTACACTTTTACGACAAGCAGGTGTGAATATCCTATGTGATAATAAGCCACACAAAAATAAGTTTGGAAGGATGATTAAGTTTGGAAGATTTAATGTACTTAACAAAAGAGAAGCGACAAAGATTTATAACAATTTAATTAAGTAGATTATGATTTGTATTGAAAAGGATGTGTTCTATGAAAAACAATTAACTGCGGCTGCGAAACTATTTTATGGGTGGTTAAAAGAAAACAATGATAACCTAGAAAAGAATAATAACTTTTACGCACTAGAATTCAATGTTAGTACTATGACAATCAATAATTGGTTATTCGCATTAGAAAAGCACAAGTTGATTAAGATTCATTATTACAAAAAAGAAAGGAAAGTATATTTATTAAATTAAACAAATCCTAGCACGAGGCACCTATTTAGGTGCTTCTGTGTTTAGGTATATAAGTCTATGAAATCAAACTCTTATTATTTTAGCCACGATTACAATGCGGCTAACGATGTCAAGGTATTATTCCTGCGACAACAATTAGGTATGGAAGGATATGGTATCTATTGGTATTTAGTTGAGGCATTGGCAACGAGTGGTGGTATATTGCCTTTAAATATTACCCCTGTACTTGCTATGCAAATGCAAGTAACAGAAGCGAAAGTTGATTGTGTTATTCGCCAATTCAATTTATTCGTTATAGAAAACGAAACATTTTTCAGTATGCGTTTAGCCGAACACTTAAAACTACGTAAGACGCTATCTGATAAGGGCAAAGAAGGGGCAAATCGCAGATGGGGTAATGGGGTGGCTAATGGGGGTGCTAATGCAAACAAAGGAAAGGAAATAAACCAAATAAATGGTTTTGTGACCAAAATAAGCATATAAGGTCTATACAGGTCTAAATAGGTTTAAATGACCTTTTTAGCCGTATATAGGCATTTTTACCCCCCTAGCCTAGCTAAACCCTTATTTTAGCCCTAACCCCCCTAAAATCGCCTTAAAATGGCCTTAAAATGGCCCTATCCACCCCTATTTTAGCCAAAACAGGCAAACCATATAACAGGGTAACCCCTAATAAATAACCATAAAAAACAGGCCAATGTACGAAACAAAAGCACCGCCGAATGATATATCGGTGGAAAAAAGTATTCTAGGTGTTTTACTTATAGAACCTAGATGTATTCCCGATGTTGTAAACAAGTTATCAGTAGATTTCTTTTACAATAAGCACTATCAAATTATTTATACCACTATCGTACATTTATACGATAAAACAATTGCCGTTGATTTAGTGACAGTCGTTAATCACTTAACACAAACAAATCAAATAGAACAAATTGGTGGAGCGTATTCTGTTGTCAAACTTACTAATGATGTTGTGAGTGCTGCTCACATACAAGATTGGGTATCTATATTACAACATCTGTACTTACAACGACAAGGTATATTGATAGGCCATACCCTTATCAACAATTCATATACTACAACAGAGATTAGCAACATATTGAATAGTGCTAGTAATGAAATTATCAATGCTCAACAGAAAGTATACAAGTCAACAGAACTAAATATGTTTCACTATCTGTTTGAGTTAGCCAAACAACGAGGGCAGATATTTGAAAATGGACAGATAGGTATAGACACAGGTTGGCCAAGTTTAAATAGGATTGTGAGCGGATGGGTTAATCCTGACCTTATAATACTAGCCGCCCGACCCGCACAGGGAAAGACTGCCTTTATGCTTAACACGATACTGAATGTGCTTGAACAAGACAAAGCCGTAGGGGTATTTAGTTTAGAAATGAGTGGAACGCAGTTAGTCAATAGGTTATTAAGTTTAGTAACCAAGATTAAGCACCATAATCTGCGACACAATATTGTTACCGAATACGAACAATCATTGATTGATAAGTCCGAAAATAAAATGATTAAGTACCCATTGTATATTGATGATAGTCCAAGCCTTAACATTCGTGAGTTGCGTAGTAAGGCAACCATTATGAAACGTAAGTACAACATACAATTACTATGTATTGATTATCTGCAACTTATGAGCGGTGTTGATAGGAAAGGGAACAGGGAAAGTGAGATAGCAGAAATTAGTAGGGGTTGTAAAATACTTGCCAAGGAACTAGACATACCTGTTATTGCCTTATCACAATTAAGTAGAGCAGTTGAAAACAGGCCTGACAAGTTACCACAACTATCCGACCTGCGTGAAAGTGGTGGGATTGAACAGGATGCTGATAGTGTTATATTCTTAATGAGGCCGGAAACATATAACATCCCCGAGATTGAAATTAGTGGGAACACTATACCAAGCAACGGACTATGTGTTGTTAAGATAGCCAAGAACAGACATGGCAGTTTAAAGAATATTCCATTCCGCTTCATTGGGGAACTTATGAAGTTTGAGGAATACGAAAATCCTTTTTAAAATAAATTAGGTTATACCAAATAAATATATATAATTTTGTATTATGCTAGAAAAAGATATTCACTTGATGGTATGTAATTACATTAGAACTAAATACCCTTATGCTATATTCCGTAGTGATTTCGCTAGTGGTATGAGAATGAGTATAGGCATGGCTAGAAGGCATAAAGCATTACAATCTTCAAGAGCATTCCCTGATATATTTATCGTAGAACCAAGAGGTCAATACTATGGTATGTTTATTGAATTAAAGACAGAAGATAATATTGTATTTAAAAAAGATGGCACATTAAGACAGAACGAACATCATAAGGAACAGGCAATTATGCTAACTAAATTATATGCTAGGGGTTATAAAGCAGTATTCGGTCAAGGGTATCAAGATACAATAAAGAAAATTGACGAGTACTTTGAAAGCGATTAATTGGATATATGACAAAGAGTTTGAACTAGCCTTCAAGAACATAGGTCGTGACCTTTGGGAAGACTTGCGTCAAGAAATAGCATTGATTGTATTAGAATATGATAAGGATAAGATAGCGGAACTTGAATCAAAAGGCAAACAGGTATTTAAATTTTGGATTGTGAGAATATGTTGTAATCAACTTCATAGTAAGTATGGTAAGATGTGGAGATTATACAATCAATTATTGCCTGTTGAAGATATAGTAAAGTTTATTAGTGAGGAAGTTGAGGAATTTGATGACCAACCATTAATCGATTCTATACAGAAAAAGATAGAACAACTATATTGGTATGATAAGGAAGTGCTGAAAATGTATATAGAACTAGGTAGCGTAAGGAAAGTATCAGCCATAACAGGGATACCTCATACATCAATATTCATAACAATTAAAAACATACGCAAATGTATCAAGCAATCACTTGTCTAATAGGTGGGATATTCCTACCGATGATATGGTTATACATATTCAAAGCACCTGCTATTATGTGGAGGCTTACTAAATTAAAGATGCAAAAACCTTTCTCCTGTGGATTCTGTCTATCTTTTTGGATTACATTTTTTTCTTTATGGTTGAAAACAAACTTTATGGATGCTATATTTATAGGTAGTATCGCACCCTTCTTGTATCTTTACATTGAGGATTTAATAACTAATAAATGGGAATTATGATTAACGAAATTGACAAAGAGATATTTGAAAGACATTATCCTCTATATGAAATGTGGAAGAAGCATCAGTTCGTAAAGAACTATGAAAAAGATGTATACTCAAATCTAATTTACTTGTATTCAAAGTATGTAAGTGAGAAACACAACTTTTCGCATTGGTGTAGCAGTTGTCGTGCTGAATTAGTGAATCACTTGTATAATTGGTATGTATCACAGAATGTTGAATTACCTGTTAAAGAAGAAGTTCAAGTTGATGTTCCGCTAGAATCAGCACCTGATACAGAATTTATATCAATAGAACAACCTAGAAAAAAAAGAAAAAGTAAACAATAATTAAATCAAAAACCAATGGAACAAACCAAATCAAAAAAAATCCGTTTAGGTAGCGGTAAGAAAAGAAACCCGACATGGCTAACTGCTTCAATCTGTTTATCAGAAGCACATAAGCATTCATTTCACTATGAAGGGAAAGAGTACATCAGTATCAATATCAATATCGCCGATGTGCCTAATGACTATGGAAAGGATGTATCAATTACATTAAACGAGTACAAGAAAGCCACAAATGAATCAACAGACTTACCCTTCTAATGAAGAATCACACAAAAGTATACCTTAATCATTTCGGTTATGGTATTGAGGACTTTATCCCTTGTGAGTTATGCGGTAGTAAGGCAGTAGATATACACCACATAGACGCAAGGGGTATGGGTTCTTCAAAAACAAAGGATGATATTAGTAACTTGATGGGATTGTGTAGGTCATGTCATATTGAATACGGAGATAAGAAACAACATATTGAATATCTAATAGAAATACACAATGGCAAAATCAAAAAGCGATAGCAAAAAGATATCATTCGGTAAAAGGAAAACAGGTAGAGCAAAGAAATCTTTCAATAAACATAGTCCAAGACCTAAAACATATAGAGGTCAAGGGCGATAAAATCAATCCAATGAGCAAAGAGTACCAACCATTCGCACTCAACTTCAACAATGACAAGAAGATTGTAAGCGTAACACTTCCACAGGAAGAAGCAGTATTTCAACTAGCCGCTGCGTTTAGTAAATGGCTAACAGAAAACGACATTGAAAATGTAGTAACAGAACAACCAATTATTGACACAACTAAATCCGAAGATTATGGCAACCCAGATGCACTTCCAGTACTTGAAGATAAGTAAGATACTACCAAATCCCGAGAATCCAAGGGTAATAAAAGACCATAAGTATATAGCATTATTGAAATCCATTCAGGAGTTCCCAAAGATGTTAGAGATTAGACCTATCGTTGTGAATAGTGATATGGTTGTACTAGGTGGTAATATGAGGTTAAGGGCCTGTCAAGAAGCAGGACTTAAAGAAATACCTGTTATCGTTGCCAAAGATTTAACAGAGAATGAACAGAGAGAATTTACCATCAAGGATAACGTATCATTCGGTGAATGGGATTGGGATAAGTTAGCCAATGAATGGGATGATACTGACCTTAATGATTGGGGGTTAGATGTATGGAATGATAAGAAAGAATTGAATAAAGGCTTAGAGTTTATTGTAGATGGAGAAGAAGATGGTTCAATAACCTTGAATGATGTTCAAAATCAAGACGCTCATGTTAAAATGATTCAATTGTTTATGTCATTAGTACAATACAATAAGTTCATGGAAATGATAGATAAATTAAGTGAGCATTATGGAACAGACAATGTAACAGACACAATAGTTAAATGCGTTGAATCAACAAAAGTATAAAATGAAAACAATATATCTTGACCCAAAATTAACAGATGAAGAAGCATCTGCATTAGCAGGTAAAATGCTAAATGAAAATTCTTATGATACACTCATTGAAGAAGATTGCGATTGTATAGATAAAGAAACAGGGAATGTTCTATTTAAATTTAGAAAGAATGTTATACCATCTAATATTGCCAAAGAGGCATATCTGAATTTAAGAAATGGGATTGTTGAATCTGATAATCGTGGTATATCAGCAGGACCTATAACTGATAGTGAAGCAGAAAGATTGGTAGTTAAGTTTGGGTTCAAGGGATATAAAAGAATCAACGATTACAGAATTAGGTTTATCAAAAGAGATGGAACTATAAGCAATACCGTGAGGGCAAAGAAAGTAGAGAGTGGTATCATTGGTTACTTTGATAGAGATGTTAGATTCCCTTATTGTAGGCAAACTGCATTCAACGAAAAGCATATGGATAGGTTCAATAAAGCATATCCCATAATTAAGATTGTGAATGATTTATATGCTGAACTAATGCCTGAACATTACAACTATCAAAAATCAATAGTTGATAAATCTAGTCCTGACTTTGTTATTAAAGATACAGTATTCACTACAATCACAGTCAACAAGAATTGGCAAACTGCCGTACATACAGACAAAGGGGATTTGAAAGGGAGTTATGGTAATCTAGTTGTACTAAGAGTTGGAACATACACAGGTGGATATTTTTGCTTACCAAAATGGAGAATTGCAGTTGACCTTAATAATTGTGATGTATTGTTTACTGATGTGCACCAATGGCATTGTAATACACCAATAGTGGGTAAGAATGGAGAATATGAAAGGATAAGTTTAGTAATGTATTATCGTGAGAATATTCAATACTGCGGAAGTGCTAGTGAAGAATTAGAACAAGTTAAAAGAATGGTTGATAGAAAAAATATAAGGAAAAAAAAGATATGATAAGATTCATTGGTTGTGGAAGGAGTGGAACTAAATATATTGCAGAAGTGATGCAGAAAATAGGCATGGATATTAAGCACGAACTAACAGGCAAAGATGGAACTGCCTCTTGTTATGCTATGAGTCCTCCACCATACCTGCAAACAATAGGTGATTTCATAGTTCATGAAAACGAAGATTGTTCTAAAACAAATTGGGATTATACTATTCATCAAGTCAGATGCCCTCTGAAACAAATAGAAAGTGCATATGTTGTATTTTTCACAAATCATTGGGAGTGGTTTGAAAATCATTATGGTTATAGTAAAAGAATTAATAGGCTACAAAGATGTATGACATATTGGTATGTCTTAAATAAACATTGTCAATCATTAGCTGATTATACATTTAGGATTGAAGATATTGATAATGAATGGGAAACTATATTGAATAAAATAAATATACCAATTACCCCAATACCCGAATTAAAAAAAACAATCAATAGAGAGCAAAGAAATAAAATACCATTTAAAAAAGAAATTAAAATAGATTGGTCAGTATTATATAACCAAGATATAGTATTAGCAAAAAGAATCAAAACATTAGCGGAAAGTTATGGGTACAAGTATTAACATTGTTATAAATTTCAATAAATGCACTAAGACATCTATTACTGCATCAAATAGAATTGCAACATGGATATCTAACTTATTGAGTTATAGATTAGTAGATGATAAAAAATTAGCTACTTATGTTTTACAACATAGCGTTGGTAATGTGATTATCATAAATGGTATGTATGGATTCTGTGATTTCAAAGATGAGGTTAAAGAAATTATTTTAAGAGCAAATAAAGTTATATGGATTGGGAATGATTATGCTATTGAAATACCATCACAGATAAGATTCATAAAAAAACAAAGCAACTTTTATAGAATAGCACAATACTCAAACTTTGATAATATTGATAATCATATCATTGTTGATTTTAACAAACTAACATTTGATAAGACAATAAGAAAGATGAAATATAAATATGAGGGATTGTTTTACTATGGCGCATTAAGAAAAGACAGGGTGCAAAAGTTTAGTGGGTATCTGAAAAACAATAGTAATCTAAAAGTTGCAATAAGCACATCAAAGAAAAACCAAAAAGAATTCTATAATATAAATAATGCAGCAGTATTTGTTAATCCAATGCCAAATGTTATTGATGGAATGCAGTACTTTCAATCTTCTGTATATATAGAGGATGTAATCAATAAAAAAATTGAACTTACACCTGCGAATAGATTTTACGAATGCCTATCTGCTAAAATACTTTTATTATATGATATTGATTCAAAGCAAACATTAGAAAGAGCAGGATTTTGGAATGATAATTTTGCAGTTGCAAACCAAGAAGATGTAATTGATAAACTGAAAAACTATGATGAGTTAGTAACTTTGCAACAAGAACTATTTAATAACGGAACACAAGATTATAAATTAGAATTGGAAAAAGATTTTCTAGTAGCTATCAATAAGATTATATAATGGATAAGAAAAGGCACATAGCAAAAACAATATCTTATAGAATAGTAAGCACATTGATAGGATTTATTATTATGTATATTGTAAGCGGTTCGGTTAAGGTCGGTGCAACTTTCAGTATAGTTGAATTACTATACAAGCCTATACAATATTACATTCACGAAAGGGTATGGTATAAATATATTAAGTACGGATTAAAAAAATGAATATGATATATTGGTTTTGCGGTCAACCCGCAGCAGGTAAAACTACATTAGCAAAAGCACTAATTGAAAAACTAGGCACAAAGCACGTGCATATTGACGGCGATAACCTTCGTGAAGTATTACAGAACTTTGATTACACTAGGGAAGGCAGGGAAAAGAACATACAATCTGTATTAGATATTGCAAGGTTTATGGATAACGAAGGCTATGATGTTATCATTAGTGTAGTTGCCCCCTATAACGAACACAGGAGGGCATTAAAGGCTTCAAATCAAATGGTTGAGGTATATGTCCACACTAGCGAAATTCGTGGCAGAGAGAAGTTTTTTGTAGCAGAATTTGAAGTTCCAACGGAAGATTATATAGATATTGATACAACCAACGAATCGGTAGAGAACTGCATTATGAAAATACTAAACAACAAATCAAATGGCTTGGGTTAAAAGAAACTACGGAGGGCAACCTACACAGAACAAAGATAAGAAAAGAGCAATCTTCATAGGAAGGTATCAGCCTTATCACTATGGACATATTCAATTAATTGAACAGAAGTTATTGAAAGGAATACCTGTTCTAATACTTATTAGGGATATTGAGCCTGACAATGGTAATCCATTCACATCAGTACAAACAAAGAATATGATATTGAAGTATCATAGACAAAGGAAACAAGATGTTGAGGTTATGATTATACCTGATATGGAATCAATTAACTTTGGTAGGGGTGTAGGCTATGAGGTAAACAAATATACCCCGACAGAAGAAATAGCAAATATATCAGCAACAAATATCCGTGAATCAATTAAACTAGGTAATGAGAATTGGAGGAAGTTTGTTCCTGTTGAATTACAAGAAGATATCATAAGTAATATTAGATAATATGCCAAACGAAGAAAACCTTATACCATACAAGAAGGGCGAAAGTGGAAACCCTAATGGCAGACCAAAGAAGTTTACAACCTTATTGAAAGGAATAGGATATAAGCAAAGCGAAATCAATGATACCATACAGAATATGTTAGGTATGGATATGGAACAACTGAAAGATATAGTACAAAGCGATGACACGACTATACTTGAAAAGACAATAGCCAATGCCTTATATCGTTCATTTAGGAAAGGTAGTTTGTATTCTATTGACACACTACTTACAAGAGTGTATGGTAAACCAAAAGAACAAATACAATTAGAAGGTAGCCTTAACCTAACAGGCATTGAAGTACAAATAATAAAGCGTGAGCAATAACCTTGTCATAAAAGGAAGTGAAGTCTACGAAAAGAATGCCCTATCAACAAAGAAAATAAGAATCAACAGAGGCGGTACTCGTAGCACTAAATCATATTCCATCTGTCAAATAGCAGTAGTATGGTTATTGACAGGTAGAATAGGCAATCAATTTGATAATAAAGGAACATTCAGTATTGTCCGTAAATTTTTACCATCCCTTCGTAGTTCAACATTAAGGGATTTTATTGAAATATTAGAATCAACAGGCTTACACAATCACATTGAATACAACAAATCCAACTTTGAATTTAAGTATAACAACAGGATAGTTGAATTCTTTTCAGTTGACCAAGAAACAAAGTTAAGAGGTAGGAAAAGAAACCATCTGTTCATAGATGAAGCCAACGAGATTAACAAACTAGAATGGCAACAATTACTATTTAGAACGACAGGAACTATATTCCTAGCATTGAACCCATCATCACCAAACCATTTCATAAAAACAGAACTAGAAGATGTTAGAAGATATACTGAAAATGATATTGATGTCATAGTCAGCAGTTACAAAGACAATCCATTCCTAGAAGAATCTGTTATCCTTGAAATTGAACTATTAAAAAAGACAGACCCTGCGTTGTGGAATGTTTATGGTATAGGAGAATGGGGTACGATTGAAGGCTTGATATTCAATAACTTTGAAGCCTGTGAATCATTACAAGGCGAATTACTAGGTTACGGCTTGGACTTTGGTTATTCTATTGACCCGACTGCATTAGTTGAGGTAAGGAAACACGAAGGGCAACTCTATGTACAAACATTGATTTATGAAAGAGGCTTAACGAATCAAGACATTAGTGCCAAGATGCGACAACTCAATGTTCCTCAACACATTACAATCATAGCAGATAGTGCAGAACCAAAAAGCATTGAAGAATTATACAGGGATGGATGGCGAATGATTAAAGGTGCTAACAAAGGAAAAGATAGTATTAACAATAGTATAGATATATTGAAGCGATATAAGATTAACTTCGTAGCCGAAGATATAATTGGTAAAGAAGTTATGACATACAAATACAGAACAGAAAAAGATGGCACACTAACAGGTCAGCCAACAGATTTATACAACCATGCGATAGACGCATTAAGATACTTCGCCTTGAATGAATTAAAGGTTAGTAACAAAGGATTGTATACTTTTAGATAAACGATAACCTAAAAAATATATTTACAATTATGTGGGATAAACTGACAGTCGGGCAATTTATAAGCCTATACGATATTGAATTAAGTGAGCAACTTAACATTGTTGAGAAGCAACAAAAGATGTTGGCAGTCGTTGAAGGCAAGAACGAAGAAGATTATGATGCCATAAAGTATAGGGAATTAGTACAGGAATATGCCAAGAAGTTAGAGTTCTTCAACAATGTGCCAGAATGTAAAGCAGTTGATTATATAACAATAGGCGACAGAAGGTATAAGTTTTGTTTTGAATTAACTGAAATTACCGCAGGTCAGTATATTGACATCAATCATTTTAGCGGACAGATAATGCAGTTACACAAGATTGGTGCTTGTTTCTTTCTACCAATGAAGGGAGATAAGTATATGGAGTATGGAACTATACCACACGAGGTAGTCGCAGAAGATTTATTGAACGCTAAATTCGTAGAACTTTATGGTTGTATGCTTTTTTTTTATCAATTATTCAAGGAATTAGTAAGCGATACAATAACCTCTTCAAATTTGAAGGAGGAAACGAGAGCGGCTCTACTTCGTTTATGGAAAGATGGGGATGGGTTTATTCAACAAAACAAATAGCGGACTTTGAAAATATAACAATGACGGCAGCATATAATCTACCAATCATTCAGTATCTAAATAGTCTAGCATATTTAAAGGATTATAACAAACATAAAGAAGCAGAATATAAACAATGGGAGTTGCGACACAGAAAGAAGTAGATGCCTTATTCAATATCGGTGGCAGAAGGCTAACTGAAAACGAATATGTTGTTGAAGTAGAAAATACTTTACAACAAAGTGTCAAATCTATATTGGATAGGCTAGGAATAGATTTAGTTGCTAGACTTGAAGAATTAGTTCCACAGGCTTCGGGCAGATTAGCAAGTTCAATAGCGGTTATCGGTGCAAAAGAAAAGAGTGGAGTGTGGAGATTAGAAATAGGATTCGGTGATGCGAGTTATACGGATTTTATTGATAAGGGAGTTAAAGGTGTAGCAGGTAACCCAAAGAATAAAATGTTCTATAAGAACGCTGATGGTAAATATTATCAGTTCAAAACTTATGGTATGCCACCCGAAGCACTAGCGAACCTAGAAGGATGGGCGAAAAGAAAGAACATAGAATTAAAGGCAACAAACCTTATTGAAAACACAGAAGGGAAAAGAAGAAAGAAATTAAAACAGATTACAAGTCCTGCTAGTAGATTAGCATATTACATTAAGAAATATGGTATTGAAGGTAAGAACTTTAAACAAAGAGCAGTTGATGATATTACACCATTCTACCTAACAGAACTTGAAGAAGTAGGTGCTAACTCATTGATATTAAAAGTAAGTAAGAAATGATAACATTAACACAACCGACACCAAGCATACTACCTACATTCAATCGTATTCTTTATAGAATTGTAAGTAACAACGCTGCTAACATTGGTTTTAAATATGTAGTGAAAGTATATAACGGAGCAAATGAATTAATCGCTACGGCTTATTATGATAGTCCTGCGAATCCTGCTAACGAAGTTGAATTTGATATATCTAAATTTGTATCAACTCAATATAATTTTAGTAGAGGATTTTATGAAACTGCAAATACAGGCAACGATAATGGCATACTAAAAAAGTTCTATATAAAATGCTATGAATATTATGAAGTTGATGGCGATTATGTAATTATATTAAACACAGAAGTAGTATCAGCAACGAAATATGGATTAGCGGCATCTTTACCATTACTAGAATTAAAGAATTGGTACGCTGATTTTAATAATTATAATGGAACAAGCAATAGTGTTTATAAGCCATTGACAGATTGGAATATAATTAAGTTAAGGAGTACTGATTCACAAGTATTTGGATTCTATAATACCAACAAGATTGTGAGTTGTGAATTAAAAGTATTCTATACTAATAATACAAATAGCACTTTTACAATAACTCCATCAGCAGTTGGCGACCATACAATTACATATTTCAAAGTTACACCATTGACTTACGGAAGTAATGTATCATACATAGAAACATACATCAATTGGAATAATGGTTCAGCAAGAAGAAGCCTGTTCGCTACACTATACATACAAGAATGTGGCAAGTACGACCCTATGCGTTTAGCCTACTTAAATAAGTATGGCACTTATGACTTCTTTAATTTTGATTTAGTTAATAAGACAACATTTGAAATAGAAAGGAAAGGTTACCAAAGGAATTACACAGGAGATATATATGAAGCGAATGGTATAGTTGTAAAGAACATCAATCCTATATACTATGTCAAGGAATTACAAAAATGGAAAATAATAAGCGACTACTTAACAGATAGCCAAAGCGAATTGATTAGGGAGTTATATACATCTCCATTACTTTACTTAAATGTAGTGAATGACAATTATGTTACACCATCTTGGATTCCATCAAAAGTAAGTGCTAATAGTTACGAATTAAAAAAATCAATATCAGATAAGTTATTTAATTTAGAACTAGATTTAGAGTTCGGGTTAGTTAATCAAAGACAATCAATTTAGTATGAGTACAAGGTTATATATAGAAGGATATGAAGCAGATACTTTGGGGGATATTGATGTTGATTTCTCATATTCTATTGCTGACATTAGCGATATTGAAAGAAGGAACACATCGTTTTCAAAAACAATGGTACTACCTTCTACATCTAATAATCAAAAACTATTCGGTAATATATTTGATGTATCAGTATCAAATGATTATTATGAGAATGACCCAAACATTCTAGTAAACTTCAACCCTGCCAAACAAGCAAAGGCACAGATATTCCTTGATAATGTAAAGATATTTGATGGCGTTTTAAGGCTGATTAAGGTCACTAACAAAGATGGTGATATAACTTATGAGGTAAATGTTTTTGGGCGATTGAGGGACATCCTAGACACATTAGGCGACAAGACATTGGCTGAATTAAACTTTAATGATTACGACCATGTATGGAATAGTAATAATATTGGATTATCTTGGAATAGTACACAATGGGTAGATGGTGCTATGAACTATGTATATCCATTAGTAGATTATGGATATTCAACAGATGGTTATGCATATCCATTAACAAACTTCAAACCTGCCGTTTATATTCGTGAGATTTTAAAAAGAATATTTGCAGAAGCAGGGTTTGAGATAAGAGCACCATTCTTTAATACGCAGTACTTTAAGAAGTTGATTATGGTAACGGCTGAAAAGTCAATTACTAAACAAGTTAGCACATTACTAAATCAATATGGATATTCAATTATAGATGCAGTTACTACTGCTGAAAATTATAGTGATTTAATATATTTTTCTAATGTATCAAATGATGGATTTACTATTGCAAATTCAGGAAGCAAATTTACTTGGAATAGAGTACAAACAATAAATACAGGTTTGACTTTCAAATGTAGTTTAGTGTTTCAAGCATTACAAGGTGGTACAAGGAATGAATGGATGGTTCATGTTAAAAAAAATGGTTCTGATATTTTAACTGCTACTAGAATAGTATCTTTTATATCAACAGGTCAAATATTTAATTGGGATGTTGAATTAAGTACTGCGTTAGATTTAGTTAATGGTGATTATTTTGAAATTGAAATTACAGGAGAAAGAATCGGTGGTAGTCGTGCAGACCAAGGTATGCATACTAATATATTTTTACGCACAGGAGCAGAATTTAAAATAGGTAATACAGTTCCTGTGGCGGTTGAATTGGCAGAAGGCGATATAATGAAGATAGGATATACTATGCCAAAGTCAATGAAACAAAGAGATTTTTTGAAAAGTATTATTACAATGCATAATCTTTATGTAACACAAGATAAATTGCAGGATAATGTATTAGACATCATACCATATAGTTTATTTTATAGGGCATTTAAAAATGAAGCAGCAGATTGGACTAATAAACTTGATACAAGTCAAGATGTAACTATAACTCCTGTAAGTGAATTAAGTGCGAAAGAATATCGTATTGCATTTGATGATGATAGCGATTATTGGAGTCAGTTCTATAAAACAAAGTTTAACGAAGGATATGGAGAAGCGAGAGAGATTATTGATAATGACTTTGTATTAGAAACTAAATCATTGAAAGTTGTATTTGCTCCACCTGTTATGCGAGAAGAAGTGGCAGGTAGGGTTATGATACATTTATATAAAGTTGAGAACGGAGTTAAGATAAGAGATAACTTTAAACCTAGAATAGCATATTGGCAACCGAACACGAGTTGTCCTACTATGTGGCGAATGAATTTTGCAGCAGGATTTAGCACATATTCAGCCTATCCATACGCAGGGCATTTGAATAATCCTATTGAACCTGTGAATGATTTATTATTTGGAACTCCAAAAGAAGTTTATTTTAGTATATCAGTATATCCCGGAGCAAACCTTTATGGAGCATATTATTCCCCTCTAATTGATTTGATTGGAGATAGGAATAGTAGATTATTAGAAGGTATGTTTTATTTAACTCCACAGGATATAATGGATTTAGATTTTAGAAAGATAATTAAGGTAGGCAACCACTACTATCAACTTCATAAGGTAGATAGATATAACCCGATAGCCAATACGCTATCTCATGTCAGCCTATTCAAAATACTAGCGGAAGTACAACCATTAGAGTATGAGTATATCCTTTTAGAAACGGATTACTATATGTTACAGGAAAACGGAATTGATAAGTTTTATATTTAAAAGTATGTCAGATAAAAGGATAAGTCAGTTAGTAGAGAGGGTTACCATTGCCAACAATGATGTCCTACCGATAGTAGCGTTGAATGCTGCGACTACAAATAAAGTAACAATATCTACTATACAAGATTGGATGCAAACCAATTTGAATATGGGAGTTACTTCCGTAGCATTATCTGTACCAACAGGATTAAGTGTAACAGGTTCTCCAATTACATCAACAGGGACTTTCGCAATTACATTTACGGCAGGATATTCTATACCTACAACTGCAAAACAAACACAATGGGATACGGCTTATACAAATAGAATAACAAGTGCTACTGCTCCGTTAGGAATTGCTAGTAATGTTATTTCTATCACACAATCAGGTGCTTCAAGTGATGGCTATTTAAGTTCAACAGATTGGAACACATTCAATAATAAGCAAAGCACAATTACCAAAGGTAATTTAACAGAAGCAACAAGTTCTGTATTAACTATTACAGGTGGAACAAATGCAGTTATTGGAAGCGGTACAAGTATAGAAGTTAAACAAGCGAGTGGTAGTCAAGATGGATTTTTAGATTCAGCAGATTGGACAACATTCAACGGAAAACAAAACGCATTAAGTGGCACAGGTATTGTAAAAAGTACAGGTGGCACAATATCATACTTGACAGATAATACAAGTAATTGGGATTCAGCGTATAACGATAAGATTAATAGTGCAGCAGTTACAGGAACTACAACTAAGACATTAACTTTAAATCAACAAGATGGCGGTACAATAACGGCTTCTTGGACAGATGACAATACGGATGCGGTTACAAGTGTATTTGGCAGAACAGGTGCGGTTGTAGCTACAAGTGGCGATTACAATACATCACAAGTAACTGAAAATACAAACCTTTATTTTACGGATGCAAGAGCAAGGGCAGCGATTAGCTTGACCACAACAGGTACAAGTGGTGCAGCTACTTATAACTCAACAACAGGAGTGTTTAACATTCCTAATTACACACCTGATTTAAGTGGATATGTTCCAACAAGTAGAACTATAACTATTAACGGAACTTCATTTGATTTAAGTGCGAATAGGTCTTATAGTGTAGGAACAGTAACAAGTGTTGGATTATCTTCTGCAACAAGTGGAGTTACTATTGGTTCAAGTCCTATCACTACAAGTGGTACGATTACTTTATCTATTGCAACTGCAAGTGGTTCACAAAATGGGTTATTATCAAGTACCGATTGGACTACGTTTAACAACAAGCAGAATGCTTTAACTAATCCAATTACAGGAACGGGAACAAGGGCAATTAATTATATACCTGTTTTTAGTGTTAGTAGTAGTTCAATAGAAAATAGTGTATTACAACAAGTAAACGGCAATATAGGATTAGGAGTTACACCGAGTGC
>Ga0315905_10000862_pt1 | contig 33440 bp, 40 predicted proteins | sample LakEriMetagenome_5_FD_203522 | JGI IMG/M metagenome (GOLD analysis project Ga0315905, IMG submission 203522) | Freshwater fungal communities from buoy surface, Lake Erie, Ohio, United States - Buoy 4 MA121 | ecosystem: Environmental > Aquatic > Freshwater > Lake | place: USA: Lake Erie, Ohio... | reverse complement strand
AAAGGAGCAGTTCTCTCCGTTCGAATCGGAGTAGGGGTACCAATGCTCTTGTAGTACAAAGGTAGTACACTACTTTGGTAAGGTAGAAACGCTGGATCGTTACCAGCCTAGAGCACCAAATTATGTTGACATCAACAGAGTTTACGTATATAATTGATACTTAAACTAAACGTTCATTAAAAATTTAAAAGACCATTGTGCTCGGTTCGTCTATCGGTCTAGGACACCGCCCTTTCACGGCGGGAAGAGGGGTTCGATTCCCCTACCGAGTACCATTAAAAAATAATTGTCAGCGGGTATCGTTTGTGGACGCACAGACTCACGGGGAATAGGGCCATCTTGCTCCCCTGACAAAACCGCGGGCAATGGCTTATGAGGAGAATCGAACTCCACTCAGAAATTCGCTCAGTCCTATAAGGCTGTGACAATTATTCTTTAATGGTTATATGGAAGCGTGGCAGAGTCCGGTTTATTGCAGCAGTCTTGAAAACTGCCGTGTCAGAGATGGCGCCGTGAGTTCGAATCTCACCGCTTCCGCCAAATAAATAATTCATGTTAAAAAAGATTTTTATATCAGGTTGCAGCCATGTATTAGGTCATGGATTTGAAGATTCGTTAGATGGTCAAAATCCAAGTATACATGCATGGCCTGCAAAAATTTTAAGAGATTTTAATTGTGAAGTGATTAACACTAGCCAAAGTGGGGAAAGTCCTATTTACTGTGTTGAGCAGTTACAAAAATATCAACACAAAGAATTATTATCTGCAATCATAGTTCAATTTCCTGATCGCATGAGATATCTGCATAGAAAAGCACGGGAAGATTTTCCTTACCATCATTCATTTAATCAATCTGGTGATCCATTTTGGGATTCTATAATTGGCAAATACTATCGTCTCTGCCATAATTGGAGAACTAATGATATTAATTTATTAGCTTATGCTGGTTACTTTGAATGTATAGCTAAAAAATATAATATTCCGTTATGGATTAATTCTCATGATCGAGAAGATTTTAGCTTACTTAAAGATCACGGTTTTGTACTTGACGGCAGAGAAAGCTGGTTAAAGTACTGCGAAGTAAATAATTTTGATCGTCTTCCAGACGGTCACTATGGACATGAGGCGCATGAAAGATGGTATTATGAATACATAAAACCTTGGCTTCAAGAAAAAGTTTTTGCCTCTGTAGCTTAATTGGTCAAAGAACCCAGCTTATACCTGGGCATAGCACCGTCTAGATAAGGCGGAGTGTGGGGGTTCGAGTCCCTCCAGAGGCACCATTAACGTTTGTTTATTTTGCGACGAATAGCTAGATTTACATCGCTATCATCGTATGCAAGACTAGCAAGAAATCCTGTAAGGAATCCACGCTCCCAGATCATTCGTTCTTTTATAGAATTAAATTTTTTACCACGTGCCGCTTCTGCTAGCATGTGGTTAACTAAATCAACGAATTTCTGTTGTGGATCCATATAATTATTTAATAGATAAGTAAGATTATGCCCTGGTGGCGGAATTGGTAGACGCACTGGATTTAGGTTCCAGCGCCAAAAGCGTGGGGGTTCGAGTCCCCCCTAGGGCACCATACATAAGCGGCTGTAGCTCAGTTGGTAGAGCATCACGTTGCCAACGTGAATGTCACCGGTTCGAACCCGGTTAGCCGCTCCAATCTTAAAACACACTTTGCCAAACTATAAGTTTGGTTGTAAGGACTGCACACCGCCGTCGAGAAAAGTGTGGAGTGTGTTTTAACATCGGGCTTTGGTGAAATGGATATCATTTCGGTCTTCGAAACCGACGGTGGGAGTTCGATCCTCTCAAGCCCGGCCAAAACATTTGACGTTACCTACAACTTTGTGTATAATTACTGTGTAGCCGTAACGCAAATAGGCAAAGCTCCCGCTATGCTCATAGCATAGGTCAGGGGACGGGTCGGGATATAATCCAGGATTCCATGGAGGTTCGAAGCCTCCCGGCTACATATAGTATACAAGGAACGGTCCCATAATGGTATTGGAGCGGATTGCTAATCCGTCGATCGGTGAAAGCCGGTTTCTGAGTTCGAGTCTCAGTCGTTCCGCCAATAATATATTTCAATTTATGCTAATAGCTGGAAATAAAAATTACGGGTTAGGTCAAGCATTGTATAAGTTATATTCAGATGCTGTATATTGCAGTAGAACTTCGGGATATGATCTTACCACAGATGCTGATCAAAACAAATTTGTTGAACAAGTTAACTCCCATGATGTAATTATTTTATGTTCAGCATTACATAAATTTTCACAGACTGTTTTGTTAGACAAAACATATCAAGAATGTGTAAAGCACAGTCATAGACCACACATCATCTGCGTAGGCAGTACCACAGACAGATTGTCTGACGGCAAGCCTTGGTTGTATAATGCAGAAAAGAAAGCATTGAGAGATTATTGTAATACTCTTTCTTTAGGTGGAGTGTGGAAAGATAGACCCAAGGTTACATACATGAGCTTCGGTACTATGTCAAATAATCAACATAAACATTTGGATAGAAAATGTCTAGACATTGATCAGGCAGCATCTTATATCAAATGGATTATAGATCAACCTAGTCACATAGGACTAAATGAAATAAGCATTGACCCAATGCAGGAGCAACACTGGTATGATTGATTGTTTTGCTCCTAAAAATTCTTTTTGGATTGATCCGCAGGGCAATGTAAGACCCTGTGCAAGATTTAAAAAGAAATTAGAACATATTACTGTATTCGAATCATTTTCTGATATAGTCAACAGTGATAGTTTTCATGCAGTTAGACGCGAACTTGAACAGGGTCAATGGCCCAGCGGTTGCGTACGATGCAAGGAAGATGAAGAACGTAATCTAAAAAGCAAAAGAAAATTCTATTCCGATATTGGTCTTAAGTCACCAGATGACTTTATGATTGATATCAGCATGGGAAATTTTTGTAATCTAAAATGTAGAATGTGCGGTCCTAATAACAGCACTATGTGGAACAGTGATTTTAAATTTTTAGTCAACGAACAGTTATACAAAGATCCAGGTATAGATTTTAAAGCCTATCAATTATCTGAAGAAGATATTGACAAGTTAGTTGCTCATATTGAATCAGTTAAGGGCGAAATTTATATAGAACTAAAAGGCGGCGAGCCTTTGATAATGCCACAGACTAAATCGCTAGTAGATAAGATAGTGACATTAAAGAATGCAAATAAAATTACTTTGTTAATTGTAACCAATGCATCCGTTGTCCCAGATTGGATAGATACTTTAAATTCAAAAATCAAAAAAGTTGATTTGGTTGTAAGTATCGACGGTGTCGGCGATGTATTTGACTACATCAGAGGCAATGACAAATTTAACTACGAAGTGTGCAGTAAGAATATTGCCTACTATAATACTTTAAGTAATATAGATTTAAAGTTTAATGTTGTAGTTCAAAATTTAAATGTTCATCAAATGTTAGATGTTCATTTAATGCTCAAAGCTTTTAATACAACGGTTAATTATATAACATTATCGATGCCAGAATTTCTTGCACCTAATGTTATGCCCAGTGAAGCTAGAGAATCTATCTATTCAAATTTTGTTAAAAACTCTAGACAGTTTGACAATTACGAAAGTATAATGCAGAACATTCATAAATTGTTGCTGATAGAACCATTAGATACAGTATATGAACAGTTTAAAAATATAACATTGTCGTTGGATCAAAGACGAAATCAAAATATTTTAAACGTAGCACCGCATTTGATAAATTAAAAAGGTAGTAATTATTCCCTGATAGCTCAGTTGGTAGAGTAACGGACTGTTAATCCGCTGGTCGCTGGTTCGAACCCAGCTCGGGGAGCCAATAATAAAAGGAAAGAAAATGGCAGTTAAAGGTCAAAGTACACATAAAAGAGTTCATAAGAACACTTGTCAAAATGGTAGCAAAACCAGCACTCTAAATAAAAGCAGTAAAGGCAAGAAGCGTTACAGAGGTCAAGGAAGATGAGTCCATCAACAGAACAAGTTAAACAAGGCACCTGCGGGTGCGGTCGCTCACCAACAGGCGACTGCTGTGGCTGGCATGCCTTGACAGAAGAACAATATCAGCAACGTAAAGAACTTTATGAAACTAATAAAGTTGATCTACGAGGAAAAGATATTAAATAAATTGCAGGGGGTATAGCTCAGCTGGGAGAGCAGTAGCTTTGCAAGCTAAAGGTCGTCGGTTCGATCCCGTCTATCTCCACCAAAATATATTGACAGTAGTCTAAAAGAAATATATAATAGACAACAGTTAATAAATGTTCTTTAAAAATTTGCCGGATTAGCTCAGTGGTAGAGCAACCGCCTTGTAAGCGGTAGGTCGTCAGTTCGATCCCGACATCCGGCACCAAGAACCCCGGTTTACTCTTTTACGTTATATAAAGAGCGTCCCTGTAACGATAGACCAGGGGGTACACCAGGACCTGACCTTACAGTCCCTGTTGGGGGATACTGAAAACTGCCTGGGGTGAGGTATAACGCCTATCCAGAAGAAGAAATGTTATGGACAGAGTAACTGCTCAGTTTAGGGCCTATGTGGTGTAGGTAGCTAGACACTTTATAAAAGCTCTTTGAGTAACTACAGTGGAACAACTGAAAAACTTGCCAATGTCGACCAAAGCAAGGACCAGCCATGAAGAGAGGGGTTACCAAGGATTCAAGCGCCACAGAGAGCCTCTATAAAGTATGCGGGTAGACAGGACAAGGGGCGTCCAGCAGCCTTCCAAGCTGAAGATCGCGGAGTTCGACTCTCCCTACCCGCTCCATTTTTTTGCATCGTTAGCTCAGTTGGTAGAGCTCCATCCTTACACGGTGGCTGTCGGCGGTTCGAGCCCGTCACGATGTACCAGTTTTATTCGGAGTGTGGCGCAGTCTGGTAGCGCACCTGGTTTGGGACCAGGGGGTCCAAGGTTCGAATCCTTGTACTCCGACCATTTAAGGATACAATATGCCAATGTATGAAACAACTGTAAGAACACCTAGTGGTGAAGAAAAGAAGCGTATCTATGCGGACACACCGCAAGAGGCCAAAAAACTTTTCGAACAACTTTATGGTGGCCCACGGGCAGTTCCTTACATACCACATATTGTAGCAAGTTAACAGACGCGGGTTAGAGAAACGGTAACTCAAGAGTCTCATAAGCTCTAGATCCTGGTTCGATTCCGGGACCCGCAACCAATTTAGGAGAACGCAATGATAAAAAATAAAATCAAGCCCGTTCGACTGAAGAACGTTTTTAATAATCAAGAAGTCATTTGTGACGATTATACTAACGTTCGGACCATCGACGGCAACGACTTCGTCGAAGTCCATTTCGAAAATCAAACTCGAAAATTTTGGCTTAATAAAGGACCTTTAGAAAAGGTAAAAGAGAAGTCCAAAAAGAGTTGACAATACACTAGTTCTATACTATAATAGACACATAGCAAGCAGAAATGTTTGTAGAGAGTTTTAGGATCGGTACAGCAACATTCATATTACTATGAATCGTTGGACCCTATGGTAGAAGCTGGAGTTCAGAGGTTCGCCCGAGAACGTTGAAGGTGACTATTGAAATAGACCAACAAGCTCAGAGTGATGGCCTGAGTAAAATAAAAGCAGTCAACAACGATCCTGTTTAGTCATAGGATGACTACAGCAATTTAAAATCAAACGCACTTAATGCAGTAGACAGTGACCCGCAAGGTTGCAGTAGGCAATGTAGCAATACATAAGCCTACACACTAATGGAACTGATGACACAAGGGAAAGCACCTTGTATGATGTTTGTACAGAAAAATATAAACTAGTCAACATGAATGTTGATAGGGTCTGAGTGCCGTAATTGGTCAGACCAGAAAATAAACAAACTGGCACAATCATCCTGTTAAAGTTTTAGAATGTTAACAGCAACTTTAAATTTTCAAGCATATCGAAAAAAAATACATTCTGTGAGGTAATAAAATGAACGCATTTGTAAACGCAATCGCAAATCAAGAAGCCCGTACTGCCAATGGCATGAAGGCTCGTAAGTCAACAGCTAACGCCTGTGTTGACCTGTTCTACAAGATCGGTGCAAGCCGTGGTAAGAACATCACTGGCGACTTTACTGCCGCTTACGTAGAAAATTCTGATGTTGCACTACGCATCGCACAATGGGCACGTGATGTCCGTGGTGGTGCAGGTGAACGTCAACTGTTCCGAGATATTCTAGTACATCTAGAAAAGCGTGACCCAGACGCCGCTTTGTCTCTGTTGAAGAAGATCCCAGAAGTGGGTCGTTGGGATGACATCTTTGTCTTCCAATCTCCAGCATTGAAGTCAGCCGCTTATACCATGTTGGGCGATGCCCTACGTGCAAGCAATGGTTTGGCTGCAAAGTGGACTCCTCGTAAGGGTCAAATTGCCGCTGAAGTTCGTGCCTTCTTTGGCATGACTCCAAAGCAATACCGTAAGAGCCTTGTGGCACTTACAAAAGTTGTTGAAACCCAAATGTGTGCAGGGGATTGGGATAACATCAACTTCAGTCACGTTCCTTCTGTAGCTTCTCGAATCTACAAGAAGGCTTTCAACCGTCACAGCCCAGCGTTTGCTGAGTATGTTGCCAAGTTGGTAAGTGGTGATAAGACTGTTAAGGTTAACGCCTCTGCAATCTTTCCACATGATGTGTTGAAGGGAGTGATTGGTAGCTACCGTGCAAAGTTTGACAAGACAGAAACTGACCATGTAATTGCACAATGGGACAGCTTGCCAAACTACGTTGGCGATGCAAGCATCATGCCAATCGTAGACGTTAGTGGTTCTATGTCTTGCCCAGCAGGAAAGAACACTAATGTAACTTGCATGGATGTTAGTATCAGCTTGGGCTTGTACCTAGCAGACAAGAACAAGGGCGTGTTCAAGGACACATTCTTGACTTTCTCAGACAAGCCAGAACTTGTTACTCTTAAGGGTAACATTGTTGACAAGGTGACTCAAATGTCTAGTAGCAACTGGGATATGAGTACTAACCTACATGCGGCTATGAAGAAGATTCTAGACGTTGCGGTTAAGAACTCAGTACCACAAAGTGACATGCCAGGCATGTTACTGATCTTGTCAGACATGCAGTTCAACCAATGCGCCCGTTACGACGACAGCGCAATGGAAATGATCGAACGTAAGTTCGAAGCCGCAGGCTACTCTGTGCCACAGATTGTTTTCTGGAACCTAAACAGTTCAGACAACGTACCTGTTAAGGCAGACAAGAGTGGTGCCGCATTGGTAAGTGGATTTAGTCCATCAATCATGACTAGCTTGCTAGCCGCTGATTTGGATCAGTTCACTCCAGAAGGCATCATGCTTAAGACTGTAATGAGCGATCGTTACAAGTTGTAAACTGTTGTAAAAATACAACATAGTTTGGATAGGGCCTACGGGCCCTATTTTTTTAAGTTGACATCACCAAAAGGTGATGCTATAATAATAAAATGATAGAAGTAAAAAGCAATACAAACTCGCGTGAGTTTGAAACATTAGCCCTAGCAATGGCGTGGGCAAAAGAATTAGGAGAGTTCGTTACTATTAAAGTTAATGGTATGGAACTTGTTGGACGATTTGGTGTAGACTCAATTAAAGATGGCAAGTGCCCAGATGGGGTTGCCTACGATTGGAACAAGGCTAACCGTATTGGCAGAGTTAAAAAGGAGCGGACATAATGGATATTTCAAGAATACAGCAAGATCAAATAAGACAGTACAATTTAGAACAGGTTAATCTTCAACGTAAGCGAGAAGAAGACTATCGTAAGGTTGTTGAAAAACGTAACTTTGATCAAATTGTAGCAGACCGAGTAGCACGAAATATTCGGTTAGATTTAGACAAAGGTCGACACATCGACGCAGAAATTTAGGAGGCATTATGCCGTGGATTGAAAATGTAAGTTTGGGTGATATTCCCAAAGGTCGTCACCATCGTGCTGGTGAGAACAGTATGCTGATTCAAATTGTTGACCCATCCATGGAGTTCCCAAAGCCCATGCACAAGTTCAAAGAGACTCACCAGTTTGAGTTTCTGGATCTTGAGGTAGGTGATGCGTTTGGGGAGGAATTCAAAGTCACTGATGCACAGGCTGAACAGCTAGTCAAGCTATTGCAACATGCCATGGACAAACGAATGAATGTCGTTGTTCATTGTGTTGCAGGCGTGTGCCGCAGTGGCGCAGTCTGCGAAGTTGGCGTTATGATGGGCTTTGATGACTGCGAAGTTTTTCGTAGCCCTAATTTAATGGTCAAGCATAAAATGATGAAAGTCCTTGGTTGGACTTACGACGAGAATGAACCGCATACTATGAATGGGGTTCCGTACAGCTACGATGAATTAAACAATAAGCAAGTTTGGGAAAAGACAGAAACAGGATTGTTTATCCCGCCAGTAAGAGAAGGAGATATATAATGCCTAGTGTATTTTTAGTCAGCGACACGCACTTTGGACATATGGGTGTTTGCCGCTTCACACGTAACGATGGTGTTACAAAGTTACGTCCATGGGACAGTCCCGAAGAAATGGACGAAGCTATGATCAAGGCTTGGAACGAACGAGTCAAGCCCACTGACAAGGTCTACCATTTAGGTGATGTTGTTATTAATCGTAGAGCATTACCTACGTTGGCCCGTTTAAACGGCGACAAGGTGTTAATCCGCGGTAACCATGACATCTTTAGGGATGACGAGTACAGGCAGTACTTTAGAGAATTGAGGGCCTACCATGTGATGAATGGACTTATTTTAAGTCATATTCCTGTTCATGAAGCAAGCCTTGGTAGGTTTGGTTGTAATATACACGGACACTTACACGCCAACAGAGTTATGAAGGCGAGAGGTGTTGATGCCCGAACTGGTGAAATCTTATACAGCGATGAGATTGATCCAAGATACTGGTGTGCCTGTGTAGAGCAAACAGACTTCGCTCCTATCCTTTTTGAAGATGCCTTAAAGAGGATTGCGGAACAAGGAGGCACCGTGGGCTTCAAGTCCGGGAACGGTCCTACAATGTAATAGACTTACATTTGGGACCGTGCCACCGAGTATAGTTCGATTTGGATATATTGGCAATACTACAATGCTCACAAGTTTTTAAGTGGGCATTGTTTTTTGTCCAATGATTCTCACCGCTTATCTTTGCTAATGCTACAGGATCATACATCGGATTATTTTCCAATAGTCTTTTCGAAGCACGAGCGGCATTCTCTGGAAACGATCCAGGATTGTTGATACGCATACGCTCGCGATTCTCTGGAGTAAGGAATGGATGATCCGTTCTTGTCTTTTGGCGAATAGAATGTTTGAGTCTATTTTTGGGCTGTTTCATATGGTGTGCTTCACCGCAGGGAAATCCAGTAGCCCGATTACTTTGATTCATACATCCAGGCTTGCCAAAATGTAAATCCAAATAGTATTGTTCTCGCTCAATGTAGTGCTGTGCATTTTGGCAAATCTCCAAAATGGTTCTGCTAACATTGTTTGAATTTTTTATGCTTTTGGACCAAGTGCCGCTACCAATATAATCATCGTTGAGATTATTTGTAGCGTGTCGTCCAATATAGTAGTGTCCGTTTTTATGTTGGACACGATAGATGATATAGTGTAAATACATTGCTGGTGCTCCTCATAGCATTAGAGTCAGTGGATATTGGCGTATCGCGACTGGCACTTTTATTTATACTTTTGGCAAAATTAGTCGTTGACAAAGGTAAATAACTTTGCTATACTATTAGCATAGTAAGGGATTACCAAGGTAATCTAAAACAACTTACTATTTTATCTAACTTACAAGGAGTTACAAATGAGCACACTCACCCTGGCCGATGCGCCTATAACAGATCGCTACCAATCCGAAGAAGATGTTATTCGAGCATTGCGTAAACAAAAACAAGAACAACTAATTCAAATATCAAATAAGTTTGACGTTCTTAAAGAACGAGTCTTAAACTTTGCAACCAGCGACAGCGGAATCTTTAAGGGACTATTAGTAACTGGGCCTGCCGGTATTGGTAAATCTGTTACTATTGAACAAGCACTTAAAGAAGCCAACGAAATCACTAAAAAGCAGACTTACCAACTTGTTAAAGGTAAAGTGTCGTCTGTTGGTTTCTATGCCGCACTATATAAGAATCGTCAAAAGAATCGTATCATTTGGTTTGATGACGTATCTGGTATTCTTGACGACGAAACAAGTTTAGAGATTCTCAAAGCCGCAACAAGCCGTCAGTTCGAACCTCGGACAATATCTTGGGGTAAAGCACAAAGCACATTTTTCCGAGATAATGATATTCCTAATTCTTTTGACTACCAAGGGCACATTATTATTAGCACTAACAGAAATGTATCACCAGCAGCCCAAACTAAAAAAATGAAAGATCACTTCAGTGCGATTACTTCTCGTATGCCGCCGACAGATCTTACATTAAGCAAAAAAGAAACATTTATTTGGACAGAGTATCTTATCAAGGAACGCGGTATGCTTGGCGAGAATTGTATCTCTCACAAGGGCGGATTCTCTGATGATGTAGTAAAAGACACACTGGACTATCTTTACAACCATCAACACGAACTACACGAGCTCACTCCTCGTATTGCAGATGCCATTGCTGGCGCACGATTTGAATGGGGTCCCGAGAAAGGTTATGAATCCGACAAGTGGGTGATCGTTGCGGATCAAACTACTGGTCGCTTTAAGAAGGAAGGAGTTGAATAATGACATTAGATCAAATAACAAATTTTGACATTCGATCTAATCCTGTAAAAACCACTGCAGAAAAGAAACGAACTGAACAAACACGAATTAAAAACGGTAACCAATATATTTCACAAGAAAATATACCAATCTTTATTAAAGAATATATTGAATGTGCATCTAAAATTGCTTTTCCAGTTAAAGGACACGGTACAAAGGAGAGTTCTTGGCCGGTAGAACTAATATCACATATTAAACAAGAGTTAGGGAAGAAATGGAATATTAAAACGTTGATGAAAAAACAAATTCTTCCAGATGCAGTTGAAAAGGAAATTTATAAAGAAAATTCTAAACTGATATCTGTATGGAATATGAATTTTATTTCATTAATGGATGAAGTTTCTATATTACTAACAAGTAGTCATTTGACTAAACGTGAAGACTTAATAAAAGAGATTAGCGATTCATCGTCATATAAAGAGTATTATGCTCATACTCCCTTTGCTATCGCAGAGTTTTTATTAGAGTCAAATCTTCGTGTGAATAGACTGAAATCTATTTTTAAATCTTTAGATCCTAATGCTTATAATAAAGTTTTTAACTCTGTTAAAGTATATAAAAAAACTTTAAAACAAAATTCTCATTTAAGCAGGTATACAGCAGAACGTTCCTTAAAAATAAGTCTTGCTCAAAAAGGAAAACCTAAAATAAAAAATACAGAAGATCAAAAACGTGGTTATAAAAAACGTTCTGAAAATAAAGAATGGTTAGAAAATATTCGAACGGCACGAGCCAAAAAAAGAAAAAAGATCAGTGCCGAGGGCGTGATATATGATAGTGTCGATTTAGCATGTGCCGCGTTAGGTATTAGTCCAGGGGCGCTGTACGGCAGGAGACAATCTATGCCAAATTTATATTTTTTAGTAGAGGTAGTATAATGCCAAAATGTTATCAACTTATAGGAGTTCCTGCTAGTGGAAAAAGTACTTGGGCAGAAGCTCAAGACTGGGCTCACTTGTGTGCTCACATTAGTACTGATAAGTGGGTTGAAATCTATGCTAAAGAAGTGGGTAAAACCTATTCAGAAGTGTTTACAGATTTTATGCCCACGGCTGTAGAACTCATGGCCAAAGAAGTAGTTGTGGCACGTGAAGCAGGGCGAGATATTATCTGGGATCAGACCAGTACTACTGTTAAAAGTCGCGCTCGTAAGTTTAATATGTTGCCAGACTATGAGCATATTGCTGTGGTATTTAAGACACCCGAGCATAAAGAACTTATGAGTAGGCTGCTTAACCGTCCAGGCAAAGAGATTCCAGATCATGTTATTGCCAGCATGATTGCCAGTTGGGAAGATCCTACAGTAGAAGAAGGCTTCAAAGAAGTCTGGTATACATAGGTTATCTGCGTACTTAATAGGGCCTACGGGCCCTATTTTTTTGGCTGTAATAAATACTAATGAGATCGAACTCTTAATCCAAAAAAAGAATAAATACTCATAACTAGGTAATACCAGGAGTTATTACATGCCATTGCAACTACGTAGGGGCACAAATGCCCAAAGATTAACAATAACACCTTTACAGGGTGAAATAATTTATACTACAGATACAAAGAACCTTTATGTGGGTGACGGAACAACTGTAGGCGGAACAGTCATAGCAGGTGGAGGTGGTGGCGGAAGCTACACCGACGACGAAGCACAAGATGCTGCTGCCAGCCTGTTTACAACTGCTACACATACAGGAATAACTTTCACTTACAATGATACGTTAGGTACCCTCACTGCTGTAGTTACTGGTGGAATTGATGCTGAAACAGTTCGAGACGTAACAGCATTAATGATTACTAGTGGCGCTCATAATGGAATAGATTTTAATTATAGAGATGCTGACGATGCACTTGATGTAAGTATAGATACGGTGTATTTGCAAGATCAAATTTTTATAGCACTAACCAGTGGCACCCAAGAAGGTATCACAATTACTCAAGATATTACAGGTGATATCAATTTCGCCATAGGTGGTCTAGCTGATCTTACAGACACTGATGTAACATCAGTACCGCCATTAGACGGTCAATTATTGAGTTGGAATAATGCTGCATTACGTTGGATGCCTGCTACAGTAACAACAACGCTTGAAGACGATGTTGCTCCTACACTAGGTGGCGGATTAGATTTAAACAGTAATAATATAACTGGTACCGGAAACATTGTCATAACAGGAACTGCTGAACTAGACGGAATTTATATTCCGCCAACTACACTAGGTGGTATAAGTATCCACACTGAAGGTTCGTTAGACGACGATTATGATTTGTTTACTATTTCATCTTGGGGTGATACAGACCTTGGCGCCGGAATGGGTTTTTCCAGAGCAAGAGGAACAATGGCATTACCAACTGCAATACAGACCGGTGATGTAGTTTGGACAACTTCTTATGATGCACTTGGCACAGTAAATTATGGAGCCGCTGTTTATACAACTGTTACAGTAGATGGTCCTCCAGGTTTAGAATCTATTCCTGGAAGATTCAATCTTTACACAGGAACTGACAGACTTGACGAATTCACTGTTGCGTTAAGCATTGGTACTAACGGTGAAGTCACAGTTACTAACAACACAGTTGAAGCTGGTGCCGGTGCAGGCGAAGTTGACACAGGAACAGGCGCTATTACCTACCTCAAAGTAGTGTTGAATACTAGTAATCTAGGAGCAACTCTAGCTACAGGTACTGCTGTAGTAACACTTACATATGGAAGTACACAGGGTTTATTTGCAGGTCAGGTATTTACAATTCAAAGCGGCACAGGCGCTTTTGGTGTAGCAGCAGAGATATTATCTGTAGATAGTCCTACACAGGTAACTATGAGTGTAAATCATGCCAGTGCTGGCGCGGTTGTATTTGGAACAACTAAAGAGTTTGCACTACCGTTGTTTGGACTTAATCCTTAATTAGAAAATCTATATTGTTATAGAATCTAAAAGTAGCGACAGTACGATGTGCTGCATGTGGGTTGAATACTCCATGCGGCACATTTATTCTTAATAGTGCAGGTTGGTTCAACTCAAATCTATGCACTTCTTTAACCGAACTATGTTTTAATCCGCCACAGCCGTGCCACGGGTAATATACTTCGGGTTCATCGTCTGTTCTTTGGTAAAAGAATGTTGTACTACCTTCGCAGTTTTCCAATGGAATATTAACAGCAAAAGTTGGATTAAATTGTGTATCTAAATCAGTGTAGTAATCTGGATTGTCCTGCGCATCTTGATGGATAAAGATAGACAATGGATCTTCGTGATCAGTAACTGTGATATCTTTTGGTGGTGTTGTAAAATAAATTAGTTGATGCATCTGCAATCCAACACTGGCAAAATCTTTGATAAGATTAGGCATGTGTAATTTTACTTCGTCATCAAAATGGCACCACCACCACATGTCAGGACTATACTTACCAGCACTATAATAAAAATCAATAAGATCTTTTTGATGTTGCTGCCAGTTAGGTACGTGTATGTATTTAGAATATATCATTCAAAGGCCCATTTTTTTACAAATAGAAACATAGTGATACGCCAACCATCTGTGTGATTCCAGCCCGAGTGCGGAACTTGGCCGTTAAATATAATCGCCTCGCCTACTTTGTTGCCTATAACCTGCCCGTCAATTTCTAATGCTAATAGATTAGGATCTTCACTGGGTATAAACACACCCACAACAATATTGTAAATTGAAGTTTCAGCATAAGGCGGAAGATCGTCACTGTCAACATGATCAGGGATAGTAGAATTAGGCCCAATAAAATTAAATAACGCTCGCTCAACGCCCTGCATGTTTTGCAAATATTCTACAACTGGTGCAAACTTATCCTTGACAATTTCATTGATATGATCATTAGTTCCTACTTGGTCGTATATGTGTAAGACAAACCAATTAACATCATCGCGCTGTTCTTGATCTTTCAAATCAATGACTTGATCTCTTAATTCAAACCAAGAATTAGCATCATTGTTAAAACATTCTCTAGCAATATCTGCTAGTGTTTTAATCTTATGATGATCTTTGTATTTTGTATTTTCAATTATCATGGTACTCTGAATAAATGTGTAAATCCTTTTTGCCTAAACCATTTTTTAATATCAGTTTCTGGTATAAAGAAATCATGTTTGAGACGATCTAACATTGTTTCGTTTTCGTCGGCAATCTGCATAAATCTTAAAAAATTATGATCTATATCTTTTTGTATGCTTCTTTGATTCTCTCTCGCATGGTCTAGGAAATATACTGTGTTTGAAACTACAGCATCCATTCTAGCATCATAGTTATCAATGTAAGCATACCCAGGATTACTCAAATATTTATCTACTGTTTTTAGGCCGCGATCTTGAAGATAATTGTATCTATCTATGCTGTCAGCTAAAATAATAGGATGTCTGTTAACCACAGCTCTCCAAGTTTTTTCAGTAAGGAATTTACTGTCAGTGGCAGGATAGTAAACATGACCTTCTGATATAATACTTAAACTGGTATTCCAAAATATATTTGGATCCATCCAATTTGGGTCTTTGATAAACTCTTGTTCGTTAATGGAACCTTCTGCCCAGTCTTTGCCTGTAAGCCTACTGTACTCTTTAGCGTCCTTATATAAGTCATCGACAGATTGATCACAAAAATTAATAAAACGATCGTACTCTGTATCGGAGTATCTTTTTAAATAATCTCTGCACCAAGTTTTGTCTTCATCCGTCCATGGCGGAAAGAAACTCCACGCTCCTCTTGATAAAACTTTTTTATCGTACAGTTTACTTAACAGTCCTATTCTATTTGGTCTTGATGGGACCCCTGTAAGAAACAAAAATCTTCCGGCTGCAGAGTTCCATGGCAGCGTTTGATCTAATCGATCTTTGTAGCTTTCCCAAACACAGCCTACACTATAGTCCCAAAATAAAATTTGATAACCTAAATTTCTTTTGTTTAACTCTCGTTGATATTGTTCGCAGATTCCTGCAATAAGGTATAGATTTTTTACACCTTTTGATCTAGCATATTGTTCTACTCTGCCTAACAGCGAATAAAAGTCTTCGTTATTTTTATATAAGAAACCTTCGCAGAGTAGTAGACCAAATATACTATCAACAGGCGCTGCACGATCTATGTCTTTGTAAATTAATTCTTCTAATGCAGCATAAATTTTATTTTGATCTTGCGTTTCGTCATTGGTATACCACAGTTCAAAATTAATTAGTTCTGCTTTTTTCATTCTATATACCCTGTTATTTGTAAAGTATAACGATCTACATGTCCTAGGTTAGCAGCCATGTGCGGAGTTTTACCAGTCCAAAAGAACCAATCTCCTGCCCGCCATTTTAGATGACTGTCATTTGAAACTTCTGAAATGTGACCAGGTGCCCAATCTTCTAAAAATACTATTATCCTACAAACATCTGAGATTGTAAGAGACGGATTAGTTTTAAGAAAGTAAGCATACTGATCTGTATGATAAGGAAGTATCATACCAGGCAACATTTTTTGTATTGCAAACAGGGGCGATCTTATTCTAAAGAAACACTTTTTAAAGTATTCTTCTTTGTCTAGCTCAATGCCTTTGTGTATGTGTGCTATGATTGATTCGTGTTTATATCTATCGTAATCTTGACTGTCTACAAACTGAAATCCTGTAAGAGGGGCGTAATGGGCTTCGTAGGCTAAACTTCTATGCCAATTGTTAAATTGACTTAACTCTACATTGCCCTGTATCATTCACACCAACCTTCTTCCCAAACTTGCGGGCCTTTCTTTGGTACAGCAAAATTAAGATACATCTCAACTTTTTCTAAATCATCTTTTGATTTAAGACTTACTAGCTCATTAGCAAAATGTAATTCAACACCGTTATCTAATGCTATTTGTAATAGTTCACTGCGCCTTACTGGATCATCTGTGAGACTGTACATACTACAGAGAACAATACCATCAGGTCTTTCTTTAATGTAGTGTTCTAATGCTGGTTGCCAATCCATGTGTTCATTTTCAAATTCGTAACTGGTATAGGCAATCTTATTCTTTTGACAGTAGGGTTCTATAATAGCACGTTGCATAGGCAAAGGAATGTCTTTGCTAAACTTACTATTCCATCCTGCGTAGGTAATAAAGCTTTTGCCTGTGTAGTCCATAGTCTGTGCAACTTCATGGTCGCCAGGCAGACGCATGAATCCGCCAGGGAGTCTACGACCCCACTCTTCACCTTCTAACAAAATACGCATGTCAAGACTTACTCTAGTATAGCCTTCTTCGTTGTTTACATTACCGTGTAGATGTTCTTGAAAGAACAAATGACTTTGTCCTGGCTTTAATGTTACTGGCCAAGCGTGTTTTAAACATTCATCTTCGAACTTCTCTAGACTCCATTTCTCTGCTAGTACACGTTTAGTAATTTCTCTGCTTATGTCGAGATCCATTATCCACATAGTATTAGTACCGCGAGCTTCTGTAAACGGAGTCCATATAGTTCTACAGCCTCGGCCATTGCCTACAAAGATACCTTGATGGAATTGCAATCTACGACCAACTTTAGCCTGCTGGGGAATAACTACTCGCAAAGTGCCTTGACGTTGAATTAAAAATCTTCTATTATCAACTCTAGATGGAACATATTCCTGTACAAACTTATCAAACAGTTCCATAAAATCTTTTCTACTGCAAGCATTCTGTACATGTTGACTCATTTTTACTATTTCTGAAGGTGTTAATACTTCGTGAATAGTTTCTAATTCTTTTACTTTAGGAGCAACTTCCTGGACAACACTCAGCGCCCAAGCAGGCCAATTATATTTTTCAAGATCGTACTCTAAAGTATTGTTGTTCCAATGCTCGTGTATCTTGCTTAACATATCCTTTCCTCTTATTAAAAATAACTTTCTAATGTTCCTTTACGTTTAACATCTAATGTCTGGCAATGGAATCCACCACTCATTGTTCTAGCCTGGCGGCAAGGTAATCCAATAGTATCAATTCCGTACTTCTTTAGTTCTTTCATCATAGGACCTTGATTCTCATCTATGATTACTAAATTTTGATTTACACTTAACATGTTCATGCCAATCCACGGACTGCAAGGAGGAATACCTCCAGGCAAGTTAGCCGGAGGAGTGACCATCATCTCAGGAGTAACCCAAATCTTATCCCAGTCTTTAAAAATTTGTGGGTAATGGTCAGGGCGAAGTCTGGCAGCGTTAAAGGCTACTAATCCTGGACGCAAAGGTATAACAGTTGAATCAAAGTGTGCAAAGAAATAGAACCCTTCTGCTAGATGTAATTTGTAACCTCTAGGCTCTAATATACTCTTAAGCCACTTGTATCCCCAAAGTGTTCCGCTGTTAGAAACTTGATACAATAGATCTCTACCTAGTCGTACAATATTAGGAGCTTCAAATACTATTTCCTTATCTAATGTAGTAGGAGATTTTAAATCTGCTGTTTGATATAGATCATCAAGCAGAATTGGTTTAGGACCGTTGATCCATTCTACGCCTTCTTCTACTTGCTGATAGAGATAATCGTAATAGGCTCGGGTTTCGTACTGTCTAGCTCGCATTGGGCTAGGAGTTTCAACAATGATATTGTCTAATGGCAATAGCAAGTCTCTAGGGCAGAATGTATACCAGCCTGTAGTAGTCCAGTCAGGACTTGAAAACTCTTTACGATGATCAACGCTGATAGGTCTATGAACTTTTACACCTAGACTTTTAAGTGTGTCTGCTAGGATTTGCAAGTCTTCATTACACTCATCAATAATACGTTGTTCGTGTGGGCCTTGAAGATGTTTTAGTTCTTCAAGACTGTATTCAGCATAGCTAAATGCCTGCACACTTTTATTCATAGTAGGCAATACAGAGTTGTCTGCTGTACCTACAATAATCTCTTCTAATTGATCCCAATCATTATGTGAACTAACTGCCATTTTTTATCCTTTGTAATTCTTCTTTAAATTCATCTGTTGTTAAATGTAAGTAACGATGTAGACCTAGTCTGTTCTTATCGCCACCTCTACTATAAGCTTTCCACTCTTCTCCACCAAGACCAAACAAAATAGTTTGACTAGGCTCAACTTCTAAAATATTACAAAACTCAATCTGTTGATTCCTGTATTTGTTTACAATGTAATCAGAGTCGTATAATTTTAAAAATTCTAATCCTAATCTTGCACCAATCCTATTAGTATAGTTACTTTTGTTATAGACAAACAATACATCGTCATCGTCTACTCTTGTAAAACGCATACCAACTCTTGCATGAGCTAGCGGAAAAATCTTACTTAACCCAAAAGTAATGTCAGTTATACATTTATAGGAAAAATCAAAATCAATTCCGTGACTTACAGAGTAGTACGCACAGTCTACTAATACAGGAACATTAAGTTCTTCACAGACTTTAAGTAAGGTATCGTGACTAACATGTTTGTTTCCAGTATCACTAAACGGTAGACTTATCACTACTGCGTCATTGGCTTCTATATCTAGATCTTCAATGAACTTCCAATTAGGCCAGCTGTTGCGCCAGGCCAATTGATGATACATATATTCTGATCTAAAACATCTAAATCTTCTAGTGTTATTTTTAATATAGAATTTGTCAAATGCTTCACTGGTGCCCTGCGAAAATACCACATGCGGGAATTCGTCTAGTGCTTTAATAGTGTGCAATTTGGATTCGGTGATCCATTTTTTATAGTAGTTACAGAAATCGTATACTACTTTTTCGTCAGCAAGTACGTCAGTTAACGATAGATTGATACTGTCCAATGTTTCCATTGTACAGGAATCTCGTAAGTAGGACGAATTGCCGAAAGGAAGTTGATATCTTGTGCTCATAGTTTACCCCGAGTATTTAGCGGGTACTTTCTATGGCAACCTCAATTTACGATTTGCATAGTACCAAGATTAGCCACTTGGTAAAAATTGTGTTCAATTATTGGCTTCATTTGATTATATAAGTTCTGCATCTGTTCGAGTGATAGTTTATCTAAATCTTCTATAAGTTTAAGAACAGCCAAAAGACGTTGTTCATGATCCTCAATTTGATCGTAGCTTTCGTCCCAAAAATCGCTAAATGTTTTAAAACCTAATTTTTGTAAGTATTCTAAACTGTGCGGGCCTGCTACTAGAATAAAAGGTCTACCAGATTTGATTGCGTTAACTGTTTTCTCTCCTACTACAGCTGATGGTCTAAAAAATTCTGATTCAGAAATTACTGAACAAAATGCTTCTGCATATTTTTCTATAGGAATATCTAGACCCATTGGACAAAAATGCAAATTATCAAACTCGTAGTTAGGTATACTGTTTCTTCCTCTGTAAACTTCTGTAATATCAAATGTAAGATCTACAACTAACGGGGAATTATTTTCAATATATTTGTTGCCTTCTTTTAATGCTTGCCAAATATCAGGATTGGTATTTTGCCATTGGGTAATATCAAAGTATGTTTCGCATTTTTCTATAGGTAAAGAATATGCCCATGAACATGAAGCATTTCTAAAACAAAGAAATGTTTGTACAATCTGTCTATAATTTGTATAACGCCATGCTAAAGAAATAAATTTTTTCTTTATTACTGTTGAACTAAAATAATTTGTCCAAGTTTCATTATACCCAAAACTATCTGTTGTCTTCCCAACTAGGGTCGGTAAGAAAAAGTTTTTTGTATAAATTTTAAATTTAGGATAATGGCGTTGAGCATATTTGCTATTGTTGTAATCAGTAACATAACAGGTTACATTGGTAAGATTATTATTATCTATAAGTGCATTAATACTGTCAAATTCAAAACATCTTAAATTATCTAAATTTTTAGGTGTACTAGGAAATTCGTAATCTATATTGTTATCTTCTATATCAAGATTAATATAAAGTTTCTTTGCTTCAGGACCTTGGTAGAATAACGAAACTTCGTAGATATAGATATCTAGTCCTTGTTGATTCAACATATTTCTAGTTTCATCATCAAATATTAATTTTTCAAATTGAATTATATTTCCATCTACGTGAACTAGCAAAATATTTCGTTTTTCTTGATATAATGAAGTTTTAGCAAACTGTGATTCAAAATAGTCAAAGAATGTATATTCGTAAGTAAGCTCTGTTCGTTCAAAGACAGAAAGGTCTTCTAAAATTATTTTTGAAACACCGTTAAATCTTTGATATACAATACCAAAAAATTTATTGTTATGTGTAGTTAAACTGCTAGACATCTAGATATGTTACTTGAAAGCAAACTAAATTTGAAAGACCAAAGTTTCCAGCACCGTGCCACATATCGCCCTGCCATGTGTAGACGTCTCCCTTTTTCCAATGGCCAAATACATGATCGCCTAGCTGTATAGTTTGACCAAAATTCCAATCATTGATCATAATAGCCGCACGTTTAACTTTACCGTAATCAGCCATATCTATATTTTGAAACTTAACAAATGCGGAAAAACTATCGTAGTGCCACATAAGGCAGCAGCCAGGTGTTAACTTTAAGAAAGTACAATGGTGTTTTGTATGTGCAAACTTATCTGCAAAACGTTTGATATCTCCTTGTAAATTCGGAGTTATGTCCATGTAGTGTCTAGTGCATTCTTTGGTTACACCGTGTTCAATATACAGATCTTCTAACGCTATCTTTTTTTCTGTAGAAAAAACTTCCCAAGCATCGTCTTTAGGAACTTCATCAATCATGAAAGTTTCTTTCCAATTAGCTCCTAATTCGTTTTCAGTTACTGTAATATCAAAATGATATTTTTCATATTTTCCGTCACGCCAGTTAATAAAACTTTGTAATTGTTTTATATCACTCATGTTCTGTTTCCTTAAGGTGATTTATTATATACTGTTTATTATCAATATCAACAAAATTTAAATGTTCTATCATCGCATTTTTATCATCAATTGATAAATTTTTTATATCTAATCTTGGGGGATAGGTTAAAATGTTTGTAGTCCATGGATAAGAGTGTTCTTTGATCCAAGAACTTACATTAGACAAATCAAACCAATTATTAGTATGTATTGTAGTGTGTATTGAAAATTTAAAGGAATTGACAGTAAGTTGATTTAAAAAATCTTCTATACTTTTCCAATTACTACCGGATCTCACGCGGTCATTGACTTCTTTATATCCATCAACACTTACAATAAATTCTACTAATTTAAATTGTTTTAACAAGTTTATTGTATCTGCACTTAAAAGAAAAGTTCCATTAGTATTATAAGTTACTGAAACATTTTGTTTATTAACTATTTTTTGAAGGAACCTAATGTGCCTATTTGTCATTAGCGGCTCTCCTCCTAAAAATAAAACTTTGTTAACTGTTGGTGGAATTGTTTCTATCTCAGTGGTTGCTGTAATGTAAATTTTTTTTGGCTGTCCTGGATTATTCTTTTCAGCCCAAGAACTGCTAAACTCGTCAAAGCATCCGTCGCAGGTTAAATTACATATGTTGTCAAAACCTACTTCAAAGTATTCCAGTGCAACAGTATCACTTGTATACTCTGAATTAAAACGTTGACGTAGACTTTGCTTACCTAGGCTTTCTTCATAGTAGCATTTTTCGCAGCCTTTAATAGGAATCCCTTTAAAACTCATTTCTCTTAAATTTTGATACTCTGGTAAATTTAATACGTTGTTTAAATCTCCGTTAAATTTACCCACTGGTTCTTTGAAACGGCAACAGGGAAATATTCTATTATCTCCTCTTAAGTTTGTATGTTTCCAAAAAGCAGCGCAGTATGAGTTCATAGCAGATCAGATTTAGTTTTTTCGGCAGGTGCTATATGAACAAGCATTTCTTGATGATTAGCAGGACACAGTTTACATTGTTCAATACTGTTAGGTAAATTTTTTAAAAATTCATCAATTACATTTTGATCAGCCCAGGGATCTAATCCTACTGTACGATCTAGTATTTCTTTAGACGCTGGATCTATTGCAAACTGTTCTTTTAACTGTTGACCAACACCTGCTACTAAACATTTATAAAGTATACCTTCAACTAGATAGTGACATTCTTTCCATGCACATGTTTCATGTGCTTGTTCTTGATCGCTATCGTGGAAATATATTATTTTATTTTCAATCCTGTTTATAGCACTTTCTGCAAAGATCCATGAGAAATTCATAATAACTATATTTTGTCCTTGATAAGAAAAAAACAACTGATCCTGTGGCCAATTATTATTAATCATTTGACATTCGTTTTTGATATTGATTTCTTCAAAGTATTCTTTAAGGATGACATTCTCTACAACATCAATTATTTCGTTTTTCTCTCTAGAATCATGGACACTTATTTCTAATATTATTCCTGCCTTTAATAACTTTTTAATTGTGGAAGCTTTGGCTAACAGAGTATCTTTGCTTACTCCTGTAACAAGTCTAAAATCCTTGTGATCTTTCCAAATTTCTTTTAAGCCTAATGCCCAGTCTTCTACCTGGGGGTGCAATAAAGGTTCCCCGCCCATGATGCTAAATTCTTCAACATCTAATAACTCATGCCACTTGGTTGCGGCGTCTTTGTTATTTTCCCACTTAAGATGATTTTTAAACTTGTAGTTGTTAAACGTAGAACATTCTTTACAAGTTTTAGGACATACGTTTGTAATATAATATGATAAAAATTTTATTGGGTGGCGCATCGTTTTTCTTCTTGATCCTCAAAAAATTTGAGATTAGGTTCATTCGCATGTTCTTCACAGGATGTATATTTCCATCCCTGTCCTCTTGTAGTGCCCGGATGACCACACTTCTCACAGGTTATCTTACTCATAGCCTTGGCCAACAAGACCATACCGTGTACTGTTTGATCTCCACCACTGTAATCAATAGTAAGATGTCCAGCATGTTCGTCAATTTTATTAATTGTAATTTTTGAGCAGATAGGATTAATTACTCTGGCGCCATTAACTATAATTTTGTTTTTAAATTTTTCTTTAGACACAGCGTCCCAATTATAATAATACTGATCGAATGCTGTCCAATCCCCGTGCTGGCATTTTTCTACCATTTGATTGTAGTTTATATTACTTTTGTAATTTCTTTCTGTAGCATGGATGTGAGCAGTTATTTGATCAAACAATTGATCTAAAATTTTAATCCAACCTTGTCCGCAAAAAATCACAGTAGATTCTGTAAAAAAATAAGGATACTTTGATTTTATATCTTCAATATTCATAATTCAAAATTATAGGTGCGCTGTATTTAGCTGGTAAATATCCTGTATGTTTAAAATACTAGTTACAGGATCATCGGGATTTATCGGTCAACATCTATATCACTATCTTCAAAGTTGTGGATATACAGTTATTGCTGCCGATATTAAAGACGGTATAGATCTCACCCAAGAACAGGTTGTAAAGAATCTTCCAGACGTTGACGTAGTTATTCATTTGGCTGCTTATAACGGGACGAAACATTTTTACGATAAACCATTTGATGTTATAAGAAATAGCATATTACCTACACAGTATCTGTTAGAAAGGTACAGTGGCAAAGTTAAAAGATTTATTTTTGCAGGCACTTGCGAAAGTTACGCAGGGGCAGTTGATCTATTTGATTGGCCTGTGCCCACAGACGAAACTGTTCCTTTAGTGGTCAGCGATGTTAAGAATCCTCGATGGAGCTACGGAGGCAGTAAGATTGTTAATGAGCTACAGGTAATTGCTGCACACGAACAGTTAGGTCAAGAATACACTATAATTAGATATCATAATGTGTTTGGTCCAAATCAAGTTGACCACTTTATTCCAGAATTCATTGACCGTGCTAAAAACGGAGACTATGTGTTAAGAGGGTATTTGAATACTAGAAGCTTTATGTATATAGAAGATGCTCTCGAAGCTACTAGATTAATAATCGAAAGTGATAAGATAAAAAATCAAATTATTAATGTTGGCAACGATAAAGAAATTAAAATTTTAGATGTTGCTAATATAATATTAGATCTCATGAATATTAAATCTCCCCTAGTGTTATATCCAGAACCATTAGGATCAGTAAAAAGAAGATGTCCTGATATTAAGAAACTACGATCTTTAGGTTTTAGAAGTAAAATTACACTACTACAAGGGTTAATGAAAGTAATGGAGTCGCAATGCAAATTGGAATAATTGGGTTAGGAGTAGTAGGCTCAGCTTGTAAAACAGGCTTTGAAATTTTAGGACACTCTGTAAAGTTTCATGATCCTAAATATAAAACAAACATATCAGATTTAAAAGACACGGAAATATCCTATGTCTGTGTACCAACTCCTAACAGAGAAGATGGAAGCTGCGATATTTCAATAGTAGAAAAATCAATTAAAGAATTAGAAAATATTGACTATCAGGGCATAGTTGCTATGCGAAGCACTAATGAACCTGGAACTATTGATTACCTACAAAGTAAAACACATTTAAGATTGTGTGTAGTTCCGGAGTTTTTAAGAGAAAGGTATGCTACTGAAGACTTTATCAAAAATCATAACTTGTTAGTTGTAGGTTGTTATGATACAGAAGTTTTTAATCTAGTAGTTAAGAGTCATGGCGTGTTTCCTAAACATATTAAAATGATGACTCCAACCGAAGCAGAAATATTAAAGTATTATTCAAATGTATATAACGCCCTACGAATTGTGTTTGCTAATCTTATGTACGAAGTTTGTGAATCTACTAGTGCCGACTACGGTAAAATAAAAGATGCCTTTATGTTGCGGGGAACAAGTTCAGGAGCATATTTAGACTGTAATTCTAGTCTACGAGGATTTGGAGGTATGTGTTTACCCAAAGACACTAAAGCTCTTAATGCGTTTCTTAAGAAAAATAATATTGATTTTAATCTATTAGATGCTGTGCTAAACGATAATGCCAAAGTTAAATCAACAGTATTTCCAGGAATGAGAGAATGATATCACAAGAGTGCCTTGACTTTTATAATAAAAATAAAGATGCCACTTGGCAGATGCCTGCTCCGATCGAAGGAGATAACATTACAGTAGCTAGCTGGATACTTAACAAAGTAGATTTTGGTTGGATAGAATTAGATCTACAGTTTGATTTAAGTAGATGGAAAGAAGAAGCAAACAAATGTAGACCTTGGTTAGTGGCACATAGAGAATATAATAACTCAGGTTGGAACAGTTGTTGTATACACGGGATAGATATTAATAAGACTGGTGCATGGAGTAACTACGGTTATACTAACGAATCAGATGTTCCTTATAAATGGACAGCGTTATCAGGCTATACACCTTCAATTGAAAATTTTTGGAGGAATACTTTCCCTAGTGAACAGTATAGACGTATAAGATTTATGGAACTAACGGCAAACTCTGCTATTACTCCGCACAGCGATATGCCAGGACGTTTACCTGGAGAAGATAACTTTAATGCGTTAGAGTTTGGTATACCTATTAACATAGCAGTTGTACATCCGCAGGACTGTTACATGGTGTTAGATGGCAAGGGCATAGTTCCATTTAAAGAAGGACGAGCATTTATTGTTAACATAAGGCATACCCATTCTGTAATTAATTTTTCTAATACGCCCAGAACTCACGTGATTGGACATAGTTACGGGTATGGCAATAAATTAGAAGAATTTGCAGAATTAGTTGTTAGAAGTTATAATAAACAATATGATAAAATTTCCAGCAATAGAGACAGCCTCTAATATAGCGTTTTGTTTTGTAGATAATCTGCACAACGTAAAAGAAGATTGGGTCAAAGAAATAATTAAAAATGTTTCTGACTTTACCATCTCTAATGTAAACAACAAAGGATTTGATTTATATCAAGGCTTTGATGAAGACTCACTGCTCAACGAAGTTGCCAAGTTAAACTATGATCACGCTGTGGTATTTACTACTGGCACAGAGTTTATTAACGGCAGCAGTTTTTTTGATCAAGTACGTAGTTTAGTAGAACAAGATTATTTTGTAGCAGGACACATACTAGACAGGGGTGATGCATATTACGAACTACATCATCAGTGTTATGTTATTAATTTGAAATATTATAAAAAATTAGAAATGCCAATAATAGGAAAACAACAATTGGGATCTAAACACTCTCAAGAAATTCCTTGGCGTAGTCGTGAAAACTGGCACGATGATTATACTCCAAAAACAATTAGTGGTGGAGATCAAATTAGAGAATATAATCACAAGTGTCACGGATGGAATATACTAAAACAGGCATTTGATCAAGACTTTCCTGTATTAGTTTTTGATGAAAACATACGCAACAATAAAAAACATTATTACCCTGAATCAAGTGAAGATTTTTATAAAAATTTATCTTGGTTATATTATAGACAAAACTTTTGCCTTACAGAATTTGTACATACAGCGAACACTGAAAAGGTAAACTTTCCGCCTAGACAACGATATGATCAAATTATAACTCCTGCCAGTGGACTTTGGTTTATGCCTTTTTTAAAAAATAAAACAGGCAAGGTAATAATGTATGATTACAATCAAAAATCTTTAGACTACTGGAAAGAAAATATGCCCAAGGATATTTCCTGCGAGTTTGTGTTGTGCGATCTTTACAGCGGTATAAACTTCTTTGAAAAAATAGACAAACAGGCACTTACTCTGTTTAACTTGTCTAACATTTTTAATTACGAAGGAACTGTAGCGTTTTATAATTTAAAATATAGAAACTATAAAGAAAATCAAATACTAGATCAAATAGAAAACAACTTACCTAACGCAGAAATTAATTTTACTTCTAGGGCTAGTACAGGATTTCACTTCAATAATCATTATCAGTATTTTAGTAAAGTAAATTTAATCAAAAGAGTCGACCTCACAGAATTAAAAAAGCCAACTTGGCATATCAATTCAGATTGGATTTAATTTACGTATTCTGTTACTTGTAACACTATTCTAGGAATATGTCCTATGTTGGCTGCACCGTGTAAGTCAGTCGAGTCGATGTAAGTATAAACATCGCCTGCCTTGTAGTTTGTGATAACCTGATCCCTATACATAAAGATATGCCCGGGATGATAGTCCTGTAATGGTATCCAATATCTGTTACAGGATCTTTCGTGTGTATAAGGATCAGTATGCATAGGCATGTACTGTCCGGGCAGTAATTTTGTTATCCACCAATGTACATCTCCTGTACACCACGGCGGTGATATAGATATGTTTAGATCTTTTTCTTCGTATACCCACCAATTTATTGCTGATAGGTCATACCCTGCCTCTTTATATTTTTTATATTCAGCTGATTCAACAGCAGTAGCAGCTGGCCAATCTCTAGGTCTAGCTTGACCAACTCTAGTTAACACTAGATGTTCCCATAACGGGTCAACCCAACTATAAAAATTACCTTTATAAATCATTTGTTTAAAGAATTAATATGTTTAATAAAAAAAGTTTTACTATCAACTTTTGGATTTATTTTTTTATAGTTGTCAATGTAGTCGTTTAACAGTTGGTTAGGACAAATTTCATTACGCATATTATCTAAAGATTCGTGAAAGTTTATAAAGTGTGAAAATTCTTCAGAACCTGTTTGTTTAAGAGCATCTCTCAGATGCTCGTAACGATCTCCCCAATCCTCCATTAAATCTAATAAAGTTTTTTTATAATCACTGGGTAAGTTTATTATAGATGCATGGGTTGGATATTCTAATAATTTGATCATCCAGTGTGCTTTTGGGAACTGTTCTAAAATTAATTTCTCAATATTTTTTAATTCATTTATATTATAAACAGACGCAGTAGTAATAATTTGAAATGTCACATTATCTCTTAAATCACTAAACGAATAAAAATATTTTGCTGTTTCCAGAACTGTTGAAAAATTTGATCCGCTTCTAAAATAATCATTTAAATCGCCTACACCATCTATGCTTACAGCCACAGAAAGACTTTTAGAATTAAGCATAAATTTTAAAACATTGTCGTTTGGCTTAACTGTACCATTTGTTATTAGTACAAAATTTATATTTTTTTCTAGCTGACGACTTGTTAGTAATGTTAAAAAATCTTCAACTTTTTTGCTATAAAGAGGTTCGCCTCCGGATATTTCAAGAAACTCTAAATTAGTAAATTGGTCTACATTTGACAACTCAAGTGAGCTATACTTTTTAGGACTGTATGTTGTTCCGTATAATTCTAATTCATCGTTGTACCACAGATGGCTAGCACCTGAATTACACCCTCGACATTTTAAATTACACAAATTATCGATGCATAAAAACAAATACTTTAACTTAACATCTGTAACATGGCCATATTCTCTCAATAAGATTTTTCTTTTAGATTCAATTCCATATTTTTCTAGCTGGTAGCACTGACTACAATTTTTTATCTCTTCCCCTGCTAACATTTTTTTTCTAATATCTTTAAACTCATCAGAATTAAGAACATCAGGAACATTTGAAAACTGCTGTGTAGATGCAATAGGATAATACCAGCAACAGGGCGAAATTCCGTCAGCAGTAATTTCAGCACTCATCCACGGAGCAGGGCAATAAGAATTCATTTAATATTCCTTGAGATGTTCAATACCAATAAGACTTCTAAACTCGGGAGTAAATTTGCAGTCTACACGTAGTCCGTATTCTTGTTCTAGGCTAGATTCTCCACCATGCCAGTCTTGATCATTCCACATGGCAGCATGACTATTGATGTAGTGTTTGTCCTGTGTGTCAGGATCCCATATATAGAAACCACGTTTAGTACGATATCTAATATGTATGAATTCATTGTTATGTGGCGTGTAGTAGTCATTTTCAAACACACCATTTTTAGCATCTAGGTCTCTATGTTCAAATGCTTTGCCGTTATGATCACATAGGAAAAATATCACACGACCAATGCGATCAATGATACCCTGTTCCTGTAGATTTTCTACCCAACGAACAACACCAGGAAAGAACTTGCTTTCTTCTGTCTTCTGACGAGCAGCATTGCGTTCATTCCAGTCGCCTTCATTCCATAGGAAATAATAGATATAAGGATCGTTGGCACCTAGCACACTTTTTAAATAGCGTGTGAATAAATTACGTTGTTTGTAGTCTTTAAAATCTGTAGGATAAATTTCTCGACCTTGAACTTTGATAGGATGCTCATCAGGCAACTTTTGATACTCGTCAAATGCTTTGTATATAGGTTTCCAGTTCCACTGATAGCTGCCCCTGCTTTGATCAAATCCTGGAGCCATCCAAGTTCCTTCTTTGGCATAGTCTCTAGCCAAAGCAAATCCTTTACAGATTTCTGCGTGTAGATTTACAAACCCTTCTATGTCCAAAAATGGATCTAAATTAATATACGGCTTACCGCCAATTCCTTTAATCATGGCAATATTTATCGCATAAGTACATGATGAAAACTGAGTTTGAATACTACTACAATGATGTTCCTGGAAAAGGTCTGTGTAGAAATAATTTAATCTACACAAGTCTTATCAGCAACAATAAGAAAGTCTTTTGTCAATGGTATCATAATGACACTGATTATCATCGAGGACAAAACCAAGTAGTTGATCCTGCGCTGATGGAGGAGAAATGGTTACGGGAAGTTAATTATATTACACAAATGCGTAACGTGTACCCTAATCTAGTTCCAAAAATTCTTAATATAGATTTAGAAAGACGTAAACTATATTTAGAAATTGACGGTGTAGATTTTTGGCAACTGGCAGGTCCGGACGTACAAGATTATGATAGTGTATTACCTGACTGGCGTGAACAGATGTTAGATATCTTTAAAGCACACAAGGCCTTGGGCATTTACAAATATAGTCTGCATCCCAGCAGTTACTTTGTAGTTAACGGGCAACTTAAAAGTATAAACTATTTTTTCTGCTATCGTGATCATGATCCTGCTATTAGTTTGCGTAGCGTACTGAGTCATATCAGTGAAGATAGGCAAGCAGATTTATTTCCTAAAATGGCTGCTATGGGCATAAATGTAGACAAACCAACACCATTTAAAGATATACAGTTATTAGCATTTGAAAGTTTTAAAACAAACTTTCCGGCTGACTTTATGGACGAATGTAAAAAATTATATGTATAAAATTGTACCTTGGACTGAAGATTTAGATTTAACTGATTTCTACGCAGAAGCAGAACAGCGCGGCTTCATTAACAATGTTAGCCAGAAAGTAATGATTGACTGCTTCCGTAACGAACGGTCTTGGGCCGCTTGGATATTGTATCAAGACGACAAGGCTGTAGGTAGTGTTGTTGCTCATAGTTTTCCTGAAATGGGAGAAGATGCATATCGTGTGTTAACACGTACATGTACATTTGGAACTGCTAGACAAAACGGTGGTCTAATAACTCCAAAGAGATTAATTGCCGAACATCAAAATTTAACTGATCAATTCTTGTTACCTGCATGTATCAATTGGACTCCGCCCTGGGCAAATTTATATGCTACCAGTAATGAAGGCGCAGCGGCCAGTCAACGCCTTGTACATAAACATTATTTTCCTACTCTTGAAAAATTAGGTATTGTAGAACGTGTGAGAGAAATGAATTATCGTAACACAGACCAAACAGTATGGAAAATACGTGCTGATAAATTTCTTGAGAATTTAGAACGTTATCCTAGATGGGTCTAAATTAGGAAATGCTTTTTTAAGTTGATCATAAACAAAGGGAGTAAGTTTCCATCTAAACTCCATTTGCCTTACTTTTGGGTTGGTCATCCAAAAGTCAATAGCACTGATTATTTCTTCAAACTTTAAATTATAGTCGCTGACAAAGTGTGTGGGGTTATTATTGTCGGGCATACCCTCGATAAAACTTAAATCCAAATGTAGTAGATCTATACCGTTAGGATCTATGCTAATAAGTCTACACGCTTCTGCTAACTCTTGTTTATCGTGTACATAGTCTGTATGTATCAATTCAGGATAAAGCCTACTTACACTACCCATTACAATCATCTTTTTAACTTTGTTTTTTAATGCGTGGACTAGGCGAGTTTGTTGTTTGTCACGGTAAGCATTGTTAATAAACAAGTCAGCACCTGTTGCGGCTTCCACCACCTTATCAAAGTCTGCGTCTATGTCGTAGCCGTTACTACGGCTGAGTCCAACTACTTCCCATTCAGCAGATTTGAAGCTATTGTATAGTGCCTGACCTATACCTTGTGTATGTCCTGTGATTACAACTTTCATGATCTACAAAAAATTAAATTTTCTAAACTTGAATACAGTAATTTAAAACCTTGTTTAGTTGCATAGTCTATAAACTTTACTTTATCTTCTTCTTGGTCATAGGTGCTGTAAGCTACAATAAACATTTTACATTCAATGTCTTTTAAATTTATCTGTGTAAGGATTTCATAGTCGTAAGTACCGTTGGTATCAATACACAATAAATCACATTTACTACGGCCGATAACAGTATGGAAGTCTTTCCAGGATAACATTTGAATTTCATATGTTTGATATTCTATTCCTAGATCTATAAATTTTTCAGCATGTTGTTTATCAAAGTAGCTGGTTAATCCTGTGTTAGATTTAAGATCCCCAGTGTAATTTGGAGCATCGTCTTTTTCTAAAAAAGGCAATTCTCCACACTCAAAAAACATAGTATTTTTTGATTCCTTGCCTATACCTAGATTAAAACAATATATGTTTTTCTTACCTTCGTGTAATTCGCACAATAAATTGTAAGCACGTCTTCCTGGCTCAACTAAAAATCCTGCCCAGCCTCTTTCCAATAGAGCAAGACTGTTGCTAAAAGTTTTTCCATCGTTAGCACCAATATCACAAACTGTGCCAATCATATCTCCAAAGTAATTAAGAATAATTTCTTGTTCTGCGTTCTGACTATAGTTCATCTATGCTAAATCCAAATTCTGTAATTGTAGGGTTATCTAACCAAAAGTCAATGCTGTTACAGATTAACGTAAAGTTTTTGTAACTAGAACTAGTCAATCGTAGCAGTAACATGTTTGTTTCGGTATCTCTGTGCTGTGATAGTGCAAGAAATCTTTTGTATAAAAATTTCTTATGCAATGTATAAACTGCATTATCTGTATCAGGAAATATAGCTGCGGCTGATCCGCAGATTATCATGTTCTTAACTTTTTTAAATGTTCTGTTAAGATATTCTAACTGTGCTCCGTCTGCATAGGCATTGTTTATAAAAAGATCAGCTCCGTAAATTTTATCTAATAAGCTTTCAACATCTGTCAGATCATATCCATTAGATCGAGAATAGCCTTCTACATCCCATCCTTTATTTTTAAAATGCTCAAAAAGTGCTAGGCCTAGCCCGCTAGTGTGTCCTGTGATTACACAACGCTTATTCATAAGTTACCTTAAATTCTGGTGTTATAAGTTTTTTAAATTCTTCAAGTAGTTCACGTTCTAATTTAAATCTTAAACTAAATGTAGTATGAGCAAAGTCTGCTAGTTTAAACTTTTGATTAGCACGATTTAAAAACGGGCTAAACACTTTATCAAACTTATATCTAAAGTCGTGTTGCTCGTAAGCCGCTTCCATGCTGATACTAACTAGGTCCACTGGCTGTCTACTACAACGCAACGGTTCACGAACTACTAACTGTAATCGTGGAACAGATCCATAGTTAGTGGCTGCATGTATACGACCTGCATCCATGTATGCCCAATGATTATCTCTTACACACTCATGCATAACTTTGTTATCTAAATCAATTAGATATGCCTGCTCACCTGTTAG
>Ga0315905_10000861_pt1 | contig 33454 bp, 24 predicted proteins | sample LakEriMetagenome_5_FD_203522 | JGI IMG/M metagenome (GOLD analysis project Ga0315905, IMG submission 203522) | Freshwater fungal communities from buoy surface, Lake Erie, Ohio, United States - Buoy 4 MA121 | ecosystem: Environmental > Aquatic > Freshwater > Lake | place: USA: Lake Erie, Ohio... | reverse complement strand
GAACGCCCATCCGCGCGCTCCTGGATGCCGGCGTTCCGGTCGCCCTGTCGACTGACGGGGTGCCGCATTCCATGCTCTTTGCCCTGTGGCAGTCCCGCGCGCGGCGCGATGGCGAATCGGGGCTTCAACTGGGAGAGAGCAGGCTCACGCGCCTGGAGGCCTTGCGGCTCGCGACGGTGGAGGGTCATCGATTGAGCTGGAGTGAAGCCCGCCGGGGTGCATTGAGGCCGGGCCATGATGCCGATTTTGTGGTGCTGCCGGTTGATCCGCTGACCGGTGACTGGGATTCGTTGGCCACTGCGCAGGCTGATCTGACGGTGGTGGATGGACGGGCTGTCCACGAATCCGCGGCCATCCGGGGCGCATCGACGACTTCTCGAGAGCTCCATGGCCTCGGGTAGCCGAATGTTGAACAGAAAGCTGATGAGTGAGAGCAGGCCATGCCGCTGACCGATACACGAGCACTGCCCACCGGGGCGAGCAGCGAGGCTGCGAATGCCGCCGTGAGTGAAGGGATCGAGCGCCTGCTCGGTGCCCAGGTGGGCACGTTTCAGTGCCTGAAGGAGGCCTTGCTCCAAGACCCGGACTGCGCACTCGCCCATGCCGTGCTGGCCCGACATCATCAGGTGATGGCCGAACCTGGGCCGGCGCGCGCGGCGCTGGAGCGCGCCCTTCAACTGGCGCCCCAAGCACCCGCACGGGTTCAGGGTGTGGTGGGCATCTTTGATCGACTGATGGCGGGCGATGGTGCTGGGGCTATTGCGCGAATCCAGCAGCATTTGACCGAATGGCCCCGTGACATGCTGGCCATGGCCCCGAGCGCGGGCGTGTTTGGTCTCTTCGGGTTTTCGGGCAAGCCGGGGCGCGAGGTGGCCTTGCTGGAATTTCTGCAGGGTTATCGCGAGGCTGTCGATGACGACTGGTGGTTTCAGTCTGCGCTGGCGTTTGCCTTGTCCGAGACCGGGCAGATCAAGGCGGCGCGCGAGCAGATCGAACACTCGCTCGCACAACGTCCGCAAAGCGCCAATGGCGCCCACATCCGTACCCATGTGGCTTACGAAGCGGGCGAGCATGCCGAGAGCCGGCAGTGGCTTCAGGCCTGGTTTTCAGGCTATGAGCGCGAAGGCCTGATGCACTGCCATCTGGGTTGGCATCTGGCCCTGGCTGCTCTTCAGATGGGTGATCTGGATGCCGCCTGGAACGATTATCAGCAGTGGGTTGCACCGGGTGCGGCCTGGGGGCCACCGCTGAATCTGGTCACCGACAGTGTCTCCTTTCTGATGCGCATGCAATGGGCGGGTACCGAGGTCCCTGCGCAGCAGTGGCAGACCCTGAGTGAGGTCGCACAGCGCGCGTTTGCCAAGCCCGGCCTGTCGTTTGCCGACCTGCATGTCGTGATCGGGCATGCCATGGCAGGCGCGGATGAGCAGCTGGCGGCTTATACGGGGGAGCTCGCAGGAAGCGCGGGGGATCTGGTATCGGCGCTGGCGCGGGGCTTTCAGTGTCTGATGGACGATGAACCTGCCGAGGCCCTGGACCACTGGCAGATCGTGCTTGAGCAGAATGCGCGCCTGGGCGGGAGTCGGGCCCAGCGCGATCTGATTGCAGGCCTGGTCAATGCGGTGCGCGCGCAGCGGGGGCAGCTGCCAGTGGGCGCGGCTTTCGTGCGGCCGGATCATGGGCTGGGCGCAACATTGCGACGGGGTGGGCGATGAGTAAGGCAAATCTGTTGCAGTGTCTGGAGCAACGGTTCGGGGAACCGTTCACCTGGCCCCAGGGGGGTCTGGATGCGCAGCAGACTGAAGCTTTGCTAGCCCTGGCCTCACGCGCCTCGCATCGACAGTGGCTCGAACAGCCCGTTGATCCCGCCTTGCTTCGACTGCTCGTGGGTGTGGCGATGAGTGCGCCCTCCAAGAGTGATCTGCAACAGGTGGAGTTCATTGAGGTCCGCAGTGCCGATCAGCGTGCAGCGGTACAGGACCTGGTGCCCTCCATGCCCTGGATTGCGCAGGCTCCGGTGCTGATGGTGGTGTGCGGCACGGGGGCGCGCTTTCGCCGGGCCTTCGAGCGAGCCGGCCAGCCCTTTGTGAATGAGCACCTCGATGGAATGTTCAATCCGACCACCGATGCTGCAATGGCGCTCATGCACCTGCTGGTGGCCGCGGGAGCGGCCGGGCTGGCGGGGGTGCCGATCAGCGTGCTGCGCGATCGCGCGAGTGAACTGGCCCGCATTCTGGTGCTGCCTGAGCATGTCTTTCCGGTGGCGGGTTTGTGCCTGGGCTATCCGTCGGGCGCTCGCAGCGTGACGCCGCGGTTCGCACTGCAGGCGAGCCTGCATGTGGATCGCCATGGCGGGGGTGGCGCTGCGCTCGATCCGGCACTGGATGAATTCGATCGGCGCTATCAGGCGTTCAGGCAGTCCCACTTGCCCGTGGGCGCTTCGCCTGCCGGGACATGGTCACAGGATAAGACCCGGCAGTATGCAAGCACTCAGCGGGCGGACTGGGGGGCGTTTTTGCGGGGGCAGGGCTTCAAGACCGCGGACGAATTCGATGCAGGCCCCTGACAGAGCAAGCCATTCCATAGGAGTCGCGTGATGGCATCTCCGCAGCGACCCGTGCGCCTACTGCAACTTGATGGTCTGCGCGCCATTGCAGCCCTTTCGGTAGTGGCTTTTCATTACACCACCCGCTATGACCAGGTACTCGTGCATCAGCAGCCACTGGGCTGGGGCATGGCGTCAGGCTATCTTGGCGTTCAGCTGTTCTTCGTCATCAGCGGGTTCGTGATCTTCATGACACTGGAAGCCGCGCGAACGCCCGCCGATTTTGCGTTCTCAAGATTCACCAGACTCTTTCCTGTCTACTGGGTCGCGGTTGTCGGCACCTGGGGGTTGACTCTTATGCTCCCACTGCCAGGCAATATCAGAACACCCTGGGAGGTTCTCGCGAACCTCACGATGGTTCATGAGAAGTTCGGTATTCGCAGTGTCGACGGGGCTTACTGGTCTCTTGGTGTCGAGCTCGTTTATTACCTGTGGATGCTGGCACTAGCCAGCCTAGGTTGGCTCAGACGTGTCGCAGTTGTTCTCGCAGGTTGGTGCGCCTTGTCCGCTCTCGATGGAGCGCTGATACAGAGCCTGGGTCAGAGCCTGCCTTATGCCGTCAGCAGTATCCTGCTCCTTGAGTGGATCCCCTGGTTCGCGCTCGGCATGCTGGCCTACTGCCGCTGGCAGCGTCGGCCCCAAGGCCTGATGGCTTGGTTGACATGGAGCATGGCAATCGGGTCGATTATGATTCGTGAGCCTTTTTTACACGGACTTCTCGCAGTCGGTGCGTCATGGGTCGTGCTACTCGCAGCGCGAGGGCAGCTGCCCATTCTGGGATGCCGGTTGCTGGTCTTTTTTGGTGTCATTTCCTATCCCCTCTATCTCATTCACGAGCAGTTGGGATGGCTCAGCATGCATCGGTTGCAAGGCTGGGGCCTGGCACCGGCGGGGTCGATGCTTGTAGCTCTGACGCTGAGTGTGTGCGCGGCCGTGATCCTCAATCGTTTTGTCGAAGTGCCGGTTACTGAGCGAATGAGAGCCTGGTGGCGGGATCGTCCGATGAGTCATCCGGTGGTCTTGGGCACGCGACGCCCAGTTGCTTTCGCGCTTTGTTTGTGTGTGCTGTTGACCCTCAGTATTGGGGGATGGCTGGCCAAGCGTTGGCAACACCAAAAGCCCCAGGTTGATTTGTCGGTGAACGCCTGGCCATCTGGTGCGAGGCCTTGCCGCATTGAGCCCGGCCCTGACGCGAAGGTGTTGCTGATCCTGGGCCAGAGCAATGCGGCTAGCCACGCATACGACCCCCAATCGATGCAATCAGCAACTGAAACGGTCGATCTCTACACCTTGGGCAGATGTGGTCAGGTCATTGATCCTTTGCCCGGGACAAGCGGTCAGGGCCGCAGTGTGTGGACTGCCATGGCGCAGCATCTGCCAAGCCGTGACGGTGAGGGTTGGATCCTTTCGGTGTTTGCCGTGGGTGCTACCCGAATCGCGCAATGGATCAGCGATCCAGGGTTGCGAGGTCAGCTCGATCGGCACCTGAGCGAGTTGAAAGGAGCCGGTCTGGTCCCGTCTGCTGTGCTTTGGCACCAGGGAGAGGCGGATGCTCTCAGGGGGACAGCTGCCAAGGATTACCTGGAAGATCTCAAACGTCTCAGAGTGATCCTGGATGCGGCAGGCATACAAGCGCCTTTGTACGTGGCGCGAAGTACATATTGTCGTCAGCCTGGATCAGGGGCCATCGGGCGCGCATTGGATCGATACTTTTTGCAACAACCCTCCGAACGCATCCGACCTGGGCCTGACTTTGACGCAACAGCCCCCAAAGGCCGTTGGGATGGTTGTCATTTTGACGAGTCAGGCCGGCAGGACGCTGCCAAGGCCTGGGTTCACGTACTTGACCCCGTGGTCAGAGCGTCTCGCTACACCGATCAGCCTGCGAATGCAGCGGTGCGCTGACCACAAGGTATACGTATCACAAGGTGCACGGATCACAATGAGCACTCATCGTGATCGATTGCGACAAGCCACCATGGCGTACCGTGGGCCTGGCAATCGCTGATGTGACCGACTCGCTGCTGCCCGCCACCAGCACCTGCCTTCGGGCTCGCGTGATCCCGGTGTAGATCAATTCGCGGGTCATAACCGGTGAGGCGGGTTCGGCCAGGATGAGCAGGACCCGGTCAAACTCCGAGCCCTGCGCCTTGTGCACCGTGAGGGCAAACGCGGTTTCGTGGGCCGGTAAGCGTTCCAGGGGCAGGATGCGCTTGCGCATTGCATCGGTCGCCTGCACGAAATGAACCCGCAGGCGACCGCCGGCATCCGGCAGAGCGATTCCCATATCGCCATTGAAGAGACCCGTGGATGCGTCGTTGCGGGTTACCATCACCACACGCCCAGGAAACCACGGTTCGGGATCCTGCGCGCGGGACCTGCATGGAGGCTGCTGCTGCAGCCAGGAGCTGATGCGCTGGTTCATGCGTTCCACACCGGTCGGCCCCTGGCGCAGCGTGCACAGCACCCGAAACCGTTGCAGCGCTTCATCCAGCCGGGCAACCGATGAGGGATCACCAATCCGAAATGCATCGAGCGCCTGCAGGTAAGGTCTGAATCCTTCCGTGATGTCGTTTTGCAAACTGCCCGAGGAGGGTGGTGCATCTATCCAGCGCAGATCGTTTGAAGGATTCTTCAGACAGGCCAGGGCAGCTTCAGCATCGCCCGCTCTCACGGCATCGGCCAGATGTGCAATGCCCGAGTCTTCAGCGAATCGAAAACTGCGGGTGAACGCAATGATGTGCTGCGGCAGTTCGGAGTACAGCTGCGTGAGTTCGGCAAACACCGCGCCAGCTTCGACCGCAGCCAGCTGGTCTTTGTCGCCCAGCAGGATGATGCGGGCCTCTGGCGGGATGGCTTCAAGCAGTTGGGTCGCCAGCGACAGATCGAGCATGGAGGCTTCATCAACCACCACGACATCAACCGGCAGGGGGGCGTGTGCGTGGTGGGCGGGCCCGGCGGACCGCGGCCGGATCCCGATCAGGCGGTGCACGGTACTCGCCTGCCGGGGCAGTCGCTCGCGAATGTCTGCAGGTAATGCGCTGGCCCGCTCGCCCATAGCCTGCAACATGCGGGCGGCTGCCTTGCCAGTGGGCGCGGTCAGTGCAATGCGCAGATTGGGGTTCATCTGCAGCAGTCCCGCCAGCAGATTGACCAGGGTGGTTGTTTTGCCGGTTCCGGGTCCACCACTGATGATCACGAGGCGCTGGGTGAGTGCTGCACGCGCGGCCTTGAATTGCTCATGGGTATGGTCGTCGACCTGAGTGCCGAACCACCCGGCCAGTGATTCGATGGCCTGTACGCGAGTTTCCAGAAAGGGCTCGCGATCCAGGATCGCCGGATTGAGCGCTGCCCGAATGCGTTGGGCCAGCCTCTGCTCCAGTGCGTGATACCGACCCAGGTAAAGGCGATGGTCACCATCAAGGACCAGGGGTGCCGCTGTCTGCTTGGGGTCGCGTGTCGCAAGGCCGAGGCTCAGCAGGGATTGCGCAAGCGCTTGCGGCGTTTCGCTGATGCTCGCCAGAGGCAGGCAAACATGGCCGGCTGAGGTGGCCAGACTGAGTTGTCGAACGCACTCGGCCACATGGCGGGGCAGCGGCGAAGCGGGCAGGTTCGACGGCCCTGGCGGATGGTCTGTCCATTCATCGACGATTGGCGACTTACCCCCCGATTTCCCTCGCTCATCCCCATATTCAAGAGCGTCGGGCGGCCGGCGGGCATCGGGTCTGGCGCTGTACGCCCATCGGGTCAGATGCTGCACAAATCCGTCAGCCAGCCAGCGCGCGGCGGGGTCGGCCTGCTCAGCCCAGGCAGGGCTGCGCAAATCGACCGGAACGTTCGGTTCAAGGCGGTCCGGAATCATCGATGGCCTAACGTCACGGGAGGATCGAGCAAGGCCGCAAGTTCATCGAGGAGGGCTTCGCTCGGGCGGTGCTGATGCAGGCCGCATGGACTGCCGTCCTGATCGAGCCAGTGAGGCCGGACTCCGCGCACGAAGAGATAGATCGAACCGCCGAAGTGGCGCTCGTGCGTGTAGCCCGAGAGTCGGGTCTTGAGGTAGCGATGCAGGGCGTAGCAGTAGATCAGCGCCTGGAGATCGTAGTGGTTTTGAGCCATGGCCTGGGCCAGACGAGAGGCACTGTAGTCGGGTGCTCTGTAGCCTAGATGGTTCGACTTCCAGTCGAGAATGTAATAGCGCTCGTCATGCATGAAGACGAGGTCGATGAAGCCCCGCAGATAGCCTCGCAAGGTGTCGAAGGACGGCAGCACAATGCTCTGCCCATGATGATCGAGCATGGCTTGCAGGGCGCGTGCCTGCAATTGGGCTGCAGGGATCGTGAACTCCAACTCGTTCAACCGACGACTGCTGTCGATATCGGCCATGCGAAAGCCCGGCGTCAGACGCGTGTGCAGCGTGTCGTGCAGCAGGTTGGCCAGCTGTGCAGGCCACTGTGAGACGGCTTGCGACCGTTGCCCCATTCTTCGGTCGGGTGGGGTCTGTTGCAGAACCGACTCGATCACGCCAGGCCAGTCGTGAGGATCATTGAAATGAATCCGCTCAAACACGGCATGGATGCAGGTTCCGGCCTGTGCACTGCGCGGAAAGTGCAGGATGTCCTGGGCGGCGATGTTCTGGCGAGCGTCTGCCTCAAGCAATGCCCGAGCCAGTTGATCGTGGTCATTGAGTCCCCGCTCACCATCGGTGCCGTGAACCAGGCTGCTGTAGCTTCCCAGTTGCCATCCGGATCGGATCGCGGCGGGCAGCGGCAGGGCAATCGGGATGGGCTCATCCACTGTCGCCTGCAGGCCGGCTTGAGAGACCAGCGCCTGGCTTTTGGGGGCCAGGGTTTGCAGGCTGATCTTGCCGGGCAGGGCGCTGGCCCATTGCATCCAGGCGTCGTGGGCCTGCTGGGGTGTACAGGGCTGCCGGACCCATTCGTCAAATCCCATGCCCGATCCGGCGATCATCCAGTTGAGCAGGCTGCCGGTGGCGGCCTGAGCGCGTTTCTCGGGTGTTGAGCGTCTGGTGCCCCCGAGAGACTGACCGCACACGAGATACACCCGGTGGACAGCTCGGGTGAGGGCTACATAGATCAGTCTGACGTTTTCCGCGCCTGACTCGGAAAGGATCGCCGTCTTGACGCTGGCTTCGCTCAGGCCACGCTCTCGGGATGCTCGCAGATCGATTACGGGCCGTCCATTGTCATCGTGATAGACGGCGCCCGCGCCGGAGTCGTGATTAGTGCCTGCGCTTGAGGGGTGCCAGAGGTAGGGGCAAAAGACGATCGGGAATTCAAGGCCCTTGGACTTGTGAATGGTCAGAACCTTGACGAGATCCTGGTCGGATTCAAGCCTCAGCAGTGCGGCATCGGACGTGTTGGCGTCCGTTCGCTCCCGACTCAGCCAGGCGAGCAATGCAGAGGGATGGTCATGCTCTCGCGAGGCGTCCTGCAACCGCTCGATCAGGTGCAGCAGATTGGTCAGACGACGCTCGCCATCGGTTCGCAACAGCCATCGGCCGGCAACATCCAGATCGCGCATCAGCAGACGGATCATGCTGCCAATCCCCCGGCTCTTCCAGAGGGTGAGCCACAGGGTCAAACGCTCGGCCCATGTCGCGAGCTGCTCGTCATCCTGATCCAGAGCGCTGATCGTGTCGGCCGACTCGCCGATCAGGTCGGTGCTCAGGGCTATCTTCATGCGTCCCAGATTCGTAGGCTCCAGGACTGCACGCATCACCTGCTCGAGATCGAGCGCATCGGGACTGTGATGCACGCTGTCTTGCGCAATCGAAACGCTGGACACGCCGCGAGCCAGCAAGGCCCTGCGGATCTGTTCCCCTTCCTGGTGGGTTCGGACCAGCACAGCGATGTCGGCGCCACCGAGTGGGCGCCCATCGAGGGTCACTCGCCCCTGGCCTGCGCTGGCGAGCAGGCTTGCGATTTCGTGGGCACAGGCCTGCGCACAGACGATTTGCGCCCGTCGGCGCGTGAGCATGTGGTCGGGCTCGGGGCCGGGTAGAAGCCACAAGTGCAGCGCGCCTTGGGTCTCGGGGCTTCGCTCATCGATCAGGACGGCCCGCTGGCGGTTTCCGGCGCTGACTGTCTGATAGCTCACTCCGGGCATGATGAAGCCGCCTGCATTGGCTGCAAAGAAATGATTCAGCGCAGCGATGAGCTCCGGGGTTGAGCGCTGGTTCTGACTGAGCGTGTGCTTTTGAGAGGCACTGGTGCGCGCTTGCAGATAGGTATGCAGATCGGCATTTCGAAAGCTGTAGATGGCCTGCTTGGGATCGCCGAGCAGAAAGAGCCTTGATTCCGCGCCTGCAAAAATACGGTCGAAAATTTCAAACTGCAGGGGGTCGGTGTCCTGGAATTCGTCGATCAGGGCTGCAGCAAAACGCGTGCGCAAAGACCTTGCCAGTTCTTCACCCGAGGGTCGGCTCAGTTGCCGGTGAAGATTGCTCAGCATGTCGTCAAAGGTTTGAAGCTGACGGGCTTTTTTGAGCCGGGTCAGGCGCTCAGGCAACTGCGCGGCTGCGTCACGCCGCAACTGGATCCAGGCCGCCGCGCCCTGTTGCTGGCGGGCGGCCAGGGCATCAAGAACCTGCTGCGCCAGGGCGCGAAACATTGGGCACAACGTCGCGGTGTAGCCCTTGTTGAGCTTGTACCCACGCGTCGTAAGCCGCTCGAGCGCTTCGATCTGCTTGTCATCGGGCGTAGGCTGCAGCGGATGGTCCTGGGCCAGCCAGGCCGACCAGGCCTCGATTGCAGCGTACAGGCCGGATCGGTCCTTGCCGAAGGTGCGGCCATTCAGACCGGGGCTGTCGGCGTTGATTGCGGCCAGCAACTCGGCTTGCCGGTTTCGCCATGTTGTCTGCAGCGACTGGAAGTGATCCGGCAGAGATGCTGCAACCGCATCGGTCGCCGGGTCAGGTAAGTCGGGCCACAGCAGTCTTGCCGTGGGTCGGGCCAGCTGTTTTTTCAAATCCGATTCAAGGACCGAGGGATCCCGGCCTGATTGCAGAATCTCCTCGAGCAGCGTTCTGGGCGCCAAGGGGCTCGAGACCCGCTCACGCCAGAAATCCGCAACCACCTCCTCGATAAGAGGGGCAGGATCTTGCGCGACCTCCAGCTTGAGGGCCTGGCCTGCGCTGAACGGCACATCGGCCAGAGCCCGCTGACAGAATCCGTGAATGGTGAAGATCGAGGCTTCATCAAAGCGGACCAGGCCTGCTTCGAGTCGTGTGCGCTGCGTGGACGGATCGATCCCCTGGCGGGCGAGCCGCTCGAACAGCCTCCTGATGAAGGCGTCGGACGCTGCCATGGGGCTTAGTTCGGGTGACGGGTGTTCGCCGCTGAGGGCTTCCCGGCACTGCGCCAGGCGGCTACGGATACGGTCTTTCAACTCGGCTGTGGCAGCATGGGTAAAGGTCACCACCAGAATGCGCTCGATCGCGAGGCCATCCTCGAGCAGCAGCCGTAAAAACAGTCCGCACAGATTCCAGGTCTTGCCGGTGCCCGCCGAAGCTTCGACCAGATGTCGACCTGCGAGATCGCAGTTGAAGACGTCTAGTGGTTCAGACACGGCTGATCTCGCAGGCTGCAAGCATGGGTTCAAAGACCGCGAGCGCGAGGTGCTCGAAGGCGTCTGACGCAATGGGCGACTCCCGCCCTCTCCAGACTCGTTCAATCTCGGGCCGGTCTGATTCGGCCCACTGACCCGTACGACGCGGGTTCCAGAGATCTTCTGCCGCAGTGAGATCCTGCTTGCGGGCGAAGGCGAGCGAAATGGCTGGAAAGAACGGGGTCGGCTCGCGCAGCGCACGCTGACCGAGTTCGAACAGGCGGTCCAGCGTACCGCGCGGATCGTCGACAGGTCCGAAGGTCAGGGTCTGTTGCAGCGTATGAACCCGGGTTTGAGGGTTGACGCCAGCCGGCCCCCAGGAGAGCAAGGCCAGATGCTGAATCCAGCCCGTCATCAGGGCATGCTCCTCGCGCAGATCCTCAAGCGCAAGAACAAGTCCGGTGGTACGCAGCCCCTTGGCGCTGAGGCCCGGCATGAGATTGAGCGGGCCCGTTGAATCCAGCACGAGGGTCACCGCCCTGGGTTCGGCAACCGGGTCCCCAGCCTCCAGCTCGGCCCGGACGCGAAGCACATAAGCCTGTGCCACGCGCAGGCTCTCCTTGACCGGTTGCTCACCCAGCCACCCAGTGCTGATGCCGGGTGCCTGCAGGGATCGCGCGCGAACGGGCTCCAGCGAAGCTCCTTGCATGAGCCGGCGAGCCGCACGGCGCTCGAGGCGGGCAAGCGTGCGCTTGCCAGTGATCAGCGGTTCAGCGTCCTGCAAGGGGTCGGGTTCCCGGTCGAATCGCATTCCGGTGCGGGCCTTGAGCAGGGCAACGGCGGGATCGCGCAGGATGGCGATCAGGTCCTCGAGGCTCAGCGGTACGGGCGCAGTGCCGGGGGTTGTGTCGGACACCTCGTCAGGGGTGCTGGGAGGTTGCGTCGCTGCAGATGACGTGTCAAAGAAAGGATGAGGCCCGTCGGGCGCCTCGCCCCGGGCACGAAGCGGCGTCGCGGCCTGCCAAGCCTGGGCGATAAGGGTATCGTGACTGCGAATGCGGGCATCCGATGTCGGCAGAAAGGCGCGTCGATCGAAGGCCTGCAGAGGATGCTCCACCAGGATCGCCTGGCGCACGTCATCCGGGCAGGCCGTATCCAGCGCATCGAGCAGTTCGGAGATGAGCAGGGAGGGAGGTGCTTGCGCGTTGTCGCGAATGCTGAACGCGGTGTAACCGAGAATGAAACGCTCGCGTGCAGTCAGCAGCAGGTCAAGAAAGAGGTTGCGCTCATCCGTGCGTCGCTGCCGATCGCTGAGCCGGGGATCATGGCGGAGCAGATCAAACTCCTGCGCCTCGGTTCTTCCTGGAAAGACGCCGTCATCGAGCCCCAGAAACGCGATGATCTTGAACGGCAGATAGCGCAGGCCGCCTGGCGCAGCGAAGGTGATGACGCCGGTGGGTACGCCCCCTCGGGCTGGGTCTGCAAAAGCCTCCTGAAGGGATCTCAGCATGACGGTGGCCGGAATCGGAAGCAGCGGGTCATGCCCGCTCATGTTTTCAAACAGCCGGGCCATGCTGCGCCGGACTGTCTGCAGGTCATCGAAGTCCTGTGCCCTGATCTCGAGGAAACGATCGGGCAGGGTCTCCAGAAGCTCCTTCCATTGCGAGGCCTGCAGGGGTTGCGACAGACGCCCTGCAATTTCAGTGAGGTTGCTTGCAAATCGCCAGAGCTTGCCCAGCGCGAGACTGTCCGAGCCCTGAACCGCAATCGCAGGCCATCGACCCAGGTAGCTGGACTCGGAGTCTTCGGGCATGGCATACGAGAGAAACAGGCGTTCCAGGCCGTCGGCCAGTGTGTGTCGCGCCCCTTCGGCCCCGGGAAATCCCGCGCGATGCGCTGCGTCCAGACCCCAGTGAACCCCGGTCTCGACGAGCCAGGCACTGACACGCTCATGCTCGGAGGGGGTCAGTGCGATGGATCTCGCGATGGGCTCCTGTGCGAGCAGGTCCATCAGTCGCGAGATTTCGGCGCGGCCACTGGCACAACTCAAAATGTCGAGCAAGGCCCGTGCGATCGGGTTGGTGCGCGCACCGGCCAGACCGCTGACCCGAAACGGCATCCGGCGCTCGGCAGGCGGGGTGCCGAAGATCGCCTCGATGACCGGCGAAGCGGATTCAAGGTCGGGCACGACCACAAGGACATCGCCGGGTGCGAGATCGGACTGAGGCTCCGCGAATGCCGTAAGCAGGCGATCCTGCAGCACCTCCAACTGTCGGCTCAGGGAATGGCAGGCATGAATCTCGAGGCTGGAATCGCCTCGGGCCTGCGGCAGGCTGCCCGGTACAAGCGGGGTGAGGTTGAGGATGCTGTTTTGAAGCGCGCCGAGCAGGGTGGGCCGATCAGTTTCCCGATAGCCGCCGTCGTCCTCGAAATGATCGACAAAGGCCTCGACCAGGACGCCCAGATGCGATTGCGCCTGCTTGCCCCAGCCAGCCAGCAGCGGATGGCCAACCTCGTGCCCATCGGCCTTGCGCTGTTGATGCAGATGGGTGAGCCGGCGGGCGTCGATCAGATCGAACCAGTATTCCCTGCAGGGATTGATCACATGGAGGTGGACATCCATGACGCGGCTCAGGGCACCCAGCAGCCGGGCGTGCTGGGGCGCGATGCTGGGCAGGGCAAGAACCTGCACCTCGGCGGGTTGGCCCCGAGCTCGCCAGCCCTCGGCCTGCAGGGTCTGCAGCGCGAGCAGGAAGTGCTCGATGGGATCGGCCACAGCGGGCTGAATATTCTGTTGCACGAGACGCCACAGGGCCGCCTGCCAACGCTCGTCCTGCTGCAGCTCATACGAATGGTCGGCACTCTGGAAGTGCAACCGATGCTGCTCCCAGTTCGCGAGCCAGTGCGGTCGGTAGGTTGTGTATTGCTCGAACCGTTCGGCGACCTGCATGGCCAGATCGTGCTGCATGAGGGCGTCTGCCGCTCCGAGATAACTCGACAGGCGCGGATGATCGGCCGCCGTGTCCTCGAGCAGACTGCTCAGCTGCCAGCCCAGTCGCTGTGCCGCGTAGGGTGAGTCGGTCTGCACGCCCGGCACGAGAGCTGCCACCCGGTCCCAGAGCCACTGCGCCAAAAACGACGTCTGCAGATTGGCACTGACGCCGTGGCGACGTGCCAGATGCAAATTGATGGCCCGACGCACGGCCGTGCTCGGAACAATCACGTGATGGGCCTCAAACGGCCCGGCAGGCGACTGCTCGAGCCGCTCAGCCACCCGATCGGCGAGCACTTCAAAGTGGTTGGAGCAGTAGACGGTCAGCATGGCGCAGGCTGTGTTGCACCGGGCGAGGTACAGGGCGATTGGCATGATGCCCCATCACGGGCTCAGGGGGTGAGCCTCGTCCTAGGGCGCTCACTGAATGAGGTAATCTGGCCCGGTTGATGGTGAGCCGCAGCCCTTGTCTACGGAGTGCGGCCGCACCGCGCGCCTTCTCAAACGGAAACAGAACGATCGGGAGAAAATTGTGGGTCTGAAGCTTCATGGGATTGCCGCTTCACGCGCGGCGCGAGCACTGTGGCTGCTCAAGGAAATGGGCGTGCCCTTTGAGCATGTCTCCCAGACTTACAAGGGCGGTGCGACGCACGCGCCAGAGTTTCTCAAGCTCAATCCCAATGGGCATGTGCCTGTGCTTGAGGACGATGGCATCGTGGTCTGGGAATCCATGGCGATCAATCTCTATCTCGCACGCAAGGTCGGCGGGCCACTTGCACCAGCCAACCTGGCCGAAGAAGCCGAGGTGTTGCGCTGGACTTTCTGGTCTGTCACCGAATGTGAGAAGGATGCGCTGACGGTGCTGATGCATCGGGTGGGGATGCCGCCGGATCAGCGCGATGAGTCGCTCGCCGTGCGGGCCGAGAAGTCGCTGGCCAAGCCTTGGGGGGTTCTGGAGTCGCACCTTGCCGGTCGGCCTTACATCGCTGGCGACCGCTTCACGGTGGCCGATGTGAATGTTGCCTCGGTACTCGGCTGGGCGCAGGCCTCTTCGGCTCTGATGGCGGCGCATCCCAAGGTGGCCTCCTGGCTCAAGGGCTGCATGGCGCGTCCCGCTCAGCAGGACGTTCGGCAGATGGCGCGCGCGGGGGTCTGATCTTTCGGACCCCTGATACGCGACCCGCATGCGGCCCACTGAAGATCGCTCGAGTTGGCCCCACTCCCACTGAAAGCAGCACCTTGCATCGAAAGGAAGAGTCTGATGTCTGAAGCGCTTGTAATTCGTCATGACGAGGCCGGGCGAACCACGCTCACCCTGAACCGGCCGACCAAGCTCAATGCACTCAATCCCGCAGTCTTCATTCAGCTGAGGGCTCACCTGGATGCGATCGCGAAGGACCCTACCGTGGGTGTTGTAGTTCTGGCTGGTGCCGGACGGTCCTTTTGCGCAGGGCATGATCTGGATGCAATCGCATCACACGAGCCCGCACCCACGCCGTACTTCGAGCCCGAAACCATCGATGCGCTCGAGCAGTTGCCCAAGCCCACGATCTGCCGCATCCAGGGGCATTGCTTCACCGGTGGACTGGAACTTGCACTCGCCTGCGACCTTCTTGTGGCTGCCGAGTCCACGAAACTGGGCGATACCCATGGTCAGTGGGGCCTGGTTCCTGTCTGGGGCATGTCAGTTCGTTTGCCCGAGCGTGTGGGGCGTGCCCGGGCCAAGGAACTCATGTACACGAGTCGGCGGCTGACCGCCCGCGAGGCCTGCGATATCGGGCTGGTTGATCACTGTGTACCCGATGACCAACTCGATGCCCGTATCGATGGGCTGTGCAAGGAAATTCTCGCAAACTCAAAAGGCACCAATCGCATCGTCAAGGCACTGATCGCGGATGGGGATACGAGAGGCCGACCGGATGCCCTGGTGCATGAACGACTTCGGCCCTATGGGAGGCCTGAGGATATGGGGGAGCGTATGAAGGCGGGGGGACGCAAGTAGGTCCCTCAGGCTGCGCTCATGGAAACCCGCACCCTGACGTCGTTGTAACAGGCCCCGGCCGCCAGATCCGCACGTCGTGTGGCACTCACCAGTGCACTGATGGTCTGCCCGTTGGGGCCGGTTGCCAGCCAAGCGCCTTTTTCGCAGGACACCACGCCAGGCGGGACATCGTCTGTGACACGCAAAGGCAGGATCACCTCGCCGATCGGATTGAACACGCGCACTCTGGAGCCTTCGGACAGGCCGCGTGCACGAGCGTCTTGCGGATGCATCAACAGCGGTGGGACCTCATGCGGTTTCCCTCCGGAGCCCAGCAGGGTCGATGAAATCCGCGCATCCGATGCCGGTGAAATCAGCGCCAGAGATTCGTCAGCTTCATCCTCAAACACCCGGAAGTCCGCGGTGCGCTGCGCCTCGCCCCAGCGCTGGGCAAGGGTATCGGACACCAGCTCGATGCGCCCGCTCGGGGTGGCCGGCCAGACATTGACCATCGGGGCGAACGGTTGACCATCGGGCGCGCGCATGGGGGTGGCGGCATCCAGGGGCAGGGTGCTGGGCTGCTGGCCCGCCAGACGCGCATCCTCAGCGTTGAGGGCTGCATCCATCAGCTGGGCGTCGGTGTCTGAAAAGCAGGGGTCGGTCAAACCGAAGGCCGAGGCCAAACGCCGGAAGATCTCGGTATTGGGCAAGGATTCGCCCTCCGCCGGCACGACGGCCTGAGCCCGCTGCAGCCAGTGCTGACCATAGGCGGCATAGAGGTCATCGCACTCATAGGCGGTTGCAGCCGGAAGCACCACATCGCAGTAGGCCATGCTCTCGGTCATGGCAATTTCGATCCCGCAGGTAAAGATGGCCTCGCGCTCAAGGCCTCGGCGCATCCGGTTCTGATCGGGATGAACCACGAGCGGGTTGTGGTTGTAGATGAAGACGGCCCGTACGGGCGTGGTCAGTTCTGCTCCATCCACCCTATCGTCGGCCAGAATCTCTCCGGCATCGAGGATATTGAAGGTACGGGTGGGGCCGGGTAGCAGATCGGGTCGTGAGAGGCGCGCGGGCGTTCTTGGAAAGGCATTGCCTGCACCCAGAACGATGCCGTTTCGGGTATCGAGTCGGCCCATGAGGGCCGGCAGGGCGAGCAGGGCCCGGATGCTGCTGCCGCCGTTACGGCTCCGCTCCAGTCCATTGCCCGGCGCGATCACCATCGGATCGCTTTCGATCATCCATTGGGCCATCTGGCGGATGTCCTGCGCACGGATGCCTGATTGTTGCGCGGCGCGCTCCACCGGCCACTCGGCGGCCCGTGCCATGAACTCCTCATAGCCCAGTACATGATCGCGAATGAAGGCTGCGTTGTGCGCACCGAGCCGTTGCAGCTCATGGGCCAGCGCAAAGGCGATCAGCACATCGGTACCGGGCAGCGGCGCCAGATGCAGGTCTGCCAGCGCAGCGATGCGGGTGCGCAATGGGTCGATGACCACCAGTCGTCCGCCTTCGCGGCGCGACTGGGTGATGCCCCGCACCAGATGCAGATTGGTGACCGTGGCGTTGTTGCCCCAGACAATGTTCAGCCTGGCTTGGGCGGCCACTTCGGGTCCCAGCCCGGCGATGGCGCCATAGGTGCCGACCCAGGCCTCACGCCTGACTCCTCCACACATGGCGCCCCGGTAGAGCTGGCTCGCACCGAGCTTGTGAAAGAACCGCAGCGACATGCTGTCCATCGAAAGGATGCCGTGGGGGCCCGCGTAGTTGAGCGGCATCACGGTTTCTCGACCGAATTGTTCGATCGCCTGACGGGTGCGGGTGTGCACGATCTCGAGCGCATCCGACCAGGAGATCCGCTCGAACTGTCCGGACCCCTTGGGGCCCACCCGACGCATCGGATACCTCACGCGCTGAGGGCCATGGACCCATTGCGGGGTGTGCTGAGCCACCTTGTTGCAGATCACACCCGCCGTGTAGGGCAGCGCCTGTGAACCCCTGACCTTGATGATCTTTTCGCTCTCGACCGTGACGGTCAGGCTGCAGGTGTCGGGACAATCAAGCGTGCAGACGCTGGGTTTTTCGATGACGGACATTCGGCGCTCCATGAGCCAATCCAGGGATGGTAACTTGCGGTCTGGGTGGTATTCACTGGAATCGCCTGGATCGAGGCGATCGATGAAACACTACAAGAATCAAGCCAAAAAGACACCGATCAGGGAGACCCTTGATGAGTCAGGATGCAACGCTGCGGACACGCGCACGAGCAGTGATCCCCGGGGGACTGTGGGGCCACATGCGCGCCGATGGTTTGCCCGGTGGGTACCCCCAGTTTTTCAAAAGCGGGCAGGGCTGTCGAATCACGGATGTCGATGGCCGGACCTACCTGGACTTCATGTGCAGTTGGGGGCCGATTGTGCTGGGCCATCATCATCCCGAGGTGGAGGCTGCGGCCGATCGGCAGCGCGCTCTGGGCGACGCACTGAACGGCCCGGGCGAGGTGCTTGTTCAATTGGCGGAGCGGCTGACGGGTCTCGTGACGCATGCTGACTGGGCGATGTTTTCGAAGAACGGCACGGATGCCACCACAACCTGCCTCAGCATCGCCCGCGCCGCGACCGGGCGGCGCAAGATCCTGCTCGCGCGCAAGGCCTATCACGGGGCGCTGCCCTGGTGCTCGCCCTATCCGCTGGGCAGCACCGCGGAGGACCGCGCGCATCTGATTCCGTTTGACTACAACGATCTCGACAGTCTTCAAATGGCGGTTGAGCAAGCCGCAGACGACCTGGCCGGTATTCTGGTGAGCGCCTTCAGGCATGACTACGGACTGGATCAGGAGATGCCTTCGCGTGCCTTTGCCCAGGCTGCGCGCGAAGCCTGCAATGCACGTGATGCGGCGTTGATCCTGGATGATGTGCGGGCGGGCTTCAGGCTCTCGCTCAAGGGCAGTTGGGATGAGCTGGGCGTGCAGCCTGACCTCTCGGCCTGGAGCAAGGCCATCGCCAATGGGCATGCACTGGCCGCTGTCACGGGCAATGATCGATACCGCGATGCGGCGAGCCGGCTCTATGTGACCGGTTCATTCTGGTGCAGTGCGGTGTCAATGGCGGCCTCGCTGGCCACACTCGACGTGCTCGAGCGTGAAAACGCTCCCGCCCGATTGAGCGCCATGGGCGAACGGTTCCGGGAGGGGCTCGCGCGTCAGGCGCGGGCTGTGGGTCTGGGCATCCGCCAGAGCGGGCCGCCCCAGATGCCTACCGTGCTCTTCGATGATGATCCCGACTTCGCCAAGGGTGAGCGCTTTTGCATCGAGGCCCTGGCGCGTGGGGTGTATCTGCATCCCAAGCACAACATGTTTTTGTCGCTCGCCCATGGCGAGGCCGAGATCGATGAGGCCTTGCAGGCGACCCAGGGCGCATTTGAAGCGCTGGCGGAGCGACTAAACTAGCGCCCTTTTGCGCGTGGGCGATGAGCGCTGCGTGCTTCGGGAACCGATCATGATTCGCCTTGCGATCTCTGTTTACATCCTGGCCATGGTGGCGGCCAATTTCATCGTGGCCGAGCTCGGGCCCAAGGTCTCGCCCATTCTGGCGTTCGTCTTCATCGGTCTGGATCTTGCACTTCGGGACTGGCTGCATGTGAAGATCAGCCGGGCCTCCATGGCGCTCCTGATCGCGGGTGCGGCGGCACTGTCCTGGGCGCTGAACCCAGCCGCAGGCCAGATTGCGCTTGCCTCGGCTGTGGCCTTCGGAGCGGCAGCGATCGTGGACTGGCTGGTCTTCATGAAGGTTCGTGGCACCTGGCTCTTTCGGGCCAATGTGTCCAATACAGCGGGCGCAGCCGTTGATTCCCTGGTCTTTCCAACGCTGGCCTTTGGCAGCCTGATGCCCGAGATTGTCCTGATGCAGTTCGTGGCCAAGACCCTGGGTGGGGCCCTCTGGGCCAGGCTGCTCAGTCGCCGTCTGGCCTGATTCTGGCGGCCTGGCGCCCGGGTTGTCCAGACGCCCTGTCCGCGCGGTTGATCCGCCTGATCGGGTCTGATTGAAACGCCCCAGTCGGGTTTCGTACTGAATCGTCGTAGACTGAACCGTATCGGAGCGAGACATCCCGGACGGTCATGACCGACTTCCATCGGCACGCAAAGCGTCGCATGGCTGCGATTGCGGCAGCATGCGGATTGCTTGTCGCGTGCGTGGCGCCGCCCGCCATCGAGCCCGCCCGCTGGCCTGCTGCAGTGCAGGTTGCCGAGTCGGGCGCGCCTTTTGCAGGCTGGCCCAATCAGGACTGGTGGACGCCCTGGGGTCTGAGCGAGCTCGATGAGCTGATCCGGCTTGCGCGCGCCAACGCCCCAACCCTCGAAGCGGCCCAGGCCCGGGTCCGGGCCTCCCAGGCGGCGCTCGATCGAACGCATGCTGGGCAGGGCATTCAGGCGAATCTGTCGGTGGAGTCGACCCGCCTGCGTTACCCCGAGGTGGGTGCCGTGCCGGCTGCGCTGGCCGGCCGTCAGGTCTGGAATAACGCGGCCAAACTCAATTTCAGCTGGGATCTCGACTGGTCGGGCCGGCAGCGTGCCGCACTTGAAGCGGCCTTTGCAGCCCTGCAATCGGTCAGGGCAGAGGCGCGGGCGGCTCAGACGCTGCTCGATACCGAGGTCGCACTGGCCTGGTTCGAACTGGCGAGGCTGCAGTCTCTGCTGGCCTGGACCGAGCGGATGATCGCCATCCAGGAGCGTCAGATCTTGATGGTCTCGCAGCGGGTTGCGGCGGGCCTGGACCGGCGCGACGGGTTGTTGTTGCTGCAGGCGTCGATCGCCCGAACCCGGGCCGAGCGGTCGGAATGGATCAGGCTCAAGCAGCGAACCATCGCCAGCATCGCCGAGTTGTGTGGCATTGCTGCAGCGCAAGTACCTGCGAACCGCGCTCGGTGGCCCGATGCAGAGGTGCCCGCTCCACTCGACGATCTGCCGGCCTCGCTGCTCGCCCGACGCGCGGATCTGACCGCGCATCGCTGGCGGATTGAAGCGTCGCAAGGGGCTGTCCGTCAGGCGCATGCAGCCCATCTTCCTGACGTCAATCTGGCTGCATTTGCGGCGCTGCTCTCGCTCGGGCTCGATCGCTGGGTGACGCTGGGAGCGCGGTCCTATGGCGTGGGTCCGATTGTCAGTCTGCCGATCTTCGATGCCGGCGCTCGTGCTGCCCAGCAGTCTGAGCGCGAAGCGACACGCGATGCGTTGATTGCGGATTACCACGCAGCCCTGTTGAGGGCCGTGCGGGAGGTCGCGCAGGAACTCGAAGGCCTGCGTGCATTGCAGGGCCAGCGCCATGCGCTGCAGGACGCGGCTGCGGCGGCAGATCAGCTGCTCGGCGTGTCCGAGCAGCGCAGGGCGGCCGGGGTGATCAACCTGATGCCTGTGCTCGATGCAGAGATCACGCAGTTGCAACAGCGCCGCCTGATCATCGAGACCGAGGCCCGCCAATGGCAGAGTCAGATTGGTCTGGTGCGTGCGCTCGGTGGCGGGTTTGATGACACAAACTCGCAGGCGCCCCTGCGCACGAGTGTTCTGGAGAGACGATGAGTCAGTCGGCCGGTTCTTCTGCAGCGGGCAGCGTGCGGCGCAATGCGTTGCTCTGGGTCTTCGCAGTCATCACCCTGGCCGGCCTGGCCTACGGGGTTTACTGGTGGGCCTTGCTGAAGGGCAGCGAACGAACGGATAACGCCTATGTGCATGCTCCGCTGGTTCAGGTTGCCGCGCAGCAGGCTGGAACTGTCGTTGCGGTTCTGGCTGACGAAACCCAGCGGGTTCAATCCGGCCAGCCCCTGGTCAGGCTCGACCCGGCTGAGGCGCGACTGGCCCGTGAGCGGGCACAAGCGCAGCTGGCGCAAAGTGTTCGCGAGGCCCGTGGGTTGGTGGCCCAGGACACGGTGTTGCAGGCGACCGTTCGAACCCGTGAAGCCGAACTTGAACGGCTCAAGTCTGAGGAGGCCCGTGCGGCCGACGATCTGGCTCGCCGTCTGCCCCTGTTGGCCTCGGGCGCGGTTGGCCAGGAAGAGATCGATCATGCCCGTACCGTTTTGAGCGCCAACCGTTCGGCGCGCGCGGCAGCGGCCGCCGCACTCGAAGCGGCACGGGAGCAGCGCAGCGTTCATCGGGTGCAATTCGAGGGCTTGCGAATCGAGCAGCATCCACCCGTGGAGCGGGCAGCCACCGCGCTGCGCGAGGCGATTCTTGCAGAGTCGAGGCTGGAGATTCCTGCTCCGGTCGCAGGCCAGATTGCGCGCCGCTCGGTCCAGGTGGGCCAGCGCATTGCAGCAGGACAGATGCTGATGTCGGTCGTGCCGCTCGAGCAGGTCTGGGTTGAGGCCAATTTCAAGGAGGTGCAGCTGCGGCAGATGCGGATGGGGCAGCCCGTGCGGCTGCGGGCCGATCTGCATGGCAGTTCCATTGAATACCGGGGGGTTGTTGCCGGCCTGGGCGCGGGTACTGGCGCGGCGTTTGCGGTCCTGCCGGCTCAGAATGCCAGCGGGAACTGGGTCAAGGTCGTGCAGCGCATTCCGGTGCGTATCGAGCTGGATGCAGATCAGTTGAGTCGCAATCCGCTGCGGGTAGGCCTGTCCATGCATGCCACGGTTGACGTCACGGTCAAGGAGGGCCAGCGCCTGACCGACTACTCACCACCACAGCGGCCGCAGGACACGCAGGTCTATGCCGATGCACTCGCACGTGCCGATGAGCAGGTTCAGGCGGTCATCAATCAGCATGCCGGGCGCCGTCCGGCGGGCAGTCGCTGACCGCGGGGCGGCTGCGGCCTTTTGCTGTCATGACCACTTCGGCATCGCCGCCCCCACCGCTGCCGCCTCTGGAGGGTACCCCTCGGGCGCTCGGCACCTTTGCGGTTGCCTTGGCCACCTTCATGATGGTGCTGGACTCGTCCATTGCCAATGTCTCGATCCCGGCCATTGCAGGTGACCTGGGGGTGAGCCCGGCGCAGGGCACCTGGGTGATCACGTCCTTTGGCGTGGCCAATGCCATTTCGGTGCCGCTCACCGGTTGGCTCAGTCAGCGCTTTGGTCAGGCGCGCCTGTTTGTGGCCTGCGTGCTGCTCTTTCTGGTGTTCTCCTGGATGTGCGGTGCTGCGCCAACCATTGAGTTACTGATCGTGGCGCGCATTCTGCAGGGATTGGCCGCAGGCCCGGTGATCCCCTTGTCGCAGACCCTGCTGCTGGCCAGCTACCCCAGGCACATGGCGGGTACGGCGCTGTCATGGTGGTCCATGACCACTTTGTTTGCGCCGGTGGTGGGGCCGCTGCTTGGCGGATGGCTCACCGACAACATCTCCTGGCCCTGGATCTTCTACATCAACATTCCGATCGGCATGCTTGTGGTGATGATTGCCTGGCCGATCTTTCGGGATCGTGATCAGGGCCCTCGAAGGGTGCCGCTCGATACGGTCGGCCTGGCCTTGCTGGTGATCTGGGTCGGCGCCCTGCAGTTGATGGTCGATACCGGAAAGGAGCACGACTGGTTCGAATCCACCGGCATCGTGGTGCTGGCCGTCGTGGCCCTGGTGGGTTTTGCGGTGTTTGTCGTCTGGGAACTGACCGAGAAAAATCCCATCGTCAACCTTCGATTGTTCACCGAGCGCAATTTCCTGATGGGCACGATCACGGTATCGCTCGGCTTCGGTCTTTTTTTTGCAAGCATCGTTCTGCTCCCGCTCTGGCTGCAGCAGACGCTGGGCTATACCGCCACATGGGCAGGCATTGCGCTCGCGCCGGTCGGGTTGTTCTCGATCCTGCTGTCACCCATCATCGGGCGCATGGTCGGCTGGACAGACCCCCGGCGGATCGCGAGCTTCGGGTTTCTGATGTTCGCGCTGGTCATGGCCTTGCGGGCAAACTTCACGGTCGACGCCCCCTTCATGGTGATCGCGATACCGACGGTGCTCCAGGGAATTGCTGTGGCCTGTTTCTTTTTGCCCATGCAGCCACTGGCCTACCGCAATATCCCGCCTCACCTGATGCCCTATGCCGCCGGCATGAACAACTTCATGCGCATGACAGCGGGTGCTGTGGCCACCTCGTTGTGCACGACCCTATGGGATCACCGCTCAGCAGTGCATCGCGCCGAGATGACCGAACGGGTCAATCTGACGGATCCGGCGGCCCAGGCCTGGATCGAGCAATCCCAGACTCTGGGACTGAGCGGCACGCAAGCTCTGGCCTCGTTGTCGCGGATGATCGATCAGCAGGCACAAACGCTGGCCGTCACTGAAGTGTTTCTTGGAGCCGCATGGGTCTTTCTGGCCCTGATCGCGATGCTCTGGACGCTTCGCTGGGGCCCGTTGGCGACGCGGTCTTCATGATCCTGTCGCAGGGTGGGTGATAGCATTTGAACACTCTGGCCGCTGCTTTTCGGTGGCAAAACCCCGTTACCTGCCGAGCGTGACCATGCGCCCCATTGCTCTCTTTCCTTCAAGTCGGTCGTCTGTCGCAGCCGAGTTGCCCTCGCGCCAACGGGCCACGCAGTCGAGTGGGCCCGGGCTCGCGCAGCATCAGCGTGGCGGTATCGGTGTGGTGTTGCTGGTTCTGATCATTCTGGTCGCGTTGCCGGTGGCCTGGTTCACCTTTGCCTGGAACTGGAGCTACTCCAAAGGCGACCGTGCGGGCTGGGTTCAGAAGTTTTCTGAAAAGGGCTGGCTGTGCAAGACCTGGGAAGGCGAGCTCGCCCTGGTCTCAATGCCCGGGGCGATCCCCGAAAAATTTCAGTTCACTGTCTGGAATGAAGAGGTGGCGTCCAGGATCAACAAGCTGATGGGCAAGCGGGTTTCGCTGACCTATGAGCAGAAGATCGGCTTACCCACCAGTTGTCTTGGCGAGACCCGCTACTACGTGGTTGATGTGCATTCGGTCGATGAGCCGGCCGGACTGCCCGGTCTGGGCGGTGCGGTGGCCGCGCAGCCGAGTGCTCCAGTGCCGACGCAGCCGAGCGGTGCGGTCCCGACGCAGCCGAGCGGTGCGGCCCCGACTCAGCCGAGCGGTGCAGTGCCCACGCCGCCCAGCGGCGCTGTGCCTACGCCGCCCAGCGGGCGCTGACCTATGCCCAAGCGGGCATCACTCTTTCAACTCTCCCTGGTTTTCCTGCGACGCGACTGGCGCGCGGGCGAGTTGCGTCTGCTCGCACTGGCACTGATTGTTGCTGTCGCGGCCCTGGCCAGCGTTGGCTTTTTTGTCGACCGAGTCCGAGGCGCCTTGCAGTCTCAGGCAGGGCAGCTGCTGGGAGGCGATCTGGTGATCGCCTCCGGAGCCGAACCCTCGGCAGAACTGATCTCCCGTGCTCGCGGCCTGGGGCTCAAGACCGCGCGCACCGTGGTTTTTCCGAGCATGGCCACCCTTAACAATCCGGCCACATCGCTCGCCGCGCTTGCCTCGGTCAAGGCTGTGGATCAAGGCTATCCCCTGCGCGGCGGGTTGAGGATCGATGAGCGGGAGTCTCAGGGCATTCCCGAGCCGGGTACGGTCTGGGTTGATCCTTCTCTGCTGACCGCGCTGCAGATTCAGGTGGGTCAGATCATTCAGCTCGGTCAGTCGGCTTTCAAGGTTGCGGGGCTCGTCACACTCGAGCCGGACCGGGGCAACAATTTCGTGAATTTCGCGCCCCGCGTGCTGATGCGATTGGACGAGCTGGAGTCCACCCGATTGATTCAACCGGCGAGCCGGGTCACCTGGCGTTTGCTGGTGGCGGGTGAGCGCGAGGCGGTTCAGCGCCTGGAGCGAGAGTTGGGCACCGACACAACAGCCTCGGGCCAGCGTGTCGAGACGCTTGAAAATGGCCGGCCCGAGCTTCGCGCCACGCTCGATCGCGCGCAGCAGTTTCTTGCGCTGGTTTCGCTGCTCTCGGCGCTTGTGGCGGCCGTGGCAATCGCCCTGGCTGCACGGCGCTTCGCGCAGCGACATCTCGACGCCTGCGCAGTCATGCGGGCGATCGGGTTGACCCAGAGTCGCCTGATGGGTGTGCTGATGGCCGAGATGGTCTGGCTTGGCTTGCTGGCCGGCCTGTGCGGCAGTCTCATCGGATGGGTAGCCCATCTGGGCCTCATCGCGCTGGCCGGGTCCTCATTGCCGGTGAATCTGCCGGATGCATCGGTCTGGCCTGCGATTCAGGCCAGCGTCGCGGGCGTTGTGTTGTTGCTGGGGTTTGCGGCAGTGCCTGTGGCTCGCCTGGCGGGCGTGCCGCCGCTGCGTGTGCTGCGACGCGATCTCGGTACGGGCAAAGCCTCGGCCTGGGTAACCCTCGGTGTGAGCGTTGTGAGCTTTGCCCTGCTGCTCTTCTGGTTTGCCGGGGAGCCCAGGCTCGCCTCGTATGCCCTGGCCGGCTTTGCTGCAGCCAGCGTCTTGTTTGGGAGTGTGGCCTGGCTGGCGCTGCAGTCTCTGGATCCGTTGCGCCGTTTGCTGGGTGCAGGTGCGGGCAATGCCGCGCTACGCGTGGCGCTTGCCTCTTCGGCCCGTCGACCCGGTGCATCGGTGGCTCAGATCGCTGCCCTGGCGGCCGGACTCATGGCTTTGCTGCTGCTCACGGTCACACAGCGCGATCTCCTCGAGAGCTGGCAGCGGGCGTCGCCCCCTGATGCTCCCAACCGTTTCATCATCAATATTCAGCCCGATCAGAAGGACATGGTCGTTGAACGGCTTGCGCAAGCCGGGTTGTCACGCATCGAGCTCCTGCCCATGATTCGCGCCCGACTGGTGGGACTCAATGGCCGGGAGATCGATATCAATCAGCTGCAAGGGGATCGGGCCCGCAGGCTGGTCGAGCGGGAATTCAACGTGTCTTACATGGCCCAGATGCAAAGCCACAACCGACTGGTTGCGGGTCGCTGGCTCGATCCCGCTGCCCTGGAGATTTCAGTGGAGTCGGGCCTGATGCAGACCCTGGGCCTGAAGCTTGGCGATCGTTTGCGCTTCGAGATTGCCGGTGAGCCCGTCGATGTCGCAGTGGTGGGCACGCGCAAGGTGGCCTGGGACTCCCTGCATGTGAACTTCTTTGTGGTGGCCAGCCCGGCTGCCCTGCAGGATCGGCCCCAGACCTGGATCACGGCCTTTCATCTCCCTGAATCGCAGGCGGAGCTGCCGAGCCGTCTGGTGAAGGAGTTTCCGAACCTCACGGTCTTTGACATGGGCGCGATCGTTCGCCAGGTGCAGGGCATTCTGGGTCAGGTGGTCAGCGCGGTGCAGTTTCTCTTTGTATTCACGCTGATCGCGGGTGTGGTTGTTCTGCATGCAGCGTTGTCGAGTTCGCGCGACGAGAGGATTCGGGAGGCCGCGCTGATGCGGGCACTGGGGGCCTCCAGAGCGCAGTTACGCAGGGCTCAGGTGTTCGAGCTCGCGGCCATGGGCGGTCTGGCGGGTCTGCTGGCCGCGCTGGGTGCGACCCTGGTCGGTGTCGTGCTGGCTGAGCAGGTCTTTCAGTTCGACTATGCCTTGCGTTGGGGGGTGTTGCCGCTCGGTGCGGGGGTTGGTGCCGTGCTCGCTTCGGTCGCAGGCGCTCTGGGTCTTCGCAGCGTGGCGCAGACCCCGCCCTTGCAGACCTTGAGGGAGAGCGTTTCTTGACACCGCATCGTGATTTCGATGTCGCCGGGCGTGGTGTGATCACCCAGCCTGCAACCAACGACTGAGCCAATCAGGTGAGCGACTCCGCTTTTGAGTTGATGGGCGGCGAGGCGGGCGTGCGCGCGCTGGTCGATTCTTTTTACGACCGGATGTCGCTGGATGAGCGCTTTGCCGATATTCTCGCCTTGCATCCAGTGCCGCTCGATGGATCGCGCGACAAGCTGTACTGGTTTCTGTGTGGCTGGATGGGAGGGCCCGATCTGTATATCGAGCGCTTCGGTCATCCCCGCCTGCGTGCCCGGCACCTGCCGTATCCGATTGCCAGCCGCGAGCGCGATCAGTGGCTGCTCTGCATGGCCGAAGCCATGGCCGATGTGAACCTGCCGCAGCCTTTGTTCGACCGCCTTCTTGAGTCCTTCTCCTCCACGGCCGACTGGATGCGCAACCGTGCCGGTTGAGCGCACTGTGACGATGGGTGGAACGGCGGACCTCGTGCTGATCGCCCTGACGGCTGGGGTGGTGGTGTTGCTGATTGGCCTGCTGATCGTCGGATTTCGACTGGTCGCCCAGTTGAGGCAAACCCGACAGGAGGCTCTGGATCTGCGCGAAGCCCTGCGCATGGAGCTGATGGTGCAGGCGCGCGCCGACCGTGAGGAAGCCGCGCAGGGAACCGATCGGTTGAGCGGTCAGCTCACCCAGAGCATCAGTACACTGGCCCGTCTGCAGACCGCACAGATCGAGGGGTTTGCTCGCCGGATCGACCAACTCACCGAAAGCAACGAGCGGCGACTGGGCGAAGTGAGAGCGACGCTTGAGACTCGGCTGGAGTCACTCAGTCGCGACAATGCCCACCAACTGGCTCGCATGCGCGAAACGGTTGATGAAAAGCTCCAGAGCACGCTCGAGCAGCGCTTGGGAGAGAGCTTTGCCCGGGTGGCCGGACAGCTTGAGCAGATGCATCGCGGGTTGGGCGAAATGAAGGCGCTGGCTACGGATGTGGGTGATCTCAAGCGCGTGCTCACCAATGTGAAGACCCGGGGCACCTGGGGTGAGGTGCAACTGGGCAGTCTGTTGTCGCAGGTCCTCGCGCCCAGTCAGTTTTCCACTCAGGTGATTACCGTGCCGGGGTCCAGCGATCGCGTTGAGTTTGCAGTCTGTCTGCCCGGCGCGCAGAGCGAGACGGTCTGGCTGCCCATCGATGCCAAGTTTCCGCGGGAGGATTGGGAGCGACTGCAACAGGCCCACGACCGCGCCGATGCGGTGGCAGCAGAGCAGGCACATCGCGCGCTGGAGCAGCGGGTGCGCACCGAGGCCCGACGCATTCGAGACAAATACCTTGCCCCGCCGCACACCACCGATTTTGGGTTGCTTTTCTTGCCCACCGAGGGTCTTTATGCCGAGGTGGCGAGACGCCCTGGCTTGCTCGATGACCTTCAGCGAGAGTCACGCATCATCGTGACGGGGCCGACCACCCTGGCCGCCTTGCTCAACAGCCTGCAGATGGGTTTTCGCACCCTGGCAGTCGAGCAGCGCACGAGTGAGGTCTGGATGTTGCTGGGTGCCGTGCGGACGGAGTTCACGCGGTTTGGTGAGGTGCTGGCCCGCACACGCGCGCAGCTGCGCAGTGTGGGCAATTCGCTGGATGCAGCCGAGGTTCGAAGTCGAGCCATCGAGCGTCAGTTGCGCAAGGTGGAGTCGGTCCCGGAGCCACAGGCACGCGCATTGCTCCCGGAGGAGGGTGACCCGCCGCCCCCTTCGGAGCCTTGATGAAGCATGCCCCTGCAGGAAATCGTCCACTCGGATTTTCGCCGGGTCGTCGGTTGCAATTCATGGTTGACCCTCGCAATGACCCCTATCGCGCCAAGCGCAAGGCGCGCGGGGTGGTGCGCTGCCCGGATTGTGGGCTGTTGTGTATCCAGGGCCGTTGGCAGCATGGTGCGAGCGATGAGACCGGAACAGCGCATCGATGTCCGGCCTGTCAGCGCATTGCCGATCGGTATCCCGCTGGCACGCTCACCATTGAAGGTCCCTATGCGTATGAGCATCGCACTGAAGTGCTGCAAACCGCGCGCCATGTTGCCGAACGCCTGCAGGCCGAGCATCCACTCGAGCGCATCATGGATATCGAGGCTCTGGACGGGCGACTTCGCATCACGACCACCGACGTGCATCTGGTCCAGTCGATTGGCAAGGCGCTTCACCATGCCTTCGGCGGACTTCTGCATTACGGATTTGCCGAAGGCCAGTATCAGTTGCGTGTGAACTGGGTGGCCTGATCCCTACCAGGGAAGGAGTTGAGCAATGGCAAGGCAACAGACCTCACAGGCGTCTCAGGCTTCACATCTGCGCAAGGCGGCAAAACATCGATACCCCCTGAAGGGGCCATCACAGGACAGCGAAACGCCCGCATCTGTCGGCAACGGCGCTGCCGTGCTGGATGAACGCCAGCGCCGCGAAATGATTGCAACGGCGGCTTTCCTGAGGGCGCAACGTCGCGGGTTCGAGAGCGGTGCCGAACTCGAAGACTGGCTCGCCGCGGAGGAGGAGATCGACCGATGGCTGAGGGTGGTGGATCGAGGCTCCGAGGAGCCTCCGCTGTTCGAAGAATGAATCAGGCGGCAGACTCTCGAGCAGGATCGCGGATGACGATCCAGGCGCCCCAGCAGACCGTTCGGTCAATGCGTCAGAACCCCGAGACAGGTCAGGCCCATGACCGTGGTCAGACCCCTGAGCTGCCCTTTCACGATCGTCACGAGGCCGGGCGCCTGCTGGCCACTCATCTGAGGCCTGATCCTGCGACGGTCGTGCTCGCCTTGCCGCGTGGCGGAGTCCCGGTCGCACTGCCGATTGCGTATGCGCTGGGTGCCCCGCTCGATGTGCTTGTGGTCAGAAAGCTTGGCGTTCCAGGCCAGCCCGAGCTGGCCGCTGGTGCAATTGCACAAGGTGGCGCCCGGGTTCTGAATGCAGAGATTGAAGCGGGTATCGATCGTCAGGCCCTGACCGGGATCGAGCGGCGCGAGGGCAGGGAACTGGTGCGTCGCGAGCGCCTGTTTCGGGCAGGCAGGCCGCCTCTGCTGCTGGCTGGCCGACGGGTCGTGCTGGTCGATGATGGCGCGGCGACAGGCGCCACCATGGCCGCCGCCATTCAAGCGGCGCGGGCCCAGGGTGCTGCGCGCGTGGCCGTTGCGATTCCGGTGGCTTCACCCGAAACCGCGCACAGGCTGCAGGGACTGGCGGATGAATTCCTGTGCCTGGCTACCCCGACGCCGTTTCATGCGGTTGCGTCCTGGTATCGCCATTTCGGACAGGTCGATGACGCAACCGTCGTTCACCTGCTGGCTCGACAGTCTGAGGATCCGGCCCGGCACGCCATGCAGGAGGGCGTCATCCCGCGTTCAGCGACAGACTGAGTTGCTCGCAGGCCAGATGCAGCCAGACCGAGCTGCGCTGGCGCCAGACCTGCATTTGAGAGGCGCTGCAGGGCGAATCCAGATGCCAGGCTGCATGAAGCGCCCGCTTGAGGGCGTGACGGCCTGCAGCCAGCGACCACAGGCCACCCGAGGCCAGGGGATCCTGGGCTTGCCAGGCAAGCCGCAGTTGCCGATGCGCCCATGCGGAGCCCAGAAACTCGCACGACACCGCCAGACCCGCGATTTCGTCCAGGGTATCCAGCCTTCGAAGGGCCGCATCGAACTCCAACGCATCAATGAAGACCGGGCCATGCTGTCTGACCCATGCGCCCTGCACACAGACATGCTCAGGTCGAAGATCGCCATGGCCATCACGAATGCATCCCGTGTCGGCCCGTCGTGCGAGGGCTATCCGGTGTCGATCCAGAGCGGCTGGCAGCATCGCTTCGATCCGATCAAGCAGCCGTGGTGATTGCGCATAGACCGGATCTCGAAGGCGATCCAGAACGAGCGTGCTGGCGCGGCGATGGTGGTTCAACAGCCCCACAGGATCCATCTCGAAATGCGTTCGCGAGGCCAGCCGCTCGGCCAGTGTTTTCACGCAGTCCCTGATCAGCGCGCTGTTCAGGCGTTGCGTTTTGGTCAACTGATCGAGCATGCCTGAAGCCGGCAGGCGGCGCATGCACAGCACACCTTCGTGACCTCTCCACGGAGGCATGGAGAAGTCTGAGTGTTCTGAGGATGCCCATCGGATCGACCAGCCGCTCTGCCGGACGGGATCAGCAGTCAGTTCGGCAAGACCAAGGCATACCCCTGGCGCAAAGTGCGAATCAAGCCGCCATTCATTGAGGGCATCCTGCCAGCGAGCAACTGAGGTTCGAAAGTCCATCAGTTCCCGCTGCACGGGACGCCTGAGCTTCCAGACATGCCGCTCGGTCAGAAAGACAATGGCCATGTGGGTCGGCCGCATGGTGACGCGGCGTACCCGAATCGGATAGGTTTCGGGCCGCATCATGGCCGCGACCTGCGCCGAGAAGACATCCATGCGAGCCATCGAGACGATTGTGTCAAGGCCAGGCAGGCAACTCCCAGACCCGTGATGGGCTGCGCCCTCGATCCTGCGAGTCAACCCTGTCGCTCAGTCGGGTCGCTCAATCGGGTCGCTCAATCGGGTCGCTCAGTCGGGTCGCTCAATCGGGTCGCTCAGTCAGTCAGGTTGGTCAATCGGGTTGATGGATGGGCGGACGACTCAAGGGGCTGTGCCCCCGGCTTTGCCCTGTGCGCGACATCGGTCGGAGCAGTAGCGCACCTCATCCCAGGTACGGGCCCAGGCCTTGCGCCAGGTCATGGGCCTGCCGCAGGCGAGGCAGGGCTTGCTGGGCAGGGACTGTTTGTTGCCTTTGAAACCCCGCCGCGCTTCACCCATGGAGGGTCGCTCCAAAGCGCCTTATTTCCGGGCTTGAGCAACCCGACCGCCGCGTTTCGATGCACGCGATCATGATTTCATGATGTGGAAAATCGATGCTGCCTCGCATCAGAGCCATTTTTCGTTGTGGAAGACATTGTTTCATGATGCAGGATGAGGTTTGTATCTCATTGGTTTGAATGAATATTTCCGATAAGCAATGAGTGGTCGTTTGTGTGCTGCCTTGCAGCAACTTTCGGTATCTTATTCATCACAAACGCTTTTTCCTGCTTTGCCTTTCGTGTTTCTAAAATCAACCCCCTCCAGGAGCCCCAAGCATGTCCTCGCGTGAACTTGAAGCCCAGAAACTGCAAAAAGAGTGGTCTGACAATCCCCGCTGGCGCGGTATCAAGCGCGGCTACACCGCTGCCGATGTCGTTCGTCTGCGTGGGTCGGTTCAAGTCGAGCACACGCTGGCCAAGCGGGGTTCCGAGAAGCTCTGGAACCTGATCACCACCGAGCCGTTCGTGAATTCGCTGGGCGCGCTCACGGGCAACCAGGCCATGCAACAGGTCAAGGCGGGTCTCAAGGCGATCTACCTGTCGGGCTGGCAGGTTGCCGGAGACGCCAACCTGGCGGGCGAAATGTACCCCGACCAGTCGCTTTACCCCATCAATTCCGTGCCGTCGGTGGTCAAGAAGATCAATAACGCGCTCACCCGCTGCGATCAGATCCAGTGGATGGAAGGCAAGAACCCGGGCGACGAGGGCTACACCGACTACTTCGCGCCGATCGTGGCTGACGCGGAAGCCGGTTTTGGCGGTGTGCTCAACGCGTTTGAGCTGATGAAGGCCATGATCGAGGCGGGTGCCGCGGGCGTGCACTTCGAAGACCAGCTGGCTGCCGCCAAGAAGTGTGGTCACATGGGCGGCAAGGTGCTGGTGCCCAGCCGCGAGGCGGTTTCCAAACTGGTGGCCGCGCGTCTGGCCTCAGACGTCTTGGGTGTGCCCACCGTGCTGCTGGCCCGTACCGATGCCGAGGCTGCGGATCTGGTCACCTCCGATGTCGATGAACACGACAAGCCCTTCATCACGGGTGAGCGCACGGTTGAGGGCTTTTTCCGTACCCGCAACGGCATCGACCAGGCCATCTCCCGCGGCCTGGCCTATGCGCCTTACGCCGATCTGATCTGGTGCGAAACCGGCACCCCCGATCTGGCCTTTGCTCGCCAGTTCGCTGAAGCCATCCACAAGCAGTTCCCCGGCAAGATGCTGTCGTATAACTGCTCGCCGTCGTTCAACTGGAAGCGCAACCTCGACGCCTCCACGATCGCAAAGTTCCAGCGCGAACTCGGTGCCATGGGATACAAGTTCCAGTTCATCACGCTGGCCGGTTTCCACAGCCTGAACTACTCGATGTTCAACCTGGCCTACGGCTACGCTCGCGACAACATGACCGCGTTCGTCGAACTGCAGGAAGCCGAATTCGCGGCAGCCGAGCGCGGCTTTACGGCCGTGAAGCACCAGCGTGAAGTGGGCACCGGTTACTTCGATGCCGTGACCACGACCATCGAGAGCGATGCTTCCACCGCGGCCCTCAAGGGCTCGACCGAAGACGAGCAGTTCTTCGACGGCCACAAGAAAGCCGCCTGATCAAGGCGCACTGCTTGGGGGTCGGCCCTTGGCCGGCCCGCCTTGCGGGAATCATGTTGGATTGAGTGGGCCGCTGCGGCCCTTCAAGACCGGGTGCTGAGGCGCCCGGTTTTTTTTTGCCTGAGCGTTTGGCTAAGCGAATGGACTAGGTCGACCGTTCGCCCGATGGCCTTTGGTGCAATGGTTCGCGACCGCTTTGGCGAGGACCATGGGAACTCCTTTCCACCCCCAGGAGT